>Ga0208595_1000416_pt1 | contig 16437 bp, 12 predicted proteins | sample LakMenEpi28Jun11_FD_150742 | JGI IMG/M metagenome (GOLD analysis project Ga0208595, IMG submission 150742) | Freshwater microbial communities from Lake Mendota, WI - 28JUN2011 deep hole epilimnion (SPAdes) | ecosystem: Environmental > Aquatic > Freshwater > Lake > Epilimnion/Euphotic zone ...
AATTTTGTTTATGTTTTTGTCTTGTATTTTATGGGCGATGATATTTTTTAGTTTATTCCATTTTTTTGGTTTTGCAGTTAAGTTTTAATTAAATTGATACTTTGAAAAAAATTTATTTATCAAGTAGAAAGGAAATTACTGAATATTTAATTTTAATTTTTTTTCCGATAATTTCCTTATGGCAGGTTAGTATTTTTAAATTCACTTTAAAAAATGACATGATGGATGCCTATTTCCCATTTCGATATTTTATGGGAGAAAGTATTCAAAATGAAATAATACCATTCTGGAATCCATATATTTATTTAGGTTACCCTTTTTATAGCGATCCTCAAAGTGCTTTTTGGTATCCAATAAGTTGGATATTAAGTTTAAATGGATATTCCATTTTTGATTTACATTTTGAATTTATAATTTATTTCATATTTGGAGGCATTGGATTCTATAGATTATTAAAATATTTTCGAATAACCTCTTGGGTAGCTTTAATCTTTGGAATAAGTTATCAATTATCTGGTTTTTTTATTGGAAGCGCTTCATTATTAACTTTTTTAATTGGAGCCTCATTTTTGCCATGGTCCATTTTGTATTTTTATAAAATATTGTCAAAATTAAATATAAATGCTATCATTGGATTTGTAATTTCAATTAGTTTAATATTAACTGGAGGGTATCCCGCAATTTTGATTATATTAATGTATATTTTAATATTCATTTTTTTATTTGAAATTATTAATCAAAAAGTTTGGACATTTCAAAAATTTATACCTTGGCTATTTAATTTAGCTTTTTCAAGTATTCTAATTTTAATTCTCAATGCTGGGTATCTTTATTCCATATATCAATCTTCTAGTTGGATTACAAGAGGACAAGGTATTTCTATTGAAAGTGCATTGTATTGTCCATTTCCTAGAAAAGCTTTGATTTCATTAATAGCGCCTTTTGCTTCCGCTTTTCAAAATGATATATTAGCCTCTGATATTGCAATGACAAATGTATTTGTAGGAACTTTAGCATTAATTTTTTTTCCTTTAGGACTTTTTTCAAAAAATAAAAAGGTGTTTTTTTGGGTTTTTATAGCTTTTATTTGTCTTCTAGCTTCATTTGGTGAATCATTACCAATTAGAATATGGCTTTATAATCATGTACCATTTATGAATCTATTTAGGTTCCCAAGTATATTTCGATTGTTTTTTATTTTTGGGTTTTTAATCTCTAGTGCATATGGGATGAATTTTTATTTAAAACATAGTGAAATAAATAATCTTTTAAAGAAAATAAAGGATTACATTATTTATTTTTTAGCCATAATTATTATCATAGTAATTGGATTTTCAATGTTTAAAAGCCAATTAAATTTTGATTTTTATGAGGATTTATTATTTTTTCATAACCGTTTATTTGCTCAATCTATAGTTCAATTAATTATTATAATAATTATATTTTTTGTTTTTAAAAAAGTTAAAAGTAATAGACTAAAAGGGACTTTAATTTTTTTAGTATGTATTGAATTCTTTATTTCTACGCAATTATGTATAAGAGGAACTGCCATTTCGAGTAAACGTGTCAATAAATACTTGGAAACGCTTCAAAAATGTCCAAAAGGTTTTCCAAATCCAAAATTAACTCCAATAAATAAATTAAAAGTTTTTGATACTACTTTTGCACCATCTTGGTATAATCAAAGTATTTTCTTCAAATCCATTACGGATCAAGGTTACAATCCTTTTCAGTTAAATGAATTTCAAAAATTTGAAAAAGATTCTAATAAAAAGGTGTATTTACATCGAGCTTTTTTACATTTTAATAAAAAAGAAAATCAAATTCATATTAATTATTTTCAACCTAATAGATTTTTAGCTTCATTTAAAACGAAACAAATAGACACATTGACCATTTTGCAAATATATAATCCATTATGGAACGTCATATCAAACAAAAAATCATTAGATATAATTAAAAATAAAAATGGTTTAATGCAAGTTGTCGTTCCAAAAGGAGTCGGAAAGATTGAAATTATTTACCGACCTTATTTTACAAAAGTGTTGTTAATGATTTCTATTTTTGGATATGGAATTATTTTACTATTTATGCTAATTAAATTTGTATATTATCTAATAATTACTTCAAATTTATACCAACGCGAACAGCAAAATTATCTGTAAATGGATTGCTGGTTATTGAACTCATATTGTAGTAAAATCCAATTCCAAAAATCGTTATTAGTTTGTTAAAATCAATACCAATCTCTTGATATATCGAAGATGGCGCTTGAGCATTTTCATTCCAACGATTCCGCTGATTTATCGATCCCCAAATCGAAGCATATTTAATTGTTGGTTCAAAACGTATAAAATTTGAGATTCGTTTTTTAATTAAAGGCTTTTCTATAAAAATGGCAACATACTGATCCATATAAAAACGACCTGGAGCTAAAGTTGCAAAACCTTCATCAAAACTAAAGCCTAAATTGCCTTGTTTTTGAGGCGCTAAGCCAAATCCTTCATAAAGATTAAATAATGGCGTATTGCCAAAAAGTTTACCTATTCGTGTTGTTAAATAAATAGGTTCAACAGGCGTATTGATTTTTGTTTTAAATTTTAACTCCGAAGATAAAAACGATGAATTTTCAGAATTTAAATGTAATCCATATTCATTTTTAAAAATGAGCATGGTCGGTTTGCGATCCAAACGTTTTTTTCCTTCAGGCGTATTGATAAATTTTGTTTTTGGATACCAAAATAATTCCATTTTTGGTTTTAAATAGCCAAAACTTTCTTTTTGAAAATAGGTGTTTGAAAAGGTATTTATTTTTTCGATTTCAAGAGCAAAGTCTGTTTCAATATAACGATGTATATCTGTTTTAAAATGAACAAATGCGTTTTGACTTTGAAGGTAATCTTGAGTGAAAAAATGAATTGGATTGTAAATGTATTCATTATAGGAAGACTCAAAATTGCGACCAAATGCACGAACGTCTGAACGGAATCCAAGGGTAAGTACACTATTTTTACGATAATTTAATAAGATGTCATTCCATAAGCCACCCTTAAATTCTTGATCGCCAAAGCCATAGGCAAGGTAACCACCAAAAGAAATTGTTTTATTAAAACTTGAGTTTGTTTTAAAACTTGATGCAATTCGAAATCCTTCATGAAGATTGTGATTGAATAATTTGCTAAAATTCCAATTAACTTTGCCAATTGGAAGCGCTCCTTTTTGTAAGGATAACAATAGTCTAATTTTTCGATCGGTATTATCTTTTTTGAAAATGGTATCTAATGTATTATAGCTGTTAGATTCTCTTTGACTTAACGAATCCGTTCGATACGTATTTAAGAGTGTTTCAGAAGTCTTTTCGGAGAGATTTTGGTCAATTTCTACTTCATTTCCTTGAAATTCATTTTTTGAAAATTCAAATGGTGTTTCAAAAGTGTTTGTTTTTATTTTTGAATATAAAATGATTGGATAATCGTTTGCTGTTCCAATTGGCACCGAAAAATTCGCTTCATCCGTGTAGTAACTATTTTTAATTTTTTGGTTTATCCATTTTACCTTTCTTTGATTATTTTGATATTCATATTTTAAAAGTCCAAAAGTTTGAGCATCAATGGTTAATCTTCCAAAAACTTTGGTTTTATTTTTTTGAAGTTTTTTTTGCTGGTAAAAAGAAATAATATACCGTTTGTTTTGATCATTATCAACCGAATCATCTAATTTATAAATAAATTGTTTGTATTTATTGTCTTTAAAAATTTTTGGTAGTTGATTTACCGCATAAAGCGAAGCAATAAAATCATAAATTGGCTCTTTGATTCCTGACATTCTATTGGCCAAAATCAATGTTTTTTCGCCGTATTTTTTATCGAATTTATGCCAAAATAAGCGTTCCCAGTGAAAAAATACATTTTCAGAATTAAATTTTTGCATTTCGGTATCGCTAGAAAATTTTTCATATTTCTTCATTAAAACAGAGTCAGAAGTATTCGTATCTAATGGTTTGTTGTCAATCCACATTTTTGAATATACTTTTTGGCTGTAGCTTGAAAGTTGCGTTGGATGGTTTTTGTCAAAAAGCGCATTCATTTTCCGAACGATTTCAAACGCATATTCATCTTGTTTGAGCCGGATAACAACAGATTTAATCTGACCTTTTTGAGGTTTATTCGGAATCAAATAAACGCGCTGCGGCATGGAATCCGTATTAATAGTTTGTGTTTCAAAATCCAGAGCTGATATTTGAATATTTTTGGTTTGGCAAGGCACGTTTACTTTTCCCTCTGAATTGCTTTGACCGATTTCTACATCTTTAAAATAACAAGTCACATTTTCTATTGGTTTTCGACTTCGAATATCTATTAGTGTAATTTCGCAATCATTTTGAGCATTTAGACTACAAAAAAATAGCATAAAAAGTTTGATTATAATAGTTTTCTTTATCATCGTATTAATTTTGATTTCAAAAATATAAATAATTGAACAAAATAGGATATTAAAAAAACTTAAAGTACAATTGAAAGTTGATCATTTCCAATAACTTCAAAATCTTTATCAAAAGAGCCATATTGTGTTATTGACTTCTGACTTTTGAATAAAACTTTGTATTTGCCTTTAGGTAAATATAACTTTTCAAAACTTTTATTGGATTGTAATGTTGCAATTTTACGAAGTGATTTTCCATCATATTTAAAAACTTCGGCTTGCATGGGATAATTTTTTGTAAAACCTACAATTCCAAAAGCATTGGGTTTTAATGTATGTTTTTCATTTGCATTGATTTTAAAATCAATATTTTGTACAGGATTGGTTAAAATATCTATTTTATAGTCACCTTCCAAAAGTTCGGTTTCAAAAGGAAGCGTGTTTTTAAATACGGGAGTATCTTTTTTCCAAATTATTCCTTCAACTTTATCATTTATAGGCGATAACGGATTAATATCTAAAGGAATTGAAAGATTGCCTACAGGACAGGGGAGTTCAATTGAATTAATAATATGTTTTTGTAAAATAATGTTTTTAAAGATTTGCGAAGGCTTTGTATGAAGCAAAATTTGAATCGTATCATTATCGCCAATTGAAAATGTATCTGGAATCATCATTCGATTTAAAGAATGAATATAATTACCAATAAATTGCGATTTGGAATCTAAAATGGTAAAAGGAACGCCCGTATGACTTGTGATTTTATTTTTATTTTTTAGAAAAACTTGCAAATATCTTCTTTTAATCGCTTTATCAAAAGACTCGTAAAGGTCTTTTTTAAAGGCTTCTTTGCTTTTAACGCTATAAAAATCACCGATACATTGCATGTGCTCCGCTTCTTTTTGGTCAAGATTTAAACCAATGACGATGGGCTTAACGGCGATGCGATAATCCAATAATTTTTCAACAACGGCACAAGGATTTTGATTACAAGATTCAAAACCGTCGGTAATTAAAATAATTAAGTTTTTATGACTATTGCAACCTAAATCTTCGGCGGCTTTTTCAAGAGAGTAGGACAGGGGCGTGGTTCCTTTAAACTGCGTTTGCTTTAATTTTTGAACAATTCTTTGAGCATGATTTTTTCCAATATCTACTTCGAGTTTACTGTCAAAACAATTGTTTGCATTTAGTGGAAATTGATGTCCATAAACTCGTAATCCCATTTCGACATTATAGTTTTTTTGAATATGAAATGCAAATTCCTGTACCATTTTTTGACTGACTTCCCAAAGCGTTTGTTTACCCCATTTTCGATCCATACTATACGAAGCATCCACAATAAATAAAACTCGATATAAATCCAATTCTTGCCCTATGCAACTATCTTTGAAAACAGATTGTCCTGTTGATTTAATATAAAATATATTAAAAAGTAGTAATAATGATAAAAAACGAAACAAAGGAGAAGAAAAAATCATTTAATATTACTTTAATTCAAAGGATTTAAAACCATTTTCAGGTAGATTAAAAAATAACTGGTGGGTATCTTTTGATTTTTGAAATTTCTTTTTAGAAACAATAAAGTAGCTTCCTGTTTGAATTTCTATTTTGTATGGAAAAGGTTTGAATTTTAAATCGGTGATCCATTCAAAATTTGAATTTAAAAGTACCGCTTCAATTAAAGGATCGGATATTTTAATTTGAATTTCTCCCGTTTTTAAAACAGGAACAATAATATTTTTTTGATTATTAATGGAGTCAATATTTTTGTAAAAAATTGGGGTGTAAGGTACAATAAACTTAAGTTGCGTATCTTTAGATAAAAATATGGGGTAGATGGCATCCGTTTTATAAAGCGGTATATTCTTATTATTTTTAACATAAAAAGAAGGCGTGTTTTGTTTGTCGTCCGATTGATATTCAAAATGCGTTGCATTTAAAGTATAATTCAAAATATTATTTTTCCCATAAATAATAGGCAGTGTATCTATAATTATGGGTGGAACGGTATGAATAATCATACGATATTTATACTGGCTATTGATTTGAATAGGGTCGCTTTTTGGCGCTTGTGTTTTAATAAAATTGTAAATATCCAATCCGGTTCGGATATCAAACAGAGAATAAGGTACGTTATAAATCGGCTTTTTTTCTTCGTTTTGAAAATGAATTTCCAAGCTTGTTTTTGTAGCGACTTCCGTTAATATACTTTTTATCACTTTGGTAAATGATTCTTTATTCGTTACATCTACAAATTCACCAATACATTCTAATTTATTAAAAACACTCGTATCAATTCCCATTCCTATAATATACGGACTAATAACAATTTTCTTTGAAGTCAATTGCTGGGCTACTTCACAAGGATTTCCAAAGCAATTTTCCACACCATCGGTAATTAAAATAATCGTATTTTCATAAAGATGCGAATTCGTAAAATCTTTTTCGGATTCAGAAAGCGCTAAAGCTAGTGGCGTATGTCCTTTTGGGCTTAATTCACCAATATATTTTCCTAGCGTTTTTTTATTGTAGGCGTTATTAAAAGGCATTTCCAATTTAGTGTCCGTACAAATGTTCAATTCTTTTCGAAATTGATGCCCCAAAAGTCGAATTCCAATTTGAATTTCTTGATTTTCGGTAAGAAAACTATCTAAAAGATTGGTTAAGTTTTGAATGGCTAAATCCCATTTTTTTTCACCTTTCCACTTCTCATTCATGCTACCAGAGGCATCCATGATAAATAGAATCCGCTTCTTTTTGATAATCTGATACGTGGGCTCTTGCTGCGCAAGGCTTTCATTATGAAAACAATACAAAAAAGTAAAAAAGAAAAGAAATTTACAGCTATTTCGTAATAAAAAATAAAAAAATATTTGAAATAACGGCATTTTAATTATTAAAATTAATAATCTCCCAACTCCGAAGGCAGTTGTGCCAACGCAAGTTCTAATTGTTCGGTACTTGGTGGAGAACCGTGCCATTTATGTGAATTTTCCATAAAATCAACACCTTTGCCCATAATCGTTTGCATTAATATAATAATCGGTTTCTCATTATTCGGAACATGTTTAGCACGACGTAAGGTTTCTGAGATTTCGTCGTAATTATTGCCATTAGCCAAAATAACTTTCCATCCAAAACTTTCCCATTTTGTTTTTAAATCGCCTAAAGACAAAACGCTATCAACAGTTCCATCAATTTGTTGTCCATTTACATCAACCGTAGCAATTAAATTATTGATTTTATGATGTGCTGCAAATAAAGCCGCTTCCCAAACTTGTCCTTCTTGCAATTCGCCGTCGCCCATAAGTACAAAAACAAAATTTGGATCTTGATTCATTTTTTTAGAAAGTGCGGTGCCACAAGCTACCGATAATCCTTGACCTAAAGACCCCGAAGCCACACGAACTCCTTCAAGATGTTCGGCCGTTGTTGGGTGTCCTTGAAGACGTGTATTTAGTTTACGAAAGGTATTTAATTCGGATACCGGAAAATAGCCCTTTCGAGCCATGGTGCTATACCAAACGGGAGAAATGTGTCCGTTGGAAAGATAAAAAACATCCTCGTCATGACCTTGCATATCAAAAGAATCATTTTGCTTTAATACATCAAAATATAAGGATACGAAATACTCTACGCAACCTAAAGAACCACCCGGATGACCACTTTGAACGGCATGAACCATTCTAAGAATATCTCTACGAATCTGTGTACAAAGCGTTTGTTTGTCTATGGAAGTCATTTTTATTTGTATTATTCAATTTATGATTTGGCAAATTTACAAAAATCCACTTTAAGCTTTCTATTTTTTTAAAAATAGCATTGCGTTTACTTCTCGCACTTGCAGGAGTAAAAGATTAATAGATGCCGGTATTAGTTTCCGTCAATTAATCTACCGATGCCTCCAAGGATGCTTCCTTCTTCTTTAGAAGTTCCGCCCGACTGAGGTGCATACGCGATAATTCGGCTTGCTAATCTTGATATTGGTAGTGTTTGAAGCCAAACTTTTCCTTGTCCGCTTAATTTGGCAAAAAAGATACCTTCGCCACCAAAAACCATATTTTTAATGCCACGAACACGTTCGATTTCAAAATCAATTCCTTGCGTATAGCCCACAATGCATCCTGTATCAATTTTAAGGACTTCGCCCATTTTGAGTTCTTTTTCAACAACATGACCACCCGCATGAAGAAAAGCCATTCCGTGGCCTTCCAATTTTTGCATAATAAATCCTTCGCCACCAAAAAGTCCCGTACCTAATTTTTGTTGAAATTGGATTCCGATTTCAACGCCTCTTGCCGCGCAAAGAAACGCATCTTTTTGGCAAATCACTTTTCCGTCTAATTCGGATAGATTTAAGGGGATAATTTTACCCGGATAAGGAGATGCAAAAGCAACGTGCGATTTACCCTGCCCCGTGTGTGTAAATGCCGTCATAAAAAGGCTTTCTCCGGTGAGCAATCTTTTACCTGCACTAAATACTTTACCTAATAAGCCATCGTTTTCGGCGCGCTTAGAACCATCTCCAAAAATCGTTTGCATTTCGATGCCATTTTTCATATACATAAATGCTCCGGATTCGGCAATAACGGTTTCGTTGGGATCCAATTCGATTTCTACAAATTGCATTTCTTCCCCAAAAATTTTGTAATCAATTTCGTGATCTTTTATCATATCTTTTGTGTTCAATTATTTACCTGCAAATTTAGACTTATTTTGGCGTGTAGGTTGAAAAAAATAGATGCGGTTTTAAGATTTCGATATATTTTTACAAAATGATAGCTCTTGTTGATTGTAATAATTTTTATGCGTCTTGCGAGCGTGTTTTTCGTCCTGATTTGAATGGCAAACCAATTGTTGTATTATCAAACAATGATGGCTGTGTCATTGCTCGGAGCAATGAAGCAAAGGCGGTTGGGGTACCGATGGGTGCGCCTGCATTTCAATATCAAAAGCTATTTGATCAACATCAAGTATCGGTTTTTTCGGCTAATTTTCCACTATATGGCGATTTGAGCTGTCGGATAATGGGCATGCTTGGAACCTTTTGTCCTGAAGTTGAAATTTATAGTATTGACGAAGCCTTTTTACATTTTGAAGATTTTGAAAACTGGGATTTAAATTCCTATGGAAGTTTGATTTCAAAAAAAGTACGAAAAGCTACAGGCATACCGATAAGTATTGGTTTTGCACCCACCAAAGTTTTAGCCAAATTAGCCAATCGTATTGCAAAAAAATATCCTGAACAAACGGGCGGGGTTTATGTTATTGATAGTGATGCAAAACGAATTAAAGCGCTCAAATGGCTTGCTATTGAAGAGGTGTGGGGAATAGGTCGCCAATTGGCTAAAAAATTACATCAAATTGGAATTCGAAATGCGTTTCAATTCACCGAACTTTCGGATGGTTGGATTCAAAAACATATGAGTATTGTCGGTTTAAGACTCAAGCGAGAGCTTGCAGGACTCAAAGCTATAGAAAAGGAAGTAGCGCGTTCCAAAAAAAATATTGCCACAACGCGTAGTTTTGAAAAAATGTATACAACGATTGATGAACTGAAGGAACGGATTACAACATTTTCGGTCACTGGAGCTCAAAAATTAAGAAAACAAAAATCTTGTTGCCGGCAAATTATGATTTTTCTGCATACCAATGGATTTCGAAAAGATTTATCGCAATATAGCAAAAATATAGTTGTTCAATTACCTTTTCCTACGCAATCGAGTATTGAAATTGCGCATTATGCCCAAATAGGACTTCAAAAGATATTCAAAGAAGGGTTTTCGTATAAAAAAGCGGGTGTCATTCTTTTAGATATTATATCTGCAGATGCTGTGCAAGGCAATTTATTCGAGAATTCAAATCCGAAGCATTTGCTCGCTATGCAAGTGCTCGATGGTATCAATAAAAATATTGGATTACATAAATTAAGATTGGCGTCGCAAGATCAAGGTAGGGTTTGGAAGATGCGTCAAGAACGTTTATCTCAAAGATATACAACAAGATGGGACGAAATGATAGATATTAACGTGTAACAAATGAACAATAAAAAAACACATGATGAACGAATGGCATCATTAACATTGGCAGAAATTTACCCACTTTATGTGGCTAAGATTATCAAAAAAGGCCGAACTGAAGAAGAGCTTAAAGAAGTGATGGTTTGGTTAACCGGATTGCATTTTGAAGCAATAAAAGAGTCTATAAATAATTTAGATACGTTTGAAGCTTTTTTTGAAAAAGCGAATTTAAATCTAAATGCAAACAAAATCAAAGGTTTGATTTGTGGCTATAGGGTAGAGGAGATTGAAAATCCGCTAACGCAGAAAATTCGATATCTGGATAAATTGGTTGATGAATTGGCTAAAGGAAAAAAACTTTCCTCAATATTAAGAGATAATTAATTATGTATAATTACTTTTTTTAATATTTTTGTAAAAAATTATATTATGATTCAAAATCTTTTCTTATTGCTTTTAGGTTATTTATTTGGCGCTTTAAAGCTTTATGCTTCGTTTATTTTTATTCAAAAATGGATTCTAGCAGATGCTAAAACCATAGACTTTTATTTGTATGGAATGATATTATTGATGTTTATTTCAATAGATGCTGATCGTTTTAAAGATGTAATAAAAGGCGTTTTGAATAAATCTTAATCCAATTCATACTCAAGTCTAACAGTAATGCGAGCGGTTTTACTTTTGCTGTAAGTATCATTGATGCCGCCATAGCTGTCTTCTTCGGTAGAACCTTTTCCTGTAATTTGAAATACGCCCATACTGGCATTCTTTAGTTTTCCTAAAGAGCCATCCGCATTTTTTACGATTTTTTGTGCGCGCTCTTTGGCATCTTGCGAAGCTTTTTCGATTAAACTCTGTTTTAAACTGGGTAAATCGGAATAGGTGTATTGTATCGAATTGGAAGTCAGTTCGATGCCCGAGTTGACCAATTCAGAAGCTTTATTCGATACATCTTCAATGCGTTTCATTAATTCCGGATTTTTCTTAGCTGAAAATACAATCGTTTGAAACGCTTCATAGCCATCAAAAACTTGTTCATATCGATTAAGATTATAATTTTCGGGATTTTGTGTTACTACTTCACGATATTTTTTCGTAAAATTAACCGCTCCAAAACTAAATTCAGCGGTTTTAAAACCTTTTGAAACAAAGAAATCCGATACGATTTTTTGATCGGATACAATTTTATTATAAGCTGTTTTGATATCCGAGCTTTTTGCCGTAAAACTCCCAGACCATAAAATTTCATCAGACTCAAAGTCTTTGGTTCCCAAACCTATTACTGAAATAGAATCCAAGTTTTGATTTCGATTTTTAAAGGCATTTCCTAAAGTAAAAGAGGCAATAACAATTGCAAAACAAATAAAAAGCGTTGCTACTAATTTTTCATTTTTTAAAAATGTAATTAATGTTTTTTTCATAATAATTATTTTAAATGATTAAAATTTAATGTGCTTCAAACCAATTTTTGCCAAAGCCAAATTCGGCGATAATAGGAACTTCAATTTGCGGAAGGGCATTTTGCATTTTTTCGATTACCAATTGTTGCATGGCTTCCTTTTCGGACTGATGCACTTCAAAAAGTAACTCGTCATGAACTTGAATCGTCATAAATGATTTAAGATTTTGTTTTCGTATTTCATAGTCAATATCAATCATGGCTTTTTTAATCAAATCGGCGGCAGAACCTTGAACAGGAGCATTGATAGCAATTCGCTCGTAAACGCCTCGCATCATAGCATTTCTCGAATTAATGTCTTTTAGGTAGCGTCGGCGACCTAAAATCGTTTCCACATATCCTTGCGACCTTCCAATTTCGATATTGTGGTCCATATAGGCTTTGATTTTTGGATACGTCTTAAAATAATTTTCAATCATCAATTTTGCTTCTTTAGGCGTTAAAGAAGTTTGTTGACTGAGTCCAAAAGCTGAAACGCCATAAATAATTCCAAAATTAACAACCTTCGCGTGATTTCGTTGTTCTTTGCTAACTTCTTCAAAAGGAATATCCAAAACTTTACTAGCCGTTAATTTATGAATATCGATATTGTTTTTAAACGCATCAATCATGGTTTCATCGCCGCTTAAAGCCGCCATAATTCGGAGCTCGATTTGACTGTAATCGGCACTTAGAATTTGAAATTCCTCATTTTGAGCAATAAACGCTTCACGCATTTTTCGGCCTCTTTCGGTTCGAATAGGAATATTTTGCAAGTTTGGATCGGTGCTGCTGAGTCTTCCAGTTGCTGCAATGGCTTGATTAAATGACGTATGAATACGACCTGTTTCATTTTTAATTAATTTGGGGAACGCTTCGACATACGTCGATTTGAGTTTAGCTATTTCACGATATTCCAAAATATCTTCAACAATTTGATGTTCTTTCTTTAATTTCAAAAGAATATCTTCTCCCGTGGCGTATTGACCTGTTTTTGTTTTCTTTTCGGTATACGGAATGCCCATTTTTTCGAATAAAACTTCGCCTAATTGTTTTGGCGAATCCATATTAAAACGCGTACCTGCGGTTTCAAAAATTTTATTTTCATGATGTTTTGCCAATGCTTCCAATTCTGCGGCATATTTATTGAGAAATTCAATATCTATTGCAACACCTTTTTGTTCCATACGATTTAAAACGTGAATTAAAGGCAATTCAATGTTGTTTAATAAATCGTGATTCGATGTTTGTTGTTCCAATTCTTTTTTAAAGATTTGTGCTAATTGAAACGTAACATCTGCATCTTCACAGGCATAATTCGTGATTTCAGATAATTCTATTTCTCGAATACTTCTTTTCAATTTCCCCTTACCAATCATCGTTTCATATGAAATTGGCGCGTAATTCAAATATCTTCGACTTAGCATATCCATATTGTGTTTGCTATCCGAATCGATTAAATAATGCGCTAACATCGTATCAAAAATTGGCGCTTCTATTGATAATCCATATTTTTCTAAAACTTTTAAGTCAAATTTTAAGTTTTGCGCAATTTTTTCTATTTCTTTATTCGCAAAAACAGGTTGAAACTTTTTGAGTATCTGTTTTGCGGCTTCAAAATCGTTTGGTAAAGGGATATAGTAGGCTTCTTTTTCTTGAAAAGAAAATGAAATTCCTACAATTTCTAATACAAAAATATCTAAATCGGTTGTTTCGGTATCAAAAGCAAATGTTTTTACCTTTTCAAGCTGTTTGATCAAATCGTCGATCTCATTTTCTGTTTTTAAACATAAATAATTTACTTTCTCCGCTTCAAACTGATTAAAGGATTCAAAAACTTCTTCATTTTCGATATGATTTGAAATGATTTCAGCATTTGCTGCGGGTTGCGAAAATAAATCGGGTTTTGCATTTGCCGCAGTTGTGGTACTTACTACAACATCTCCTAAGATATCTTTTTGCAACGTTCTAAATTCCAATTCTATAAATAATGCTCTTAAAGCCTCTTTATCAAAGGGTTCGATTAAAAGCGCTTCATCTGAAATTTCAATCGGCACGTCCGTTATTATTGTGGCTAATTTTTTACTATCCAATCCTTGTTGCGCAAATGCAATCACATTTTCTTTTTGTTTTCCTTTTAACTCATGAGCGTTTGCAATCAAATTTTCGACACTATGGTATGTTTTGATTAAAGACTTTGCATTTTTTTCACCTATACCCGGAATTCCAGGGATATTGTCTACGGCATCGCCCCACAAAGCTAAAATATCAATTACTTGTTTTGGATCTTCGATTTCCCATTGAGAAAGCACTTCTTCTACGCCTAAAATCTCTGGAGCGTTACCTTGTCGAGCCGGTTTGTAAATCTTGATATTTTCTTCTACCAATTGCGCAAAATCTTTATCAGGAGTAACCATAAAAACCAAATGACCTTCTTTTGCTTTTTGTTTTGCAATAGTTCCTATAACGTCATCGGCTTCGTAACCTTCTTTCTCTAAAATTGGAATATGCATGGCTTTAATGATTTTCCGAATATAGGGTTCGGACATAATAATATCTTCCGGAGTGGCATCGCGATGCGCTTTGTAATATTCAAATTCTTGAGCCCGAATATTTTGACTTTTATGATCAAAAACGACCGCTAAATGACTCGGCTTTTCGGTTTGGATTAATTGCCATAATGTTCTTGTAAATCCCATGATAGCAGTTACATTCATTTTTTTGCTATTATACATGAAGTTTTTACCCATCGAATAATACGCTCTAAAAATCAATGCATATGCATCTAATAAATATAATTTGTCCATTTTTTAGGATTTATTTTTTTATAAATTCTGATACGAATCCAATTCGGATAAATATTTTAAAATTTGATATTCTTTATCCGTTAATTCTATACTTCTACGTTTCATTACCATTTTTATTGTTTCAATGGCTTTTTCAAATTGATAATTTTCAATTTCGGTAACCGAACTCCAGCTGAAAGGCGGAATATGTTTGGAAGGAAATCCCGCTCCAAATATATTACTACAAATACCGACAACAGTTGCGGTATTGAGCATGGTGTTGATTCCCGTTTTAGAATAATCGCCCATAATGAGTCCACAAAACTGCTGATTCGACTCGATATAATCATTTTTAGAATAATTATAAACTTTTATCGTAGAGTAATTATTCTTTAAATTTGAAGCGTTTGTATCAGCGCCTAAATTGCACCAACTTCCAATAATCGCATTTCCAATAAAACCGTCATGGGCTTTATTGGAAAAAGAATTGATGATACAATTAGAAACTTCGCCACCGACTTTGCATCCTTCTCCAATTGAGGTTGCTCCATAAATCTTAGTAGATAGCTTCAAGGTCGCATTTTTTCCTAAGAAGAAAGGGCCACGAATCACACTTCCTTCCATAATTTCAGCGCCATCCTCTATAATTATTGGGCCTGAATTAGAATTGAGTATAACACAATCCATTTTTACATCATCACCAATAAAAACCTGACTTCCTTTAATGCTATTGGATGAATTAATATGTTTGGAGACATTTTCGCGATAAAACATATCATAATCCGTTCGAATTGCAACATCATTTTTTAAAAATAAATCCCATGGATTTTGAATCAACGCAACATTTTGCGTAAACACAATGGCTTTGGATTCATTTTCATTTCCTTTATAAGCAATGGTTTGATTTTCAAATACTAATTTTTCGTTTACATTTAGCTGCTCGATAGCTTTTTTTAGTTCGAGATTTGGTAAATAATGTGAATAAATCACAAGATGATCTTCACTTTTTTCTATATTTCCCCCTAAATATGAAGTGGAATATTCGATTTCAATATTGTTATTGAAAAGCGTTTCCCATTTTTCTTGTATTGATTTTGAACCTATTAATAAAGAACCAACATTTTTGTTGAAGGTGAGTGGAAGTAAATTTTTCCAAATTTCTTTATGGTCTTTTAAAATTATATTTTTCAATGGTTAGTAATTTAAAAGTTAACTAAATGAAAATCAACGCTGAAAATAAGTGAAAATTACTCTTCTGCGTCTTCATTTTCTTCATCCACATTATTACTTTTGTTTGATTTTGTCCAAACTAGATATTTTTTTTGTATTTCTAATTTGCGATTGGCGCTAAGTTCCGATTTATTCTTATCTAATTTGGTAATAATTCCATTAGCAATGTAATTCGCTAAATACATTTTTCTGTTTTTAGGATTTTCAAAAAAAGTATCTAAAAATTGAATGGATTTTGTCCAGTTTTGAGCATCGGTATTTGCAATCATTTTAGAAAAACCAATTCCTGCTAAAATTTTATCCGTACCTCTTTTTGTTTCTAAGTTCTTTTTAAAATAGTTTAAATAATTGGTGTCGTTGGTATTTGAAACAATTTCGATAGCAGCAAATCTTAAGTCGGTATTTTTAGATTCCAATCGATTTTTAGCTAAATCCAGAGCTCTTGTTGAATCTATCGAATTTAAACCTTTAATTGCGGCCGCTTCAACGATATATGAACTATCTTTTAAGCAATTTTGTATTAAACTAGTATGATTTT
>Ga0208595_1000418_pt1 | contig 16418 bp, 20 predicted proteins | sample LakMenEpi28Jun11_FD_150742 | JGI IMG/M metagenome (GOLD analysis project Ga0208595, IMG submission 150742) | Freshwater microbial communities from Lake Mendota, WI - 28JUN2011 deep hole epilimnion (SPAdes) | ecosystem: Environmental > Aquatic > Freshwater > Lake > Epilimnion/Euphotic zone ...
ATGATATGATGTTACATCTAATCCGAAAAATGCTTTTCCATTTAAATCGTTATAACTTTGATATTTTGATAATTTTAAATTATGGTAAAAAAAAGGGTCAATTAATGCCATTTCAAATGTGCAGTTCATTCTTTTTGCAATAGCTGAAAAATATTCCATTTCTATTGTATCAAGAATAACCACTTTATAATATACAAAGGAACCAATTAATTGAATTTTAATTTTTTTCAATGGTGAAACAAAAGATTAGTTTTTCAAAAATACTGTTTTACTCAGACAAATTTTGTCTATTTAAAAATTAACGTATTATTTAATTAATTATTGTTATTTCAAAGAAATTGTAACTCTGTAAATAAATCAGTAAATTTGGGTATTCAATTATTGAAAAAAATATTTTCATCATGAAATCATGATATATCAAATTCAATTTCTTTTTAAACTATAATTTTATATGAAAACCTATAAAAAGTTAATCGTTACATTGTTTTTTTGCTTTTTTCTATCCAGTGTTAATGGACAAATTGTGAAGTTTATTAAAAACCCTTTAAAAGCCAAATACCGAGTTTACATTACTCAAATTCCATCTGAAGCAACCCTTTTTGTATTTAAGACCAAAAAATATGAAGAAGCTATTGGTGCTGGATTATGGTATATAGTTGAAAATCCGGTATTATTTAAAAACGCTATGGAATTATATCAAGTAAAAGTTAAAGAAGAAGCAGATTTAATTATTTATTACACATTAAAAAAATCAGAAGCAGGATATAAAAATAAAAATTAGTAAATACGGTTATTCAATAACTTCATATATCTAATTTTTAAGTTGTAACTACTAAAATTACTTTCTTACTCCTTTTATCCATACAATTACAATAGGTTTTCTCATTGTGAGTAAACACATTAATAATTCTATAAAGTTCGTTTTCAAAACCCACTTTACAAGTACTACTATCAATAGACATTGATTCTGTTTGTAATACGTTTTCATTTTCACATCTATAACCCACATTTCGCTTGTATTCTAAATCAAAACCTAGTTCCTCTTTGATTTGTTTTAAATCTCTTTCCAAAGTTTTGTAAGATATTATTATATTGTATTCTCTCAAATACGCCATTATCTCTTTTTTACTTCTATAGTCGATAGAAATAAGATTAATTATTCGTTGTAATCTTGAAATTCCTTCTGAAAAAGCCATAGCATTAGTTTTTATACAAATATAATTATTAGTTAGACATAATTTGTCTATTTGTAAAATAATTTTGAATTTCTAATTATACAAAATGAAAAAACTAATAATTCTAGATTTAGACCACACGCTTATTTATGGTTCTTATGCTGAAAAAGAGTCGGCAGAGTTGTTGTTTCATTATAGTACCTTTCTAAAAGTATATAAGCGATCTTTTGTTGAAGAATTAATTTTGGTATGTAAAGAATTAGGAGATATTATTATTTATACAACAGCTTTGAAACTTTATGCTACTAAAATTTCTAAAAAGCTTAATATTCAACCATTAGAAATACATAGTAGAAAAAATTGTTTTTTGTTAAATGGAAATTTTAAAAAATCACTAAAAAAGGAATGGCTAAAAAAATATGATAAAATTATCATTATTGATGACAGCCCAAATGTATGGATTAATACAAACGAAAATATTATATTTCTAATTCCTAATGAATTCAGAGGTTCGGCGACAGATATCGGACTTGAAAAAATAATTACAGAAGTTTTGCTTTATAAAATTAAACCTTAAATTATAAAATTATGACAGAGATTATTATTTATGCAATTTGGCCAATGGTAAAAAACTATTTTTTAATTGGTTTTTTATTTATCAGCTTCTTTTTTTTACTTGAAAAATTATCTACAGAAAAACCAAATTTTAACGGGGTTGATTATTTGGTTGTATTTTTCTTTTGGCCGGCATTCGCCCTTATTCAAAATTGAATAATATTAGTTATGCATAAAGAAAAAGTATTAAGAATTATCGTATCGTAATTACTTTATCTTCTAATTTTTCAATTTTAGAGCCAACTTTTCTAAACGTATATCTTTTTACCATTCCACCACCAGATGAATATATATCAAACGTATTTTCAGGTGATATTTCCGAAATATAAAAACTGTTTTTAAACGTCATATAAATAACTTTTCCTTTAGATTCTGGCGTTTTCTCTTTTTCTTTTGGAACTTTAAAATTGTGTAACTTTTTTATTGTACGATACGATGTAGTTCCGTCAGCATTTTTATTCCATTCAAAAATGCCTTTCTCATCTCTAGGAATTTTAGTACCATAAATATGAGAAACCATATTATCTAATAATTCTTCGTAAAATTTATAATCCATATTAGTATATTTATCTGCAAAATTATTACGAATATAGACAAATTATGTCTTTTTAAAAAATAAATATGCATAGACATAATTTGACGATAAAGAGTTTAAGTTTGTGTTGAATAATAAAAGTTATAAATTAAGTTGGACAACAATTGTCAAGGTTCTGCTTTATTTTTACATAAAAATTATACTTATATGAGAGTTTTAACAAAATCCCGTTTTAAATTAGGCCTTGAATGCCCTAACAAATTGTTTTACACCAACAAAAAAGAGGAATATGCTAATACAAAGTCTAATAATCCTTTTTTGGAAGCATTAGCCTCAGGCGGGTTTCAAGTGGAAGAGTTAGCTAGATTACATTATCCAAATGGTATTTTGATTGAAGATAGTACTGACCCTGCATACTACGATTATTTTGAAAAAGTAGCTCAAACGAATAGTTTACTTCAACAAGAAAATGTAGTCATATTTGAAGCGGCTTTTTTATATAAAAACTTGTTTATTAGAGTTGATATATTGGAAAAAAAGGGCAATCAAATCAAACTAATTGAAGTTAAAGCTAAGTCTTTCAAAAGTTCAAATGGATTATCCGAATTTGCAAATGATAAATTAAAAATAGATTCAAAATGGAAAGCCTACTTATTTGATGTTGCTTTTCAACAATACGTCATTAAAAAATCTTTTTCTGATTATAATGTTATTCCTTATTTGATGCTTGCTGATAAGGACAAAAACACTTCTGTAGATGGTCTGAACCAAATGTTTAGAATTACTAAAAATTCAGGCAATAGAACTGGCATCGTAAAAATAAAAGAACAAATCGATAGTTTAAATATTGAAAACGATTCGGTGTTAACTAAAATCGATGTCTCATTGTTAGTTAATAGAATTTCCTCGGGTGAAGAAAGAATAATAGAAGAATATGATTTTGAAGATGCCATTCAATTATTTGCTATAGCTTATGAAGACGATCGCTTTTTTGATTATGACTTAAAATTTAACGCTTGTAAAAAATGTGAATTTAAAAAGGATGAAAATAAACCCAATTTAAAGTCAGGTTTTGAAGCTTGTTTTCAAAAAAAGTTAAATTGGACTGAAAATGATTTTAATGAACCAAATGCTTTTGAAATATGGGACTTTAGAAGATGGAAAAATCTAACAGATAATAATAAACTCAAACTTGTCGATATTGAAGATGCTGAATTTGGAGATATTAAAAAAATTCCAGGAGCCATAACAAGAGTTGAAAGACAATTAATTCAAAAACATAAATCACTTGAATGTGATGATATTCCTTACCTTTTAAAAGAATCTTTAAAAGCAGAAATAAACACTTGGAACTTTCCATTAAACTTTATTGATTTTGAAGCATCAACAGTGGCTTTACCTTTTTATGCTGGACAAAAACCCTATGAAAAAGTAGTGTTTCAATTTTCGCATCATATTTATCATGAAGATGGTAGCATTGAACATGCCAACGAATATATCAATGTGGAAGCTGGTGTTTTTCCAAACTTTGACTTTGTGAGAGCTTTGCAAAAAGCATTGAATCAAAATGATGGAACTGTTTTTCAGTATTCTCCTTATGAAAATTCTACATTAAATCAAATAAAAGTTCAATTAGAAGCCTCTAATGAAGCGGATAAGGAAGCACTTATTACTTTCATAAAAACATTAACCACACCACCCAAAGATAAAGATTATAAAGGTGAAAAATGGAATCCATCAAGAGGAATGGTTGATTTATGTGAAGTGATTAAGGCTTATTATTATAATCCACATACAAAAGGAAGTAATTCCATAAAACAAATGTTACCTGCTATTTTTAAAACTTCAAACTTAATTCGACAACAATACAGCAAACCAATTGGTCAAATTAATTTTTCATCAAAGAATTTTGGCCCACAACATATATGGTTGACATTTGATGAACATGGAAAAGTTATTGACCCATATAAAATTTTAGGAAAACCATTTGAAGAATGGAATGAAGATTTTGAAAGAATGACGGATATTGATGAAATAAATAATGGAGGGGCTGCACTTACCGCTTATGGTTTAACGCAATACACAAACATGAGCGATGAAGAGCGAAATAAATTAAAAACTTCGTTACTAAAATACTGTGAATTAGATACTATTGCAATGGTTATGATTTATGAACATTTAAAAGAAATTTGTGAATCTTAAAATTTTTACTAATTTTATAAATATTAATGAAGTAAGCAAAAACAAAAAAATTAGTAATATAATAATTTAAAAACAAAATAAAATGGAACTAGAAAAAATTTATTCAGGAATTATTTATACAGATTCAATTAGACTTTGTAATCATTTACTAGAATTTCCAAATACTGACGATGAATCAAATAATGATGAATTTATTGTATCAGTTAGTTATAAAAGTTCAGGTGATTTAATTGATTTAATTGAACACCTTAAAATATTCTTTCAAAACTATGAAGAAGTTGAAGATAGTATGACTTACATATGGGACGATTCAATTGATGATGAAAATCAAGAAATCATTAATGACTCAATAAATTATTATGAAGAAAAAGTAAATTTAGAATAATAGTTATAGAAAAAATCAATTTGTCATATTTTGACTATTTACCAATCTACGATTTTTTTATAATCTTAAATATAAACTGAAATGAACGAAATTCACTTAAATTGACTGATACAAATTGGAGATAATGACCAAGGTTATGTTGGTAATAACTCTTTAAATTGGGGACTATCTGTTTTAGGTGCAGATGAAAATTTAGACCCCTTTTTAAATAGACAATTTAATCGGTATGAATTATTTGAGTATTGCCAGAATCAAAATAATAGTAACTTAAATATTCTTGTAGCTATTTTATCTTGATTCAAACATCTTAGGAGCCTATTATCCTAAAAATATTTCAGAATTTGTAAAATACATTAAAGAATTAAATATAAAAAAATAATAAAATGAGTAGTTTTTTTGATCTTTTTTTGGGTAAAAGTGAACCAATTAAAATTTATACAGAAGAGGAATTAAATCAATTTAATGTCAATGAATTGAAAGAAATTGTTAATTCGGTAGAATTACGTAATCCACCAAATAAAAGTTTTCATACATTTTCTGCACCTAAAATTCACGCTGCACTTTCTTTTAGTTATAAAATTTTAGGAAATCGTTTCGAAAATTCAATCGATAAGCAAAAGTATATTTCAGAGTTTGAGTATGATATAAAAAAAATAAACCTTGAATTAGCTGCAGAAGAAATTTCTATTGATGATTATGAAAATAAAATTGAATTACTAAAAAAACAGTTACTTAAAACAGTTTGGGATATATCAAATACACCTGAAGAAATTGTAAACAAACTTTTTGAATTAGAATTGATAAGTTTTAAGCAAAAAGAAATATGCTTATCAAATAAAAGTGCTAATGATGAAGTAAAAATCAAAAATGAAAAGATGCTTGATAAAGAATTTTATTATGTTGACTACATAATAAAACACCAATAAATAAATTTGGTTTTGTAAATAGTTAAACTCTATTTCCTCAAGAGTTGCTCTAAAAGACTGAATATATAATTTACTTAGAATGATATTAAATTAATAAATATGAATAAAATTATAACATTACAAAGAAATATGGATGACGGTTACGGAACCGTTTACTGTATTCAAAAGCAAATTTTTGAATTAAATGATATTCATAATTACTTTGAAGTTGAAGAAGCTTTCGAAACGGTTGAAACATTAGTTGCTTTTTTAGAAGAGAAGCAGGAAGAAGATGATTATGATTTTTTGAATGATATAATGTGTAACTTGGATGATTCTGAGGATTCCGAACATTTTAATTCTGTAGCCAATCCAAATGGATATGGAAACAATGTTGATTGCCTAATTGTAACATCTGAAGGGAAAGTTGTTTTTGAAAATTAATAAAAAATATTAAATGCTTTAAAAAATGAATAAAAAAGTAACTGTTAAATTACTATCACTACCAATAAATAAAGGAATTAGTATTAGTTATCCTTATCAAGAAGTTTTTAGTTGCAAATTTGAATGTTTAGGGAAGGTTCTTGAATGTAATGCTCAAAAGCGCACTAATGATTCTCCATTTAGTGTCGAAAATTATTTTGATGGAGAGAATGTGTTTTTTGTAAAAAGCGAAATCAATATTGACGAATTGGGAAGTCATTTATGTAGTGCTATCTTAGATGGTGTTTTTGATAATTATCAAATTGGAGACACATATGCAGTCGAATTTGATGAAGATGGTTATATTTTATAGAAATAAGGTAAAAATTAAAATATTCATTTTATTAAACTAAAGAAAAAAATGTTAGACTTTCCACAAATAGACTACAAATATTGGTGTAATAATTATTCATGGGAAGGTTTTTCTTCAATGAGAGGTATGATTTCAACAATGATTAATAAACAATATATTGATTTAGATGTTACAGAACAAAATATAACAGATAAAATTGAATTTAAGATTATTCAATATCACAATAATCCAAATGATGATTTGTTATTTGATATTTTTAAGTTAATTCAAACATGGGGTGGAAAAAGTGCTGGACGACATACTTTAAATATTGTTGAAAATTGGAATGAATGCACAATTTTTAAATACCGAACATTCGTAGATGCAATAAAGAATAATCAAATAGTTGAGTCATTCAACTACTTAATTAATAAAGAAAAAATAAAAGGTCTTTCCTATTCATTTGTTCCAAAACATATTTGTTTTTGGTCGGGAAATGGAGACAGAAAAAAAGGTTATCCAATATTAGATGATGTTATTGCTAATCTAGTTTATAATACAAGAAGTGCCAAAAATGTTTCTTATAAATTATTTATCGATGATATTTCAAATTTTGCTGATAATAAGCATTTAAGTATGGCTCAAGTTGAAATGGCACTTTTTGCGTTTTCAGGCTACTATTGGAAAACCAGAAAAACAGCAACAAATGAGTTTAAAATAAAAAATATTCAAAATCATAAAGATTTTGAAGAAGCAATAAGAATTTCAAAGAGATAATTAATAATAGGAGTAAGCGAAAATCCTAAAAAGAGTAGCACAAAATTAAATTTAAATTTAAAATGGATGTAAAAATTATTAAACCTTACAAAGAAGTTGATAATATTGGAACACATGAAGCAACTTTACTAATTGATGGTGAAGAAGTTGTTTTAAGGGAAGATATAGCAAATTGTATACGCTACATAAAAATTAATAACGAATTCCATGAACTTGATAATGTAGAACAAACACCTATTGTAAAGAAAGTAATTGAACTTTTAAATGAACAACCTCTAGATGAATTCGATGAATTTCAATTTTAATTTAGATAAAATAAATAATTAAAAATTTCAAAAAGATAAATATAACAGGAGTAAGCGAAAATCCTAAAAAGAGTAGCAATAAAAAATTATATTATGAAAATTTATTTTAATGAACTAGAACAACTTGGTATTTACGAAAAAGCATTTCAAAATTGGTGTAAAGAATATGATAATTTAGTATATCAGAAATTTGAGGAACATTGTGAATCATTTGAAATTTATTTTGATGAAAATGGAAATATTTCTTGGGAAGAAGGCGAATTTATTTCAGAAGATGTAAGTGAAGATGACACAAAATATAAATTAAATGAATTAAATTCTGTTGCAACAGAAAGTGCTCTTAAAGACTGGATATATAGTTATGAAGAACTGCTATATGAAGCTTTTGACAGCTATGCTAAATCATTTAAGTTGTTTTTTGATAAAGAAGGCAATATTTTAGGAGAAGACGAATAGCAATTTTAACTAATAATTTATTAGCTAGAATACAAGCTTAATCAATTATATAAAATAAACACTAATACCAGATTTTTAAAGAATTAATTATGGAAAAAATTTTTGAATTAGGCTTTACACTTTCTGCTGACTTTATATTAAATGAAGATATATTAATTAATAATATATTTCACAACAACAATTCGGCTAACATTCTTTACGTATTTGCAAACATAAAACCAACTAACGAAGAAGAAAATTTTGTATTCTATATCGGACATACAAGAACTACTTTCAGTAATAGAATGAGAGGTTATCGTTTGGGAAATGGACAAAATACTAATAATAGAATACATTGCTATATAAAAGAACAATTAGAACTTGGAAAATTAATTAAAGTGTATGTGCTAAATAATATTTATAATTTAAATATTAGAGATTTAGAAATAGACATAGCAGCAGGTTTAGAGTACTCTTTAATTAGTTATTTTGCAAATTATAATTTGAATAATAATTTTCCTCCTTTAATAAATATTGCTGGTAATTATACCAATAATACTTTATTAGTCAACATTCCAAATGAAATACAAGAAATAGTAGAGCATGAAGAACTTAATGAAAATTTTGCATATAATTTAAATTCAAGTACATATTGGAATACTTCGAACATTAATGTTCCTAAAAATTTAGAACATTTATTTGGAGATCATAATGAGGAAGTAATTATAGAATTTTATTTAAATGATACTTTGGTTAACCGATTTAATGAATTGATAAATAGAAATGCAACACAAAATGGTAGCCCTAGAATTTATATTAGAGGTGAAAATGGAAGATGGTTTATAAATTGGAAACATGAATTTTTTAATCAAAATAGTTCAATAAACATTAAGATAACTGATAGAAATCGATTAAAAATCAATTTAATATAGAAATATTCCTGAAAAGTTTGAGTGAATTTAGCTCAATCATAAAATATTAATCTATAAACTTTTAATTCATTTTTTGGGTCATACCAAATTCCAATACTATGTTTTAACTTGTTGTCTAAATCACTTCTTTTTTACAACTAATCATTCTTTTGTTCCAAAACAAACAACTTTGACATATTTTGTCTTTGTTAATTTATATATTTGCATAGTTAAAAAAATCAACTCAACTAATTCATTAAAAAGCCACTGAGAAAACTCAGACGTTTTGTTATGCTTTTATGTTCCTAACTTTAATGAATTAAAAAATGCAGAAAAAAAACTACACACTGCCCGTAAGAACAAATCGTTTTCTTTATCATGTAAGTTGTTCTAGTAATAGAGAAAGTATTTTAAAAATGGGATTAATTGGTTGTCCTAAAAAAATTAACGATTTTACAAATGCTATTTTTGCTCACAACAGCTCCATACCTGATTATGGATGGTATCCTTTTTGTTTTGATGTAGGTTGGGAATGGGATTACAGTGTTGAATTTGATGACCCAGTAGATGATTTTGCCTATCAAATGGAAAAAAATGGTTATGATTTTTGGAGAATTGATACGTGGCAATTAAAAAACAAATGGTTTTTAGACAACATTGGAATGGATGACTTTTATCAAGGTTCTCAATACCCTTTATTTGTAGTGACTTTTGAAAACATCCCTCCAACAGTTTTAAAACGATACAAAATTCACGCAGAACCAAAAATAATTCGTTTCAATGGGGTAGCTCATATAGAAGGAAGATTTAGAGCTGCTTAATATAAAATAATTTTTATAGATTGGCTTTCTATTTAATTCAAAACTAATTAATGTTAAAATATTTAAAAATTTTTAAAAAAATAATAATATGAAAGATTTAATTAATGGTATTTTAAAAAATCCGGTTAATAAATATTTTGAGTTTGAATTATCTGTGAGTAATTCAGTAAAAAATTTAAAAAAAGCAACCAAATTAGTTCCTAATTTGTCAGGTATATATTTAGTTTTTTCTGAAGGCTTAAGTGAATCAAATCATTTAAATTTTAAAATTTCTGATAAAAACTATTCATTATTATATTTTGGAAAAGCTGGTGGTATAACCAATTCGGGTAGAGTAATTATTCAAGGCTTAAATAGTAGAATCAATAATGTTGTTTCAGATAGCACAAGAGGACTAAAAGATGTGAAGAGGGCAAAATATTGGAATGAGTTAATGTTGGAATTTGGAATTGAAAAATTATATGTATTTTGTAATATTCATGACAATCCACAACAATTAGAAAACATCATTTATGGTTACTTAGATAACAATAATTTAGAATACCCACTAATGAATAAAAAGAGAGGGCGCTTGTCTAAAAAAAATAAAAGTGAGATTTTGAAAAAAAATGATAATGTTAGCGTTTCTACTAAAATATCTAAACAAATAAAGAAAACTAAAAATCTTATTTCTAAACCAATTAAACTCCAAAATAGTAATTCAAAAGAATCAGTTTATGGAAGTTGTGTTGAATTTCAGTTAGCTAGAAATCAAAATATTGCAACTATTGCTAATGGTATATCAAATTTACATGTTGGTCCTTGCTCGATTGAATTATTTTATAAAAATAGTAATGATGTAAGATTATATATTAATAATGGAAAAAGAAATATTAGAACAAAAAATAGAACTATATCAGAATATTTTAACTCTCCTGATACTAAAAATGGGAATATTCCAAAATGGCAAATAGTTCAAAATGAAATGAATGAACCAAATAGAAAAATAGAAGAAATTACTGTTAGAGTTTGTTCAAATGGAAATGAAAAATATATTAATTCTAAATTTGAATTAAATTCAAAACAGTCAAAACAACTTAAACAAAATAAATTAGTTAATGTCTCAATTGATGAAAATTTAATCCCAGCAAATACATCTTCTATTTTAAATAAAAACATTTATCTAATTCCTTGCAGTTCGAAAAAAATTCAATTAGAAAAAATGGAAAATAAAAAATTCAATATAGAGAAACTTGAGTTTAACAATGAGCTTGGAAAATATCGAAAAATCATTTTGAAAAAATTAAATAATACAAAATCACACAAAAGAAAAAAAAACGGCATTACAAATAGTATAATTAATAACTTGAATTTAAACATAACAGCACAAGCAAATGTATTATATTCTGAAGGTAGATTATATAATTCAAAATCATCAGAATCCATAAATTGGAATAAAAATAAAAAAGAGAAGATTTATATTATTTCTGCATTATTTGGAATAATTAGAGCGGATAATTATATACCAAAATATGACTTAGCTATGACAGACGAAATAGATAATAAGAAAAATTATGCTCAAAAATTTTGGAAAGGTAAAATGGATGAAATAATAAAAAACCTTATAGAAGATGGTAATACTGTTTATAATCTTCTTAGCAAAAATTATTGTGATATATTTAATAGTGAAATAATATCATTAACCAAAATACCAAAAATTGAATATAATAAAAGTGATGCCAATGGAAAAAGAGGTAAATGGCTTAAAAATAATTTGTAATCAATCCAACCACTCACACTTATTCCCAAACCTTCCCAGAATAAAGTCAATTTCATGATTCTCCCAAACTGCAATTTGAATAATCACATAATTTTCTTTGTTTTCAATCACTTTTTGTGAATGATGAAGCTTTTTATTTAGTACAATTCCTTTAGCCCAATCATAAAATTTAATTCTATATACTTTTAATTCATTTTTTGGGTCATACCATATACCAATACTATGTTTTAACTTGTTGTTTAAATCACTTTTCTTGTAAAGTGCATCATGGTCGAATGTGATTTCTTTTGTTTCATTTAACCCATCTTCGGTTTCATAATAGGCTTGTTCTACTTCATAATTTAAAAATGTGTCCAAACTATAATTTTTTAGAATATCGCTCGCTATCCCAGTTTCACTATCAATATCAAGGCCTAATAAGTAATAGCGACTATCATATAATCTAATTTGTAAAGGTGCTATGTATTTAAAATCTTCAATACCCTCTTTATTTTTATAGCAATATTTAACAGCTATACCTTGTTTTGCAAGTGAAATTAGTTTTCCAGCTAGTAAAATGATTTTATCATGATTATTAATTTCAGGTTCCGTTTTTACAAAATACTTCGAATCAATTAAGTCTTTTTCTTTAAAACCATATTCTTGTGCAACTAATTCTTTAATTTTTTTTATGGTTGGCAAATCAGCTTCTGTTTGCATGTTTCCAAAAATTAAAGGGAATGTATTTACTTCATCTTTACTAAGAATTAATTTATTAGGTATAAAATTTAGTTTGATAACACGTTTATGCCCATCTAATTCATAAATAAATTCGTAATCTTCCTCAATCATTTTCTCAATTATTCTGTCTAAAGTTTTTAGACTTTTCTTTTCAAAGCCTTCAGATTCTAAATAATTATTAAATTTTTCCAATAGTGTTGATTTAAGAATACTATCCCCATATTGTCTAAATACCTTTTCAATTATCAATTTATAATTTTGATATACACCAGTTGATTTCATATTATTATTATTTTTTTGCAAAGTTATAATAATAATTTTAATAACAAAGACATTTGTGTCTAACTTACTAAGTATCTTTGTACCAACAAAAAGCAAGATTGGCGGAAGTTGAGTCTGGTGCACAGGACTCAGAGAGTAGATGCGCATAACTTTGGTTATGTGGACTTTAAAAAGTCCGTGGGGGTGCAAGTCCCCCATCTTGTACTAATTAATAAAAACAACACCATGAAAAATCAAAACTTTGACAAATTAAAATGTATCGAGCACATCGTAGCGGAAGCTTTTGGTACTACATCAAAAAAGAAGGAGTTACTAGCACTTCCTGAAATCAAAAGTTTATTACAATTTTTCAAAATAAGCTACGAAGAATTGGTTGTATTGTCTTTACTTATTGAAGGAGGTATTCGTCAAGAAGAACAAGGTATTGATGCTTTCTTGGAATACTTTGGCGGTGGACTTTCGGGTTTAAAAGATATTAATCAAGCTTTGCATAGCTTAATTTCTAAAGGGTTTGTTGTGGCAACTACAAAAAATAAATTTAGTAAAACGTTGATTAAACAAACCTTTGAAGTGGATGAGAAAGTGTATGAAGCTTTATTAAATAACAAAAAAGAACGACTGGAATTTAAACCTGCAGAAAACTTTACAAAACTGTTGAAAAATATTAACGAAATCTATGAAAAAAGAACTGGTGGTTGCTATGATGCTGAAACAATGAGAAAACGCATCGAGCAAGAACTTTCATTGGCAAAGAAATGTGATGAATTAGATTGGTTAAATAGCTATACAGAATTAGCATTAGAAGATAAAATTCTGTTTTTATTTGCAGCCTATTCACATCAGAAAAATGAGGAGCAGATTGATTTAGAGTATCATATCAAACAAATTGAAGATAATTTTACCAAGCAAAAGGCATTTAGAGATAGTATAGCAAACAAAACCTCTATGTTAATCATGAATGACTTATTGTTAAAGGCCGAAGATGGTTTTGTGTTTGATGAGTTTGTAGGTTTAACCGAAAAAGCGATTCATGCGTTATTTCAAAAAGAATCCAATAAAGCAAAAAAGAAAACATTTTCAACAGCTACAATTTTACAACCAGAAGATATTTTCTTGGAGGAACTTTTTTATAATGAATCCGAATGGTCTCAAATCAATACTATAGAAAAGATATTAAGTAAAGAAAAACACCAATTGGTTGTCAATCAATTAGTAGAAAACGGATTAGCAAAAGGGATTTCTATACTTTTCAATGGGTTTTCTGGCACTGGAAAAACTGCAACTGCAAAGAGATTGGCTAAAATTACCAATCGCCCATTATTTTGTGTAGATGTTGAAAAAATAGCTAACAAGTGGATAGGCGACACAGAAAAGAATACAAAAAAAATCTTTGACGAATATTATGAATTTTCAAAAGAATGTGATCTGATGCCCATACTTTTCTTTAATGAAGATAGTATATTTTCAAAGCGGGTAGAAGTAGGCCACTCAAGTGATCGAACCCATAACAGCATGCAAAATATTTTATTGGAACAAATGGAAATTTTCACAGGTATTTCTATTGTTACAAGTAATCATGCTGAAAAACTAGACAAAGCTTTCGAAAGACGATTTTTATACAAGGTAGAGTTTGAGAAACCAACGAAAGAAACACAATACAGCTTGTTGTCCAATGCTTTTCAAAATATATCGAGTGTGGCTATAAATAATGTTTTGGAAAACTATTCCTTTACGGGCGGTCAAATCTATAACATCAAGAAAAAATATATTATGCAATGTATAATTGATGATGAGGACTTGGAATCCTTATTTATAAGATTGTGTAAAGAAGAAATTAAAACCACAACATCAAATAAAATCGGATTTTAACTTTAATAAATTACTAACCATGGAAAAAAATATTCGTTCTTATTTGAACTCACTAATCGTAATTTTTATCTTTTACTTTGCCACAAGAGGTATTGTAAAATTACTGTGGAATCACAATAACAGAGAGGTTGTTAAAGCTAGGACATTTATATTGTTCACTTGCTTATTTATAGGCTCATTCTTCTATATCGTTATAACTTATCATTTGGTTGATGGTAAAACGGAAATGGTTCGTGTTTTTTACAAAATTTATTTATTCCTGGCTTTTTTGTATCTTGTCGTGGGATTAATCTATGATATAGTAAGTACTTCAAGTTTAACTTCTAAAAAAACAACTAAAAAATGAAAACAAATAAAGCTTTCAATGGTAAATTCAATTACACCTACAAAGAAACAGGGTATAATGAACAAGATTTTAAAAAAGTTTACGATGCTCAAACAAGAAGTATTAATTGTGTTTTAAAACTACCAAATGAAAATGATAAATGTGTCATTGAAATGCATTTTGTAACTCCTGATGGTAAATACAATGATTTTGTTTCAAGTGATTTAAAAAACGTTGTCATAAATGGTTCTGATTTATTGTATTTTGGAATTCATTTTAAAGAGTATATTAAAACAGTCGATATTATAATTATCTATGGAGATTTTATACTTGAAATTAAAGATGAAACAGATGGATATCATGTGTTTGATTTTAGTATTGAAATAGAGAATTTAGAAATAATCAATGTAATTGAAAATCAAAAATTAATAGTAAAAAATAATATTTAATTATAAATTCAAAAACTTATACAATGAAAGAAATAATCTGTCCAAACTGTAAAACCCCCTTTACAATCGATGAAAGCGGTTATGCTGATATTGCTAAACAAATTAAAGACCATTTGTTTGAAGAAGAAATTCAGAAACGCCTTTCGATAGCTGAAAGAGAAAAAGAAAGTGCCGTGAAATTAGCAGAAGCTACTATAAAAAATTCACTTCAAGATACTCTTCAAAAGAAAGAAAATGAAATTGCTCAAATTAAAGCACTACTTGATAATGCTGAAATTCAAAAAAAGCTATCTGTAACTGAAGCCATCCAAAAAGTTGAAAAAGAACGCGATGCATTAGCGAATGAAGTTAAAACCAAAGAACTCGAAAAACAAAATTTAGAGAGTACTTTAAAACAGCAATTCACTACAGAATTGCAAAATAAAGAAGCAATAATCAAATACAAAGAAGAAGAAATTGCGCGTGTAAAAGACATGAAGGCCAAACTTTCTACCAAAATGATTGGTGAAACTTTAGAATTACATTGTGAAAATGAATTTAACAAATTGCGACCAACAGCTTTTCCAAAAGCCTATTTTGAAAAAGATAACGACGCTAGGTCAGGAAGTAAAGGAGATTATATTTATAAAGAATTTGACGAACATGGTAATGAAATCATCTCCATCATGTTTGAAATGAAAAATGAAGCAGATACAACGGCTTCAAAAAAACGTAATGATGATTTCATAAAAGAATTAGACAAAGACCGTACAGAAAAAAAATGTGAATATGCTGTTTTGGTTTCTATGCTTGAATCGGAAAGTGAATTATATAATACGGGTATTGTTGATGTTTCCTATAAATATCCTAAAATGTATGTGGTGCGTCCTCAGTTTTTCATTCCAATCATTACATTGTTACGCAACGCAGCCATGAGTTCGATGCAATACAAATCTGAATTGGCACTAGTTCGCAGTCAAAACATTGACATTACCCATTTTGAAGATAAAATGAATAAGTTTAAGGAAGGTTTTGCTAGAAACTATGATTTAGCCAGTCGCAAATTCAATGAGGCCATAGACGGCATTGATAAAACCATAAAAGAATTAGAAAAAACCAAAGCAGCGTTATTGTCTTCTGAAAACAATCTTCGTTTAGCCAATGAAAAAACGGAAGATTTAACCATAAAAAAAT
>Ga0208595_1000419_pt1 | contig 16410 bp, 19 predicted proteins | sample LakMenEpi28Jun11_FD_150742 | JGI IMG/M metagenome (GOLD analysis project Ga0208595, IMG submission 150742) | Freshwater microbial communities from Lake Mendota, WI - 28JUN2011 deep hole epilimnion (SPAdes) | ecosystem: Environmental > Aquatic > Freshwater > Lake > Epilimnion/Euphotic zone ...
TTGAAGAGATCGACCGGGCTCGGCAAGCAGATGTCCGCTTCGGCTGTGTGCTGGCTGATGCCGGATATGGTCTGTCCGCGCCGTTCCGGCAGGGCCTTTCTGAGCGTGGGCTGACATGGGCCGTGGGCATCCCTTACAAACAGAAGGTCTATCCAGCCGACGTCACCATGATCTTTCCTGTATCAGGAAGGGGAAGGCCACGCGAGCGCCATATCCCGGACGTGAAGTCTGTGACGGCAAAAGCCATGCTGGAAGCTGCAAATTGGCGGACGGTCAGCTGGCGCAAGGGAACCAAAGGACGGCTTTCCGCTCGATTTGCCGCCGTGCGGGTGCGCGTCGCCGACGGGCCAACTCAGCGCATCCACGATATGGGGGCACAGCATCTGCCCGGTGAGGAGGTCTGGGTGATCGGTGAACATCGTTCGACCGGCGAACGCAAATATTATCTCTCGAACCTGCCTGCCGATACCCCGATCAAGCAACTTGCCGGGGCCATCAAGGCACGATGGGTTTGTGAACAGGCCCATCAGCAGCTTAAGGAAGAGCTTGGCCTTGATCACTTCGAAGGGCGGTCATGGCAAGGACTGCACCGGCACTGCCTCATGTGCATGATCGCGCTCGCCTTCCTCCAATCCCGGCGGCTCAAACAGGCCAAAGGGGAAAAAAAGAATCTCCGGACCTCCGCCACAACCCAGCCTGCCAGCAGTGCGCCAAGCCATCCTTAACGCTCTCGCCCAACCGCCGCCAACACTATGCCCGCATTGCCGAAAATTCATCAATAATGAGAAAGTACCAAAGTAGTGCTAGTCAAGTCGCGGCCCGAAAAGCCGCCGTCCACAGCATTTTATAACAGTAGGGTTGCAAGTCACAAGATGCTGCTGTTTAACCTTTGCCATGCTGCTTGTCTGCCCCTCCTGCCGCACACGCTATATTGTTCCTGACAATGCCATTGGTGTTGATGGCCGCCAAGTGCGGTGCGCCAATTGCAAGCATGGATGGTTTCAAGAGGGAGCAGTTCCCCTGACAACGCCAGCACCCTCACTCGCAGACCCCTCCATTGCAGCGCCCGCCGAACAGAGCGGCCCCGCGCCCGGGATAACCCCGCCAGAGGCCGCCCGGCCAATGTCTGCTGCGCAGACGCCGTCCGAGTATGAGGAGCCTTCAGGAGGTGCCCCAACGCCTGCGACCACTCCCTTGCTTTCCCCTGACCCCGTTCCACGATTGATGGTCGCAGAAACGGATGCGGATGACGCACAGCCTGCCTTCCCTAGATTTGCGCCTGAGCGCGCGGCCGCGCCTGATCAGGCGCCTGTATATGTCGATCCGTCGTTAAGTGCAGGCAAATGGGCAGATACAGAACCAAAGCAAAGCCGCTTTGCGCATGCGCCACCGTTCAACCAACGTCGCAGCCCTGCGAAAATCTGGACTTTGGTAGCGGTCATCTTTGCGCTGACGGTCACCGTTATGGGAACGGCTATCTCTTATTTTGGGATGCCCGATATCGGCCTGTCCAGCGCGGCGGAAGACTCTGCCCTGACAATCGTGGTCAACGAAAATCTGCAACTGAATGAACGTGACGACGGCACGCCCTATTTTATCGCCAGCGGCAGCATTGTGAACCCGACCGGGGTGAAGCAAAATGTGCCCGAAATGCTGGTAACGCTAAAGGATGCGAGCGGCAGACCGGTCTACAGTTGGAAAATGAAAGCAAAGGCAAGGACGCTGGCACCGGGCGCAAAGGTCGATTTTAGCGAGGCACGGCTTGACGTTCCATTGGCGGCCAAGGACGCCGTAGTCGGCTGGGTGCGTTCGGGTGACTAGGTCCTGCCTTTAAACCCCGCCTAATTGGCGAGTGCAGCCCAAGCATAAGCGATTTCGCTCATGGCGTCCCTTATTTCTGTTATACCTGCAATATCATTTGTCCGCGCGGCCTCGTTCAACCTGTGCACGGCAGATCGGTATATCCGCTGCAGCACGCCTGCAAGGTCACCACCATTGGCAAGGTCGATGCTCGAATCCAGCGCAATGATAATCGACAGCGCTTTGACGTGATGGGGGTTTCCGGAAATGGCCGAGCCCCGTTTTACGGTGGCCGTCAATAGATCCAGCGCGCGCAGCAATTCTTCATATAGCAGGCTGACAAGGCCGTGCGGGCTTGCGCTGGTAACGCGGCTTTGCAGTTCCATGTCCCGGTAATGCTGGTTGGCAAAGGCTGGATGTGTACGAGCAAGCATATGGTTTAATCGTTTCCATTGTTCCAAAGCTTAATCTGCTGTTCCAGATAGCTCTGCGTTGCTTTTAGCGCGCCGATGCGTGCGTCCATACCGGCGAATTGTTTTTCAAGGCGGCTGCGATAGGCAAGTTCGCGTGCTTCCATTCTGTTGCGGTTTTGCGCAATCGTGTCGGCATCGCGTTTTAAGGCGGTTTGCAACAGTTCCAACGGCCCATTGGTCGCAACGGCGGCATCACGCAGGCTATCGAGCGCAAAGGCTATGCCGGGGTCAGTGCTGTCTGACTGCCCTGCATCGCGCGGCGGGTTGAACATCGCTTCAACAGCATCGGGATTATCCCGCAACACAGCATCGAGGCGTGCCATGTTCAGCGTAAGCGTACCGTCACGCGTTGTGGAAATGCCAATGTCAGACAAACGGTTGATGCTAGCATGCGATGTCAGCGGCTTTGCGGCAAATCCGGCCAATTGCCGTTCAAAAGCCCGCAGCGCAGGGCTGCCATTATTGGCTTTACGCGCCGCCTCCATGTCTTTTTTCAAGCCATTGAACACAGTGACGAAATCAGCCAGCGTTTGTTTGATTGTTTCGGATGGGCGTGCCGCGCTGATCGCAATGGAGACGAGCGGGTCTGCTTTTTTCAGAATCAGGCTCATGCCTGTAACCACGTCATCAATAGTGTTGGACGTGCGGCGATAGGCAACGCCATCAATGGTGAATGCGGCATCGCTGGCCGATTGGCCCGTGGTCATGGCTTCGGTCGTAAACTGTTGTAGGCTTGTCGGCGCTCCAGCGTCAGCGGTTAACGTAAACGCATTGGCAGCGCCACTCTGGCCCTTGAGCACGAGGCGATATGCGCCTGCATCGTTGATGACGCTTGCGGTGACGCCGCTGCCGGCCGCGTTGATAGCGGTGGCCAGTCCGTCGAGGCTGTCATTTGCGCCATCAATGGCAATGGCATAGCTATTGGTTCCAACGGTAAGTGTCATATCGCCTTGGCCAACCGATGCGGTGCGCGAGGCAACATTTTCCGAAAAGCTGCTTTGCGCCTTGGCAAGCGTTTGAATGACCAACTGTCCGCTAAAGCTGCCCAGCCGGTTCCCGGATTGGGCGGTGATGGATAATGCTGTCGGGTCCGACGTGACAGCTTGGCTGCGCAAGGTCCCGCCCGAAGCGAGTGATTCCAGTGAATTGGCAAAACTGTCCAGATCGCTGCGTGCTTGTGCAAGCGTGCTGACTTTTGCTTGATTGGCCCGCGATAATGCATCCAAACGTGCCGCCTTCGGCGCGCGCGATGCAGCCGCAAGATCCGCGACCAACGCGGCGGTATCAATGCCGGAGCCAAAACCCAGGCTGTTTGCAATTGACGTGACCATATGAATTTCCTTGCTGGCTTATACGGCCATATTGCCGCAGGATTTAGGTGGCCCGGCGTCCGTCCTGATCGAAATGCATTGTCACTGGCACCGCAACAGACGGCTTGGGAATCTGCTGACCGAAACTGGAATCCAGCCGGAAGACGAAGGCCAATATGGCGGCGACCGCTGCATATAAATCTTCGGATATGGCCTTGCCCGTGCGTGTGGTGAAATAGATTGCGCGGGCCAATTGGGGATATTCGAGCGTTGGCACATTCTTTTCCGCTGCCATGGCTCTGATCGCCAGCGCCACATCCCCGCGCCCCCGCGCGACCAATATGGGCGCGGCATCTGAACCTGGCCGGTAACGCAGGGCAACCGCAAAATGTGTCGGGTTGGTCAGGACGACATTGGCGTCAGCCATGCCCTTACGCGCCGATGACATCATCACCTCTTGCTGGCGCAAGCGTATCGCTTGCTTCAGTTCAGGCGCGCCGTCGCTTTGGCGCATTTCTTCCTTCAACTGCTGCTTTGTCATGCGCAGCTTGCGGTTGCGCTGGAACCATTGGATAGGGACGTCGACTAAGGCAATCAGCGTCAGGCCAGCGGCCAGAATCGCTATGGTGAATAGCATCTTTTGCCCGATGATGCCGACCGCGACAGCCGGATCGGCGGCGGCAAGGCCGGGCAGGGATGCGATCTCGCCCGAAATGATCCAATAACCGGCATATCCAAGGACGCACACTTTCGCGGTTGCCTTGAACAATTCAATAAGCCCCTGCGTTCCGAACATACGCTTGAGCCCAGCCAGCGGGTTAATGCGACTGGCCTTTGGTGCCATCGCCTTGCCCCGCATGCCAAGCGACCCCAGCATCGCCGGCGCGGCAAAGGCAGCGATGAGCGTCAGCAACAGCAACACGGCAAATGGGACGGCAATTTGCGCCACGGCGACACTTAATGCATCAAGCGGCTCGAAATGATCGGGGTCAGAAAGGTCAAGCGTTAGGCCGCCTTTCAACAAAGTCTTGCTAGCGCTGAAAAACCACGCGCCAAGGCCCATCACCCACGCTGCACCCGCGATCATCATCAACGCTGTGGCCAGTTCCCGTGACGCAAGCACATCGCCTTCTTTGACGGCATCGTCCTTGCGCTTTTGGGTTGGCGCTTCGGTTTGCTGGTCTTTATCGGGTGCGTCAGCCACGGCCACCACCAAGGCTCTGCGCCTGATCGAGCCCAAGGCGAAGTGCATTGCTGAGCATATCGGCCATCACAGGCAGAGAAACGCCCAATAATACTATACCCGCAAGCAATGCGGCAGGCATGCCGACGGCAAACAGGTTTAATGTCGGCGCAGATCGCGCAATCATGGCCATGATCAATTGCACCAGCACCAGGGCAAATCCCACAGGCAGGGCAATCGACAGGCCAGCGGAAAAGGCCAGGCGGCCAAATTCAACAACGCTGCCTATGGCGGAAAAGGATAGCCATGCTTGCCCCGGAGGCAGCGTGCGGTAACTTTCGGCGATAATCGCAATCAACGCCAAATGGCCGTCTGCGGCAAGGAACAGAAACATGGCGAGCATGGACAGAAACTGCCCGACGGCAGGGCTTGATTGGCCACTTGCCGGGTCCGCCATTGAGGCAAAGCCAAGGCCCATGGCGTTGCTAATCGCCTCACCCGCCACTAAGGATGCGGCAAAGGCGATCTGGATGACAAATCCCATCGCCAGACCCGCCAGCACCTCTGCGGCGATCATGAAAAAGCCGGGGACCGAGATAATCCCGGCCGCAGGTAATGTCATATTGGCCATCGACGCCGACGGAATGCCGATAGCCAGTGCCAGCACGAGGCGAAGCTGCACGGGCACGGCTTGCGCCCCAAACATGGGGGCCGCAACAAAAGCTGCGCCCGGACGGATCATGGCCACCATCCAGACCAGCAATTGTCCTTCCACATTTTGCAGTCCGGCGGGTATCATCGCACCAACATGGGGATTTGCGCGAATATATCGCGGGTAAAATCGGCCAGCAGGATCATGATGCTTGACCCGCAAACCGCCAGCGCAATCGCGACAATGATGAGCTTTGGCACGAAACTTAAAGTCTGCTCATTAATCGATGTCGCGGCCTGGACCATACCCAAAACTACGCCAGCGATTAGCGCGGGGATAAGGATGGGGGCCGCCCCAAGCGCCAATATCCAAAGCGCGCGTTGCGCCACGTCGATGAAAAAATCCTGATCCACAGGCTACACCACAAATGAGCTGGCCAATGACCCCATGGTCAATGCCCAACCGTCCACAAGCACGAATAATAACAGCTTAAACGGCATCGAAATAATCGTTGGCGACAGCATCACCATGCCCAGCGACATCAATGCAGACGCCACGATCAAGTCAATGATCAGGAATGGCAGGAAGATCATGAACCCGATTTGGAACGCAGTTTTCAACTCGCTGGTGACAAAGGCCGGTAGCAGAATCGAAAAGGGCACGTCGGCGGGCTTTGCAAATTTGCCCGCTCTGGCAATCTCGCTGAACAAGGCAATATCGGTTTTGCGCGTCTGTTTAATCATGAAGCCATGCATCGCTGTGGCCGACGTCGACAATGCCTGTTCAAAACTGACTTCATCGCGGCCATAAGGTTCAAGCGCTTGCGTGTTGATGGTGCTCAACACCGGCTGCATCACAAAAATGCTGAGGAACAGCGCCAGCCCAACCAGCACCTGGTTTGGGGGGGTTTGTTGCAGCCCAAGTGCCTGACGCAAAATCGACAGGACAATGATGATCCGGGTGAAACTGGTCATCATCAGGACTAAAGACGGCAATACCGTGAGCAACCCCATCAGCAGGAGAATTTGCAGCGATAGCGACAAAGGCCGCCCGTCTCCGGCTACCGCGCCAAGCGCCTTTTCCATACCCATCGCGCTTGGCGCGGCAAAGGCTGATTGGCTGGCGAGCAGCACACAAAGGCAGACGCAAATGCTTAAAAACCTAAGCATCATGGACGCCCTGATCGGTCGATGCCAATAGGCTAATCCCGTTGCGCGATGCGCCCAGCAAAAGGGTATTCTGGCCAAATTCCACGACCAGTAGCCGGCCATTGCCGCCCAAGGACACGGCGTCGACCACGCGCACGGCGCGTGCAGATTGCGCGGTCAATGGCAGGCCGATCTGCAGCTTTTTCCAAAGCCATAAGGAACCCCACGCCATGCCGCCAATCAACGGCAGGATAAGCAAAAGGCGTCCGAAATATTCCAGGATCACGGCCGCGCCTCCATGCCGCCAAGCCGTTCCCCGTCCGGGGCGACGTCAAGCACGCGAATGCCAAAGCGGCCATTGGTCTCGACAATTTCACCGCGGGCGACCAAAGTGCCGTTGACGAAGAGGTCGAGCGGGTCATTCACTTGCCGGTCAAGCTCAAGCACGCTGCCTTCGCTCAATTCGAGCAAGGACGCGAGCGTCAGGGATGCAGAGCCAACCTCGACCGTAACGCGTACGGTTATATCGGCCAACATGTCTAATTTGATCGCCCGGTCGGCTGGCCTTGTGTTTGGGGCTTCAGTCATATCACTCATGGTCAGAACCTTCCATATTTTCGATTTTCAGCGCACTGCGGCCATTGGCCTCGCCAATTGTTCCGCGTGCAAAAAGGTGGCCTGCGACCAACAGCGGCACATCGGCGGGCAGCATGACGGGCAAGATGTCTCCCGGCCGAAGCGACAAGAGCCGTGACACCGGCACTTCGGTTTGGGTCAAAATGGCGCGCGCCGGCAGAGCAACGCGCAAGGTCGCGCTCTGCATTTTGTCTTTCCATTCGGGGTCAGCGGGCAGTCCATTGGGGTTAGCGTCGGCAAAGCGCATGGCAATTTTCTTGGCCTGGGCGTAACCAATGAACGCGTGGATTGCATTGGAACCAAGGGCAGAACATTCCACGTCAATTTTGGCTAACACTATACTGTCGCGATATTGCGGCAAATCAAATACCTGCAAATCCGTCTGGACGGGCTGCGCAGTTACAGCTTCGGGGATGGCACCCAGCAGCGCGTCATTCACATAAGAGAGCAAATGTGCGTTCAGCCGCATCGCAAGCCGCATCTCGGAAGTGCTGAAGCCTTGCCGCTCAGGGACTTTGCCTAACCCGCCATATTGCACATCAAGGATCTGGCTGATGAGCTGACCGGGGACCACCACCACCAGCTCGCCTGCATCCGTGCCAAGCTCGAAGGGCATCAGCAGGCTGAACGCAGGCTGTGACGGATACCATTCGGAATAGCGTGCCTCGGCCACCGATTGGACCTTGGCTTCAACCTTCTGGTGACTCGCCAAAAAGTCGCACATCGCTTCGCCCAGATTTTCGCAAAGCTTTTGCAACCAGCCAAAATCGTCCGCTACCGCGGTCCGTGGCCGTAAGAGAAGCGATGCGCTCATTGGATAACCAGATTCGAAAAATAGACATTATCAACGCCGCCAAAGTTCTCTTTTTCCCGCAATACGTCATTGATGGCGGCGGTCAGGTCACGTTGCAGCATCTTCTTACCCTGCGGTGTCGAAAGGGCTTGCGCATCCTGTTGCGATAAGACCATCAAAATGGTCGAACGGATCGGAACGCTTTGGCGTTGGATATTCTGGACGACTTTGCCGTCATAATATGTCGATAGGCTCAGGCCCAATTGCACAAAGCCTGCGCCGTCGGCCAGATTGGCGGTGAAACTTTGGTCGAGGTTCACATAGGTCACCTCATATTTGCGCGGGTCCACAGGCACGCGGTCATTCTTCACGTCGATTGTTCCCTCTTTCAGAGCAGGTGCTTCACCTGCGCCTTCTGCCACTGGCTCTTCGGGTTCTTCGCTCCGCTCGACAAGCTTGGGACGGCGCGGGTCGACCTTTTCGGCGTGTCCGGTAATGCCACCGGCCATATAGACCCCGGTCGCAGCACCCGCCCCAACCAGCACGAGCGCAACAACCACGGCTATGATGAGCTTCTTTTTTCCCTTCTTGGGCTTTGATTCGGGGTCTGAGGGTTTTTGCTTGCTCATGTCTTGTCTTTCAATCAGGCGAAGCGGCCTTGGGCTTTGGAAGAAGCCGAAGCCTGCGCTGGGGTGGAGTTATTGTCTGTGTGTTGGCTATCGGGCCGTGGGGCCTGTTGCTGACCGTTGCCGTTTTGCCGGTTGGACATATCAAACTGGCCAAGTTTCAGACCCGCATGGCGCAAATCTTCGATCAGCCGGGCCTGCTCTGCCGATATGGCTTGCGCAGCCGCTTGTGTACTGGTCTCAAGAAGGATATCGACCTTGCCATTGTCTGTGGTCACAGCGACATCCAGTTGACCCAAATGTTCAGGGACCAGCGTGAACGTCAGTTGGTTGTCGCTTGCCGCATGGCTGACAATGTCCCGCGCGAGCGCGTCGATCCATTCGCCATCTGCTGTGATCACAAGCTGCCTAAGCTCCGCGATCGGTGTGTCCGTGCGCGGAGCCGTGGGTGCGACCGAAGGCTGTGCCGCACGGATGCCAGATTGCGGTTCAAAGCTGAAAAGTGGGTTATCGACCAAGCCCAGATTGTGCGCAGGCAAGGGGCCGGGCAGTTGCGGCTTATTCTCTTTGGTTAGCAGCGGTGCCGGAAGTGTATCCGGTCGCACAGTCGGCATCGCGTCCGCCCGCTTTACTGGCTTTTGAGGCGCGTTTGGTAGCCATGGAGCCAGCGTTTGGGTCGGCGTTGCGTTCAATGGCTTTGGCGTTTCGGCCCTATTAGTAAACTTGCAGACTTGGGGCGCAAGTGGCGTAACAGGGATATGGGCGGGTGCACTGACGGGCGGACGCATGTGGACCGTAGGTGCCGGCACAAGCGTTAAATCTATGGGTGGTGAGGATGCTTCTGCCTTTTCCGCCGCAACAGTGCCTGCGTCTTCGATACTGTTTTCGGGCGCAGCGGGTGGTGGTAAGACAATCGTCATGGCCCGGTTCAACGCATCGGGGGCAGTTGGTTGCGGCAAGACCTCTGTCGCGGCCCAGCTCTGCACTTCGGCCAAGGGGGGCAGGGCAAGCGTGATGGCAGGCGCGCAGAACGACGATGTGGCGGGTGTCACGACATCGACCGACACAGTGGGTGGCGCATCGACCAGAGTGGCTGAAATGTTCAACATATCCTCGAACACCCCTGTTGTCGGCGTTTGGCCGGTCATCATGGGCATAATGGCAGACGGCATGGGCGCGCTCAGCGGGTTCATGACATTCCCTCGCTCTTGGCGGCTTTCCGAAAAATCGCAGCGCGGTTTTGGCGATCCAAGGCATGTTTGGCATCTTGCGCGGCGACGTTGGCCGCAAGCTTCTCGATCGCTGTTTCGCGCTGCCGTGCGGCAACAACGGCGTGCCGCTGACGATTGCGTGCTTCTTGTGCATTACGGCTTGGTGTGGCAAGTGCGCGCTGCGCGGTGTCGAGACGCGATGATAGTTCGCATACCGAGCGCAGCATCATGCCACTTTGTGCGCCGACCAACGGTTGGGCGGCCGCGCGAATGGCGGAAATGCGGTGCCCCAGATCGACGAGATTGCGCACCTCTTTTTCGCATCGGTGCAATTGCAGCTCCGCCAATTGCCGTTGAACAGCACGCACTTTCAATATGCGTTTCCAGCGTTGCGCATTGGCCGTCATGCGCCCATCTCTTCGACAAGTTCGGTGCGGGCATCATCAAATGTGACGATAGATTGCATGGGTTGGGTGATGAAATTCAGCATCGCGGGCCGCTGTGCAATCGCCTGGTCCAGCACGGCATCGCTACCTTGCGCATATGCGCCCAACATCACCAGATCGCTATTTTGTTCATAGCTTGACCATAATTGCCGGAACCGCGCCGCCGCCGCCAAATGCGCCGGATCAACAATGTCGGGCATCAACCGGGACAACGACCGGCCGACATCAATCGCTGGAAATATGCTGCTTTCGGCAAGCGTGCGCGACAAGATGATGTGGCCGTCGACAATGGCACGCGCGGCGTCGACAACCGGGTCGTCTAAGTCCCCACCGTCCGCCAATACTGTATATATGGCCGTGATCGAACCACCCGACCGGCGATCAACACCCGCGCGCTCGACAAGTTGTGGGATTAGCGCGAGCGAGGAGGGGGTGTAGCCTTTCATCGTTGGCGGCTCCCCAATGGCGAGACCGATTTCGCGCTGCGCATGCGCAATGCGCGTGAGGCTGTCGATCATTAACAAGACCCGCTTGCCTTGATGCGCAAAATGTTCGGCAATGGCCGTTGCACGCATGGCCGCACGCAAGCGCAACAGAGGCACCTGATCCGCTGTCACGGCCACAACAACCGATTTGTGGCGGATATCCCGGTTAAGCTTGCCCTCAACGAAATCCGATACTTCGCGCGCACGTTCGCCGATCAGGCCAATGACGATGATGTCGGCATCAATGCCCTGCAATATTTGTCCCATCAGCACCGATTTACCCACGCCAGAGCCCGCGACAATCGCCACACGCTGCCCTTCGCCAATGGTGAGCAAAGCGTTTATGGCGCGGACGCCGGTATCCATCGCCCGCACGACGCGACCCCGGTCGAGCGGGTTGCTGTCTTCACCGGCAATTTTTTGTCGGCCACTGCATGACGGCATAAGACCCCCATCCAGTGGACGGCCTTTTGCATCAATCACACGGCCAAGCAGCTCTTCGCCAACCTCAATCATGTCATGCCGACCATTGGGATAGACGGCGGCGCCGCTGGCGATGTTACCGACGTCACCAAGCGGTTGAATGATAGCGCGCTGCCCTTGAAAGCCTACAACTTCGCCCTCGGCAAAATCCCCATTTTCTGCCTGCATCCTTGTGCCTGTGCCAAGCGGATAAGGAAATCCGCTGACTTCACAATATTGCCCGGTCAATGCCGCCAGACGGCCAACGCGGCGCGGGTCCGCATCGCACAGAGCGGCAACACCATCTCGCGCCGAAATGATCGCTTCCAACCGCGTGGTCATGCGACGCGTCCGCCATCGCCGAGCGTTTGCTTTAGTCGTTCAAGCACAAAGGCGGGGCCATGTTCAACCCATCCATCGGAGCATTCAATACGCAACGCACCACGTGGCAATTGTGGGTCCGCCGTAAATGGCAGGGGCAATTCGGCGTCGGACAATAACGCAAGGTCATCCGGGTGCATGTGCAAATTGCGGCTCTGGTCGGCATCCGTTAAAACGGCCGTGGCGGCGGCGATCTGTTGCGTTAGAAAAGCGCTGTCAATCGGCAGGTCACCAATGATTTTCGTGACGACGCTGCGGATGATATTGTCGAGCATGAAGCCGATTTCGGCATTATCCTCCGGCCGCAGCGCATTTGCGGCAAGCAGCAAGTCGTGAAGCTGTTTGCGTTCAATCGTAAACACCGCCTGCGCCATTTCCTGCCCATCCGCCAGACCACGCACATAGGGGTCATCGGCTTCATCTGCGGGTGCCGGAAATGGAAACTGCAAATTGTGTGGACGAAAATCCCGGCGTTCGCCAAAATATTTTGTGAGGGACAGTTTGACGGTTTCAGACATAGTCATTGCTCTGCTTTCCCAACATTATTTCGCCAGACGCAGCCATGCCCCTGGCAATGGCGACCACGGCTTTTTGTGCTTCTTCGACATCGGCGCGGCTGACCGGGCCCATTTCGGCGATTTCGTCGCTGATGGTTTGTGCCGCGCGTGAGGACAATGTGCTCAGGATCTTCTCGCCCAAGGCGGCGTCAGCGCCCTTAATGGCCAGCGCCAGACGGTCGGCCTCGACATTGCGCATGACTGCGCCAAGCGATTTGGTGTCGAGCTGGGCAAGGTCGGCAAAAATGAACATGCCCTCTTCAATCGCATCGGCCAAAATTTTGTCCTTTTTGCGGATAGTCTTCAAAAGCTTTTCGGCTTGCGGACGGGACAGGTTGTTGACGATTTTTGCGACGTCTCCATGCCCGCCCATGTTGATGAGCGGGTTGCTGGCACTGGTTTCGGCATAATTTGCAAGAATGGCCTCAATATCTGATATTGCCGCAGCGGGGACGGGGCCCAAGGTGGCGGTGCGAAACAGCAGATCGGCTTGGACAGCTTCATCAAGCCCTGCGACCGCGTCTGCCGCAACTTCGGCTGGCAGTGCCGACAGGATGATGGCGGCAAGCTGTGGATGTTCATTGGCGACCAGGCTCGAAACCGTGGCGGTGTCCAGCCATTGCAACGCTTCTAATGATGGCGGTGCGGCCTGTGCTGGCGCTATCTGAGTCCAGATGCGGTTCGCAGTGCTATCCCCCAACGCCATATTCATCATGCCGCGGATGCGCCCGCGCGCGCCAACGGCAAGTTGTGACAGGTCGCGGTTGTTGCTGACAAAAACCTCTAATGCGCTTTCCACATCGGTTTCGGTCGCACATGATGCTTCAAACATTCCCTTGGCCAGGGATTTGACTTCCGCAGGGTCCAAATACTGCAAGACCGCGGAACTGTCGCCGTCTTCTAGCAACATCAACAATATTGCCGCAGATAGCCCGCCATCAAGCGGCGTTGCTGGCTCTGGTGGCGTCATTTCATCGAGATCTTCATCCATTGGATGGTTTCCCCAACATTTGACGGACGACGAGCGCGGCGCGTTGCGGGTCCTGGCGTACGAAAGCGCGCACAAGCTTGGCGCGCGCTTCATAACTTGGCGCCGATTCAATCATATCGATGGTTACGGTTCCATTGGCGGGCCGTGAGGCCTGTTGCCTGGCCGCCGCCTGCATCAATTTTTGCTCTGTCTCTGCCAGTTCCTTTGACGCTGCCATGCGGGCTTTGACCGCTTTCACCAAAGGGCGGCCAATGATGAAAAAGGCAAGCAATGCGCCCAGCACCGCGCCGACTTGCTGCACCAATGGGAAGAACCATGGCTCGTCCCAGAAATTGACGACGACTTCGGCTTCTTCGACGAAGGGACGCGCGGAAATGGCGACGACATCGCCGCGTTCGGCCTTAAAGCCGACGGCGCCCTTTACCAGATTTTCCAGTGACGCAATCTCCGCAGGCGAGCGCTTCTGCGCACCTTTGCCATCGCGCAGGGCGACCGCGACCGACAGGCGGCGTAACGCGCCTTGCGGGTTATGTGTGACCGCAATCTCGCGGCCAACATCAAAACTACGGTTGTAGGTTTCCTCGCTTTGGCCGGGACTTGTGCCGACGGCTCCGGCTTCCGGGGGTTGATTGACGACCGCATTTGCAGGCGGCGGTTGGTTGGCCATCGCGCCGGGTATGCCGCCTGCTTCTTCTGCTGCGCCGCTAACGGACTTATTTCCTTCTTCGCTGCGCAACGCACGGTCATTTTCGGGGTAGGTTTCGCGGGTGGACTGGCTTTCGCTGGCATCGACATCGGCATGTACTTCAACCGAGAAATTGCCGGGCCCCGCAATGGGCGTCAGCAACGCGATGACCGCCTCACGATAGCGTTGTTCCATCTGCATTTGCAGTTGGAACATCCGGTCGTCAGCACTGGTCTGATCAGATGAAAGCAACGCACCGCTTTGGTCTATGATGGACACATCCTCGGCGGACATGTTGGGAACGGACGATGCGACCAGATGGCGGACAGCGCGCACTTGTGCCGCCGACAGGCTTCGTCCTTGCTGCAGCGTCAGCATGACCGACGCGGCGGGTTCTTTGCTTTCGCGCACAAATACGCTTGCCTCTGGCGTTGCCAGATGGACGCGGGCGGTTTTTACCGCGTCAATCGCTTCGATCGTGCGGGCAAGGTCGGCTTCGCGCGCACCGCGCAACGTTTCACCTTCGACCGCGCGGCTTGACCCCATGGGCAATGAAGCCATCATGGCGTCGCCCGTCGGCTGCGCTTTGGGCAGCCCTTGACCGGCAAGTAACATCCGCGCCTCGTGCAATTTGCCTGCGTCTACGGAAATGGCGCCCGTGCCGGGGTCAAGGCTGTAGCTGATACCCGATGACTGCAACGCATCGGCAACGGCGGCCTTGTCCGCTTCGGCAAGGCCTTGGAACAAGGGCGCTTGTGCAGGCGTGCTCAGCGCGAAATAGGTCAGTGCCGCCAGCCCCAGCGCACCTGTTAATGCAAGCGCAGGAAGCGCCTGACGCACGGCGGGCTGACGCGTCATTCCGCGCAGGCCGTCAAACCCGAAATTAGCGCCCGGCGTGACATTGCGCGCCAATTGGCCGCTGTTGATCGACGCGTCGGGGGCGAGTATTTGTTGTTCGGCCATGCGTTATACCGGCATGTTCATGATGTCGCGATAGGCGGACAACAGCTTGTTGCGGACCTGAAGCGTTGCTTCAAAACCAATTGAGGCCTTTTGCCGTTCGACCATGACCGAGACGATGTCATTGGTCTCGCCTCGTTCATAGGATGCCGACAACGCACTGGCCTTGCCCTGCTGCGCGCTCACGACTTGCAACGCGTCCGTCATCGTCTGTGCAAAGGGTGTCGTTGATGCCACCGCTTCGGCCGGCACATCACGACCAGCCGCCCGCCGCAACGCGTCATTCTGGTTCAAGATGGACGAGCGCATCTGTAAAAGTCGGCTCTGGTCGATGGTCGCCATATATTTGGGTCCGCAGGCGGAATTGCCTTTGGGCAGACTTTAGCAAATGATGTGCCAATTTGCCGAAAGGCGCAGTCTTCTAAGGCATAAGGCCTGGTCTGAAGCTGCTCTCGCCAAATTTCCGACGCTGGTCATTAAAGCCATGGGCCGGCACGCCGTTTCTTGATGCCGAGGCTGCTCACCCCTGTCGGGCCGCCCATCACGAGGAATAGCAAAAGGATCTATCATGACAGTCATCAATACCAATGTCAGCGCGCTGCGCGCTCAAAACGCATCACGTATGGCAAGCAATACACTTAGCACCGCGATGGAGCGTCTTTCGTCGGGTAAGCGGATCAATAGCGCTAAAGATGATGCCGCTGGCCTTGCGGTCGCCACCCGTATGGACGCAAAAGTGCGCGGTCTGAACCAAGCTGTCCGTAACGCCAATGACGGCATTTCGCTGGCGCAGACGGCCGAAGGCGCCATGGGCGAAATTTCCAATATTCTAGTCCGCATGCGTGAACTGGCCGTGCAATCTGCGAACGGCACTGCGGTTGAGTCAGACCGCGACGCAATCGTCGCCGAATCCGACGCCCTGATTGCCCAGATCAACGACATTGCAGGCCGGACCGATTTCAACGGAACGGTGTTGCTGGATGACGACGAAACGTTCAGCATCCAGACCGGGGTTGAAACCGGTGAAACTGTCGATATCGAAATCGTGGCGATGGATGACGCTGGCCTTGTTATCGACGGAATCGACCTCTCAACAGACACTGGCGCAAGCACCGCGCTGGACTTGCTCGATACCGCCATTGACCTTGTTGCTGCGCAACGCGCCAACATCGGTGCCGTGCAAAACCGCCTTGAGGCTACCGTCAACAATCTGACATCGACAGCCATGAATTTGACGGAAGCAAAATCGCGCATTGAAGACGCAGACTTCTCGGCAGAATCGACGAAACTCGCGTCGTCACAGATCCTTGCCCAGGCCTCGACCGCGATGCTGGCGCAAGCAAACCAAAGCCAGCAGGGCGTTTTGAACCTGTTGCGTTAAGATGAAGGCGTAACAACGCACGCTCCGAAAGCCCCGTCGGAGCATGCAATACCCCGATGGCCCTCATGCGGGCCGTCGGGGTATTCTGCATAAAGGCCACTTGAACTCAACAGCGCTCTTGGCTATGCGAAGCCATGGCCCAAGCGCCAGTTGCCGCCTTAGCTCAGTTGGTAGAGCATCGCATTCGTAATGCGGGGGTCGTAGGTTCGAATCCTATAGGCGGCACCATT
>Ga0208595_1000420_pt1 | contig 16391 bp, 15 predicted proteins | sample LakMenEpi28Jun11_FD_150742 | JGI IMG/M metagenome (GOLD analysis project Ga0208595, IMG submission 150742) | Freshwater microbial communities from Lake Mendota, WI - 28JUN2011 deep hole epilimnion (SPAdes) | ecosystem: Environmental > Aquatic > Freshwater > Lake > Epilimnion/Euphotic zone ...
TGAACTTATTCATACCGCTACTTTAGTTCACGACGATGTAGTAGACGACAGCAATAAACGCCGTGGTTTTTTCTCCATAAACGCGCTTTGGAAAAATAAAATTGCTGTTTTAGTAGGTGATTTTTTACTTTCTAAAGGACTACTACTTTCTATAGATAATAACGATTTTGACTTACTAAAAATAATTTCTGTAGCGGTAAGAGAAATGAGTGAAGGCGAATTACTTCAAATAGAAAAAGCCAGAAAATTAGACATTACAGAAGACATTTATTACGAAATCATTCGTCAGAAAACAGCTACTCTAATAGCTGCTTGTTGTTCGCTTGGTGCTTGTGCAGTTGCGCCAGATAAATCGAAAACAATTGAAAAAATGCGGAAATTTGGCGAATTAATCGGAATGGCATTTCAAATAAAAGATGATTTATTTGATTACACAGAAGATGCCATCGGAAAACCAACAGGCATTGACATCAAAGAACAAAAAATGACTTTACCACTTATTTACACACTAAATAACTGTTCTTCAAAAGAAAAAAGTTGGGTGATTAATTCCATAAAAAATCACAATAAAGATAAAAAAAGAGTAAAAGAAGTAATTGCCTTCGTAAAAAATCAGGGAGGTTTATCTTATGCCGAACATAAAATGATACAATTTCAACAAGAAGCTTTAGTACTTATCAAAGATTTTCCTGAATCTATATATAAAGATTCTCTTGTTTTAATGGTAAACTACGTTATTGATAGAAAGATATAATTCTATTTTGCAGTGTTCAGTCATTAGTAATCAGTGAATTTTATACTTGATACAACCATATTAAAACAATAATTGTCTAAACAAATAAAAGCAAAATTGGAATTTGGAATTTTTATTTTGGAATTTTAATAAAGATACAACCTTTTTTAAATCATTCTCGTCTATAGTAATAAGCACATAAATTGGCACACTGACTAATTGGCACATTGACTAATTAAATCTATGAAAGTAATCGCATTGCATAAAGAAGAAGCACAACTAATCTGTGAAGCGATTACTAATAATCGCCAAGCACAACATTTGTTGTACACCAAATATGCTTCTAAAATGCTGAGTACTTGCAGACAGTATATAAAAGACACGCATCATGCAGAAGATGTTATGATTACGGGTTTTATGAAAATGTTTACCAGTTTGAAGAAATTTGAACACAAAGGCAGTTTTGAAGGTTGGATAAAACGTATTATGATTCATGAATGTATCGATTATTTACGAGTAAAGAAAAACAGTTTTAATCATAAAAACATTGAAGACGTAGTATATGCTGAAGCAGAAGACAATTACGAAATGGAAGGTGATTTTTCTGTAGATGATATTCAATTTTTAATTGACAATTTGCCCGATGGCTATAAAATGGTTTTCAATTTATTTGTGATTGAAGGATACAAACACAATGAAATTGCCAAATTATTACATATCTCAGAAGGCACATCAAAATCGCAATTATCACACGCAAAAAAAATGTTGCAATCTCAAATTACAATATTAAAAAACAAAGAAAATGGAACAAGATAATTTTAATAAAAACATACAAGAAAAATTCAATTTTCGTACAATTGAACCATCCGAAACGGCTTGGAACAAATTAGACGCGATGCTGACTCTTGCAGAAGAAAAAAAACAACCTAAAATCTTTTTTTGGTTAAGTATTGCAGCTACATTTCTTTTATTTATGGGCGTAGGATATGTTTTCTTTCAACAAAACGAGAAAACTAAATTGATGCCTTCAACTGAAGAAATTGTTACATCTAAAACAAATTACGAAACAGAAACGCACAAACAAAGTACGGAAGAAAGTAGTGTTTCATATGAAAATGAATTGGATAATAACGCGACAATAAGTACGACTTCAGAAACGAAAAAAAGTACGACTATCCATACCGCTCAAAAAGAAAATTCTAAATTAGAAGTCTTTGAAACGACACTTTTAAAACAAGAGGAAGTCATTACTGCAAACGAAATTAAAAAAGAAGGAATCAAACAAGAAATTAAAGAGCCGACTTATAATTACCCCACAGCAGAAACCCTTTTAGCAGAAGCGCAAGGACAAAAGAAACCAAGTAATATTAGTTCATTTAAGTCTACATTACGAGTAAATCCAAAGGAGTTATTACAAGCTGTAGAATCAGAATTGGATCAAACCTTTAAAGAAAAAACCATCACAAAATTAAAACAAGCAAAATCAGCATTTGTAAACAGAAATTACGATTAGACTTCGAGAACCTCAGCCAAAAAAAACCCCAACTAAAGTTGTCTGAGGACTCGAATACTAAAAATTTAAAATAAAAACTAACTTTTAAAACCCCCTAAATTATGCAAAAAATTATTTTGTACATCAGTATCGCGCTGCTAACATTAGTAAATAAAGTGTGCGCACAAGAAAAAACTATAGAAAAACAACTTTTAATGATTGCTGTCAACATTAAAGTAATAACCGAGGAAGAGAAAAAGATTTTAAAGAAAGAAGTGGAATTAATAGATGCTCAAGTAAAAAAAGGTGAAATCACAAATGAAGAAGGTCAAAGGCTAAAAACAAAATTTTCAGAAGAACGAGCTAAAAACATTGAAACTAAAATTGCTGAGCAAGAAAAGGCATTATTAGATTTAGTGAATGATAAAATTACTATTAATGAAACTCTTGATACTCTAAAAACAAACAGTTTTTCTTTTCCTGGTGGTTTTAGAACTAAATACTACGACAAAAACAAATCTGAAAACAGAACAACTAGTCAGACCGTTCTTGCTTCAGGCTTCAACAACTTAGTCACCAATAATATGGTAGCCAATTCGGATTTTGGTTATGGCCGTTCTGGATTTTGGGAATTTGGTATTACTTTGAATACGCGTTTATCAAACAACAGTAATTTATTGCATTTAAAATACGGAGCTAGTTTTATGTACAACCAGCTACACGCTACAAATAATAGAGTGTTTGCAGATATTAATAATCAAACTGTTTTAGTGGATGCTGGTGTAGAAACAAAAGCTAACAGAACCTACTTTAAAAACGTATATTTTGTGGTACCAATACATTTAGAATTTGATTTTTCGAAAACAAAAGTAGTGGACGATAAAAAAGTATTCAAATCGCATACAGGAGCGCGTTTTGGAATAGGTGGTTTTGTGGGTGTAAATACCAACTCAAAACAATTTATTCAATACGAACAAGATGGCTATAGAATTAGAGAAAATCAGAAAGGCGATTTCAACGTAAACGATTTTACCTATGGTGTAAGTACTTACATTGGTTACAGAGCCACTTCTTTATATTTAAAATACGATTTAAACCCAATCTTTAAAAACAATCCAGTAGATCAAAACAATATTTCATTAGGTCTTCGTTTTGATTGGAATTAAAAAAAGCATAACATTTGAGTTATAAAAATGCTTTTTTCAAAACCTACAAGGAAATTTCTTGTAGGTTTTTTTTATGTTTTTAAATATCGTATTTTTACAAACTAAAATCAAATTATTACATTGATATCTAAAGAAACCATAGAAAAAGTATTTGACCAAGCTCGTGTAGAGGAAGTCATTGGTGATTTCGTACAACTCAAACGTTCAGGAAGTAATATGAAAGGACTTTCGCCGTTTGTAAACGAAAAATCGCCTTCGTTTATGGTGTCTCCAGTAAAACAAATTTGGAAAGATTTTAGTTCTGGAAAAGGCGGGAATTCGGTTACTTTCTTAATGGAACACGAACATTTTACGTATCCTGAAGCCATAAAATATTTGGCCAACAAATACGGAATTGAAGTAGAAGAAACCATTGTTTCTAATGAAGATATAGAGCAAGCAAACGAAAAAGAAAGTATGTATTTGGTCTCAGAATTTGCTCGAGATTATTTCCATAAAACGATGCTCAATACCGATGAAGGCCAAGCAATTGGTTTGTCTTATTTTAAAGAACGTGGGTTTTCAAAAGAGACTATCGAGAAATTTCAATTGGGATATTCTCCTGATATTTGGGATGCGTTTACCAAAGAAGCCTTAGGAAAAGCATACAAATTAGAATATTTAGAAAAAACCGGACTAACCATCGTCAAACAAGAAGACGGAAAAACATTTGACCGCTTTAAAGGTCGAGTAATGTTTCCTATTCAGAGTATGAGTGGACGCGTTTTGGGATTTGGTGGAAGAATTTTAACTAACGATAAAAAAGCAGCCAAATATTTAAATTCACCGGAAAGCGAAATCTATCATAAAAGTAAAGTTTTATACGGCATTTTTCAAGCCAAACAAGCAATTGCTAAACAGGATAATTGCTATTTGGTTGAAGGCTATACCGATGTAATTCAATTCAATCAAAGTGGGATTGAAAATGTTGTTGCTTCTTCTGGAACGGCATTAACACCGGATCAAATTCGTTTAGTAAACCGATTAACCAATAATATTACCGTCCTTTTTGATGGTGATGCTGCAGGTTTACGCGCTTCTATCCGTGGAATTGATTTAATTCTGGAAGCTGGAATGAACGTAAAAGTTTGTAGTTTTCCTGACGGAGAAGATCCAGACAGTTTTGCCAAAAACAATTCGTATGAGGTATTAAAACAGTATTTAGACGAAAATTCGAAAGATTTCATTCAGTTTAAAGCCGATTTATTAGTTAAAGAAGCCAACAACGACCCTATAAAAAAAGCAGAATTAATTAGAGATATGGTGCAAAGTATTTCTAAAATTTCTGACCAAATTAAACGCGAAGTCTATATTAAAGAATGTTCGCGCATTATGGATATTTCTGAAGACGTATTGTATAATACGTTAGCTCAAATGCTCAAGAAAGATATTTCTGAAGCCAACAAAAAATATACCGAAGAGAAAAAAGCATTTGAAGTTCATAAAAATAATGAACAGTTACAACCAGAAAAGATTAATATTTTATACGAGTTAGAACAAAAAATTATTGAAATATTATTGATTAACGGTTCTAGAACTGATGATTTTACAGAAACATTTTTATCAAAAGATGAAGCAGGAAACATTGTAGAAGTAAAAGAAACCAACACGTATAAAGTATATGAAAAAATATATTTGGCACTTCAAGAAGACGAAATTGAGTTGTCAAACCCAATTTTTAAAACCATTTACTCAGACATAATCAATTACTACAATCAAAATATCGAATTTGAAATTGACAAATATATTTCGCAAACTTCGCCAGAAATAGCAAACAAAATTACTTCAATTTTAATGCTTGAAGAACGAGATATTTTACACAAATGGGAAAGTAGAAAAATTGTAGTAGAAGACAAAAATGTAAATTTAGCACAAAGTGTAAACGAAACCATTTTGTCTTATCGTTGGTATTTGCTAAACAATATTATTGAAGAAAACAAAAACAATATTACTTCTGATGTAACCATTGATAACTCAGAAATTCTCTCAACTATTAAAGATTACTTATCGTTAACTTCAGTAATCGCAAAAAATTTAGGTCGGGTTTTAGCTCGATTTTAAAATTTATATTTTAACTTCTTAATGATTTGGGAATTTCACAAACCGGAATGGGTTGCATTTTATGTTGATTTATAGTATTTAATCGTTGGTAAATTTTAAAAACTTCCGCTTGTCTGCCAACAAAATTAGTGGCTTTTTCGCCTTTTTCCGTTGCTTCCATCGCCCACTCTAACTCGTCATACGAAGCGCCTAATTGATCTTCATCACTTCTGTCATCACCAAAAAGACCATCTGTTGGTTTAGCAACAATAATACTATCAGGCACACCTACAAATTTAGCTAATTGTCGGACTTCGCTTTTCATTAAATCGGCAATCGGACTTATATCTACACCTCCATCACCATATTTTGTGTAAAATCCTACACCAAAATCTTCTACTTTATTTCCGGTTCCTGCCACTAAAAAACCGTGAATTCCTGCCAAATAATACAAAGTTGTCATTCGTAAACGCGCTCTGGTATTGGCTAAAGTTAAAGCTAAAGCTGCCTCGTTTTCACAAGTTGGTACGCTATTTTTAAATGTTTCAAAACTCGGTGTTAAATCTACTCTTTCGTTAAAAACATTCGGGAAACGCGATTTTAATTGATCAATATGTTCGTTGGCTCTATTTACGTGACTTTCTGCTTGATGAATTGGCATTTCCACACACAAAACAGGAAAACCCGTTTGTGCGCATAATGTTGAGGTTAAGGCGCTATCTATTCCACCAGAAATTCCAATTACAAAACCTTTTACACCCGAATTTGTAGCATAGGTTTTTAACCAATTGACAATATGTGTTTGAATTCCTTCTAAATGCAACGTTGTGTTATTTGACATAATTTTAGTAAATAATATAGGTATATAATTATATATTTGCAGTTGAATAATTTTTGATAAAAATAGTAAATTTCATACGATGAAAAAATTAATATTCTTGCTAATTTCATTTTTTTGCTTCATTCAGTGTAAAAAAAATGATGCTATTGAAATAGTAGACATTAAAAAATCAGTAGATTTAAACATCGAACGATTCGATAAATTATATGCTGCAGCTACTCCAAAAACATTACCCGAATTAAAAAATGAATATCCGTTTTTATTTCCAACGCAATTTCCAGATTCAATTTGGTATGCCAAATTAAACGATCCTATTTTTAAAGAATTAAATGTAGAGGTTTCAAAACAATTTCCAGATAATTCAAAAATTGAAGACAATTTAGAAATGTTAGTTTCACGCATTAAACATTATTTTCCTGAAGAAAAAACGCCAAGAGTAATTACTTTAGTTAATGAAGTTTTAATTGATAAAAAAGCGTTTTACACGAATGATTTAATTTTAATTTCGTTAGATACCTATTTAGGAAAAAATCATAAATTTTACGAACCGTTTTCTGAGTATCAAAAAGCCAACTTAGAATCACATCAAATACTACCGGATTTAGTATCTAATTTTGCTTTTAGAAAAATAATGCCTTCACAAGACAAAACATTAATTAGTGAAATGATTTATTACGGAAAATTACATTATTTAAAAGATCTTTTACTTCCTGAAACGCCAAATTATCAAAAAATAGGATATACAGCAATACAAGAAAAATTCTGTATTGAAAATGAATTTCAAATGTGGAGTTATTTAGTTGATGAAAAATTGCTGTACGATAATAATATAAAAAATTACCAACGATTTATTGAAGACGGACCTTTTACTAAATTCTATTTGGAAATTGATAGAGAATCGCCTGGAAGAGTTGGTCAGTGGTTGGGTTGGCAAATTGTAAAAAGCTATATGGAAAATAATGATGTATCCTTAGACCAACTATTAAAAACAGAACCAACCGTTATTTTTAACAAATCGAAATACAAACCAAAAAAACAGTAATTAGAATTCTATTATTTTTTACCTTAAACCCTTTACCCAAAACCTTTTACCCAATAAAAATGAGCAAAACATCTGAAATTAAAGTAAACATAGCATTAGACGAAAATAATGTACCCGAAAAATTAACTTGGTCAGCACAAGACGGCGGCGTAAATAACGAAGAAGCAAAAACAGTTTTGTTATCCATTTGGGATGCGAAGGCAAAAGAAACCCTTCGTATTGATTTATGGACAAAAGATATGCCAGTAGATGAAATGAAAATATTTTTTCATCAAACTTTAGTAGCTATGACAGATACGTTTCAACGGGCTACGGGCGATGAAAAAATGGCGGGTGCAATGACCGATTTTTGTGATTACTTTGCCGAAAAATTAGAATTAAAGAAAGAATAAATTCTTTTTGAATGACACAAAAAAACCATCATTTTGATGGTTTTTTTATGAAAATTTCTTAAATTATAGTTAAACTATTATACATTAATAGTATTACTATTATATTTGCATTTTTAAATTATTAAATTATGCAAGATTTATTAGCAAATATAAAAATACAAGTCAATCCAAAAACATACGTAAAAGATCCTGAAACTTCTGATTTAGGGAAAAAAATTATTAAAAATAGTATTTTACTTATCGATGAAATTGGATTTGAAGAATTTACATTTAAAAAGTTGGGCGAAAAAATTGGTTCAAACGAAAGTTCTATTTACCGATATTTTGAAAACAAACATAAATTATTGGTGTATTTATCTTCTTGGTATTGGGCTTGGATAGAATATCGCTTGGTTTTTTCTACAAATAATATCAATGATAAATTTGAAAAACTTAAAAGAGCCATACTAATTGTTACGGAGACAATAGAAGATGACAGCAAAACAGAACATATTGACGAAGCCGTTTTAAACAAAATTATCATTGAAGAATTTACTAAAACATTATATAATAAAAACGTTGACGAAGAAAATAAAGAAGGCATTTTCTTAATCTACAAACAAGTAAATTATAGAATTGAAAAAATGATTTTGGACATTAATCCTGACTACCCTTATGCAAAAAGCTTGGTTTCCTCAATAATTGAGGGGTCTTTACATCAGCATTTTTTGAAAAATCATTTAAAAACAATTACCAATTGTAATGAAAACATAAACCCATCTGAATTCTATATACATTTAATTGAAAACCTTTTAAGATGAAAAATTTAACACCATTACAAAGATTTTTAAATCTATTACGATTAGACAAAAAAGATATTGTACAAATATTTTCATACGCCATTTTTTCAGGGTTGATAAGTTTATCCTTACCACTTGGAATCCAGGCTATAATTAATTTCATTCAAGCAGGAAGAATTAGTGTGTCTTGGATAGTATTAGTTGTTTTGGTGGTAATAGGCGTAATTTTTGCTGGAATATTATCGTTAATGCAACTGCGTATTTCAGAAAACTTGCAACAAAAAATCTTCATACGCTCTTCGTTTGAGTTTGCATACAGAATTCCGAAATTAAAATTTAATGAAATTCATAATTCGCAAACGTCTGAATTGGCAAATCGATTTTTTGATACTATTTCTATACAAAAAGGAACTTCTAAATTACTTATTGATTTTTCCTCCGCGTTTTTACAAATATTTTTTGGTATCATTTTACTTTCCTTATACCACCCGTTTTTTATTTTATTCGGAATTTTTCTGGCTATATTATTGTATTTAATTTTCAAATTTTCATACCAATCAGGGTTACAAACAAGTTTAAAAGAATCTAAATCGAAATACAAAGTAGCCAACTGGTTATTAGAATTAGCAAAAAATAATTTTAGTTTTAAAAATCCAAATCATCTTGAATTTGCTTTAGAAAAAAACAATAGTTTAGTAACTAAATATTTAGGTTACAGAGAAAAACATTTTAGTGTAATAAAAAGACAATTTTCGCAACTATTAATTTTTAAAGCATTAATTACTTCGAGTTTACTTCTTATTGGCGGATTTTTAGTAATCAATCAGCAAATGAATATTGGTCAGTTTGTAGCTGCTGAAATTATTATTTTATTAGTGATTAATTCGGTTGAAAAAATAATTTTAGGACTAGAAACGTTTTACGATGTGCTTACTTCTGTAGAAAAAATTGGACAAATTACCGATTTAGAATTAGAACAAGATGGTGAATCTTCAATTGAAAATAATTCTTGTTTTTCTAATTTATCTATTACTTTAGAAAATGTTGATTTTAAATTTGAGTTTGAAAATGAAAATGTTTTACACGATATTAACCTGGAAATTAATCAAGGTGAAAGAATTATAATTGAAGGAGAAAACGGTTCAGGTAAAACAACTTTAATCCGATTATTGAGTGGCTTATTACAACCAACAAAAGGTCATTTTATTATCAATGACGATACTTACAACAAAGTAAATATAAACGATTATCGCAAACATTTTGGTAGCATTTTATATGGCGAATCGCTATTTGAAGGTACAATTTTAGACAACATTACATTTAACCAAAAAATAGAAAACAGTAAATTAAAATGGGCTTTAGATGGTGTAGATTTAACCTCATTTATCAAAACATTGCCTTTAGGTTTAGAAACACCAATAACTTCAGATGGCAAACAACTTTCGTCGTCGAATATGCAAAAAATATTAATTGCAAGAAGTATTATTAATGAACCAAGAATTTTATTTTTTGAAAATGCATTAGACAAAACCGATTCGGATACTGCTAAAAAAATTATTGAATTCTTATTACATAAAGATCAAAAATGGACTATAATAGCCGTTTCTAAAAATGCTCATTTTAAAGAAAAATGTAGCCGAGTTATCACGTTAAGTGAAGGTAAAATTAGTAACGATATCAAAAAAATATAATTATGCTAAATATTTCAAATAAAAACAGCATTCCAGTTTCTAATCTAGAAAAGCATAGTGCCGTACAACAGCTTAATAATCCAAAGCATTATAAAATACTGAACAAAATACTAATTATTTTTTCAGTAGTAAGTGTTATTTTTATTTTCTTACCCTGGACACAAAACATATCTGGTTCTGGTGCGGTGACAACCTTAAAACCAAATCAGCGTCCACAAACCATTCAATCTTTAATTTCAGGAAGAATAGAAAAATGGTATGTTAACGAAGGTGATTATGTAGAAAAAGGTGATACTATTTTATTTATATCGGAAATCAAAGAGGATTATTTAGATCCAAATTTAGTAGAAAATACAAAAAATCAAAGAGACGCTAAAGTTGATGCTGTTGTTGCTTATGAAGGAAAAGTGGGCGCTTTAGACTCTCAAATGGGCGCAATAAATAATGAAAGAAACTTAAAATCAAAGCAAGCCAAAAACAAAATAAAACAAGCTATTCTTAAAATAAAAAGCGATAGTATGGATTTAGAGGCTATAAAAACACAGATAAAAATTGCCAATACACAATTTAAACGTGCCGTTCAATTAAATAGAGAAGGGTTAAAACCATTAACCGATGTTGAAGAAAAACGATTAAAATTACAAGAGATTGAAGCAAAAATCATCACACAAGAAAACAAACTATTAAGTAGCGAAAACGAATTGATAAATGCACGTGTAGAAATTAGTCGAATTAATGCCGAATATTCTGAGAAATTCTCAAAAGCACAAAGTGATCAATATACAGCACAAAGTAATAAATACGATACAAAAGCGCAAGTAAACAAATTGGAAAACCAATATCAAAATTACAAAATAAGAAACGGAATGTATTACATAACCGCACCACAAAATGGTTACGTAAACCGAGCATTAAAATCTGGATTAGGCGAAAATATCAAAGAAGGAACGCCGATTGTGAGTATAATGCCAGCAAAATATGATATTGCAGTAGAAACGTATGTTTCACCAAATGATTTTCCTTTAATTCAAAAAGGTGAAAAAGTACGAGTTTGGTTTGATGGATGGCCAACAATTGTATTTTCAGGATGGCCAAATTTATCTTACGGAACTTTTGGAGGAAAAATTGTTGCTATTGAAAATTTTATTTCTGAAAATGGAAAATATCGAATTTTAATTGCGCCAGATGAAGAAGACAAACACAAATGGCCAAAACAATTAAGCATAGGTTCTGGAGCACAAACTATGGCATTATTAAATGAAGTGCCAATTTGGTTCGAAGTATGGCGTACTCTTAATGGGTTCCCACCAAACTATTACAAAACAATTAAAGAAAAAAGTAAAGATGTTTCTGAAAAATAACACAAAAATGAAGACCTTTTATTTATTATTCTTTTTCGCTGTTAATTTTGTTAGTGCTCAAGTAACAAGTGAAATGTCCTTTAACGAATACTTAGGAATGGTGAAAAAATTTCACCCACTTGTTAAAATTGCCGATTTAGAAATTTCGCAAGCGCAAGCCAGTTTATTAATGGCTCGTGGTGCATTTGACCCAAAATTAGAAGCTGATTTTAACAATAAAGAATTCGGTGATAAAAAATATTTTTCCGTTTTTAATGGTGGATTTAAAATTCCAACTTGGTACGGAATAGAATTTAAAGGCGGTTTTGAAAGCAACGAAGGTTCTTTTTTAAATCCGCAAAACAATACACCAACAGATGGCTTAAATTATGCTGGAATTTCAATTCCACTACTACAAGGTTTTTTAATAAATCAACGAATGGCCGATTTACGAAAAGCAAAAATTAATATTAATTTAAGTGTCGCTGAAAGAAAATTACAAGCCATTCAGGTTTTGCACCAAGCAGCTATTTCCTATTTTAATTGGAAAAAAAACTATGAAGAATTTACTTTATACGATACCTATTTAAAAAATGCTGAAATACGATTAACCGGAATTAAAACCTTAATTGAACAAGGCGATAAAGCTGCAATTGACAGTGTAGAAGCAAATATTATCGTAAAAAATAGACAATTAAACAAAGAAGATGCACTACTAAAACTAACGAAAGCGCGTTTAGAATTATCTAATTTTTTGTGGACAAACAATGCTGTGCCAATTGAATTAGAAGAAACTATGTATCCAGAAATAAATTTATTTAAAAATATTCAGGAGTATTTGAATACAAACGAATTGAACTTAATAAATTTTCAAACAGAAAATCATCCTAAAATAAATGCGATTAACTATAAAATTAATATGCTTGAAGTGGACAGAAAATTAAAAGCCAATCAATTACTACCAACAGTAGATGTGGGCTATAATTATTTGTCAAACCCAAACCAATTTCAAGAATTCCGATTCCAAGATTATAAATTTGGAGTAAATTTTGCTATACCTCTATTTCTAAGAAAAGAACGCGGAAGCTTAAAATTAACCAAGCAAAAAATTGAATCAGAAAAATTTGGATTACGTTTTGAAAAAGAACAATTAATGAACAAAATTGAATCGCAAAAAGCTGAAATTCAATCGCTAAAAAAACAAGAAGATCTAATTACAGACTTAGTAAAAGACAATTCAACTTTATTAAATTCCGAAGAACGTTTATTTAATATGGGTGAAAGTTCTTTGTTTTTAATAAATACCCGAGAAAACAATTTAGTTCTGGCACAATTATCGAAAATTTCAATCGAAAATAGATTTTATGTTTCCAACGCCGATTTGTTTAAAACAATAGCAAATCCGGATTAATTTTTTACTTTTGCAGTCTCAATATCAAGAAGATGATTATAATAAAAACTGCAGAAGAAATAGAATTAATGCGTGAAAGTGCCCTGATTGTTTCGAAAACATTAGGTATGATTGCGAAAGAAATTAAACCCGGAGTTACCACACTATATTTAGATAAATTAGCCGAACAATTTATTCGCGACCACGGTGCAGAACCAGCGTTTTTGGGCATGTACGGTTTCCCGAATTCGCTATGTATGAGTCCAAATACGCAAGTAGTTCACGGTATTCCCAACAATATTCCATTACAAGATGGGGATATTATTTCTGTAGATTGTGGAAGTTTTAAAAATGGTTTTTACGGAGATCACGCTTATACTTTTGAGGTAGGTGAAGTGGCTGAAGAAACCAAAAAACTATTACAAGTTACTAAAGAATCCTTATACATTGGGATTAGAGAAACAAAAGTAGGTAATCGTGTGGAAGATATTGGATATGCTATTCAAACCTATTGTGAAAGTCACGGTTATGGCGTAGTTCGAGAACTGTGCGGACACGGTTTAGGAAGAAAAATGCACGAAGATCCAGAAGTAGCTAATTATGGCAAACGTGGAAATGGAAAAAAATTAGTCAACGGTATGGTAATTGCAATTGAACCTATGATAAATTTAGGAACAAAAAACATTGTGCAACATAAAGATGGTTGGACAATTACTACAGCAGATAATAAACCTTCCGCTCATTTTGAACACGATGTAGCTATAGTAAACGGAAAACCAGAATTACTTTCCACTTTCGCATACATTTATGAAGCTTTAGGAATTGTGAGTAATGAAGAAGATGGCTTGAGAGAGAAACCTTTGGTTTTATAATTCCACAGAGATACACAAAGTTCCACAGAGATACACAAAGAAATAAATATGACTGAGTTAAGTGAAGATATAAATGACTTATCTTATAAAATAATAGGTTGTGCAATAGAGGTTCACAAAATTCTTGGACCAGGCTTGTTAGAATCAGCTTATCAAAAATGTTTAATATTTGAGCTTGAAAAAGCTGGGCTTTTTGTAAGAAAAGAAGTTTCTTTACCAATTATTTATAAAGATATTGAATTAGATCACGGCTATAGAATTGACTTACTAATAAATAATAAAATTGTAATTGAATTAAAGACAGTCGAATCTTTTACAGATGTTCATACAGCTCAAGTTTTGACTTATTTAAAATTAGGTGAATTTCCATTAGGGCTTTTAATTAATTTTCATTCTAAAATTTTAAAGAATAATATAAAACGATTTATAAACACATAAAAAACAAAATTTCGCGAATCTCTGCGATTTCTCTGCGAAACTCTGTGTAACAAAATACTATGAAAAAAATTTTCAAATTTATATTAAACACCATTCCGCGTCCTATCTTAATTAGATTAAGTATTGTGGCGCGACCAATTATTGCATTTTTGTTAAAAGGAAATAAATTTACGGATCCAATTGACGGTAAAAGCTTTCGAATGTTTTTACCTTACGGTTACGGAACTCAACGTAATAATGTATTATCACCGAGTACATTATCTTTAGAAAGACATCGTTTATTATGGTTATATCTTCAAAATGAAACTAACTTTTTTACTTCAAAAGAAAAAATAAAAGTCTTGCATTTTGCACCTGAACAGGAGTTTTACAAACGTTTTAAAAAACAAGCCAATTTAGAGTATACTACTACCGATTTACTTTCGCCATTGGCTGATATAAAAGCAGATATTTGCAATTTACCGTTTCAAGATAATTCATATGATATGATTTTGTGTAATCACGTTTTAGAACACATTCCCGATGACACAAAAGCGATGCAAGAATTATTCAGAGTAATGAAACCTGGCGGTATGGGAATTTTTCAAATTCCACAGGACTTAAAAAGAGCCGTTACTTTTTCAGATGATTCGATTACAGATCAAAAAGAGCGTGCAAAAATATTTGGACAATACGACCACGTTCGAGTATACGGAAGAGATTATTTTGACAAATTAAGAACCATTGGTTTCCGTGTAGAAGAAGTAGATTACACAAGTACTATTCCTTCTAATTTAGTAGAAAAATATTGCTTAGCAAAAGGCGAAATTATTCCTGTGGTATATAAATAATTATTTTTAGATTAGTTTTTATATCTTTATGAATTGAAAATAAAATCTATGAAGCAATTATTAAAAATCTTAATCATATTGACTACAACTTTCGTGTTTTCACAAGAAAAAGAAGTAGTCCCACCTTACAATATTAAAACAGTTACATTTACACAAAATGTAAACAATACCATTCCGTTTTTTAGATTGGGCGAAAATTTCGATTTGCAATTTGATGATTTATATGGTAACGAAGCGGATTATTTTTACACTATTGAGCAATACAATTACGATTGGACACCAAGTCAATTACTAAAAAACGAATATTTAAACGGTCTAGACAATCAACGAATTCAAAACTATCAAAATTCGTTAAATTGTTTGCAAATTTACTCGCATTACACGTTGAGTTTTCCAAATAAATTCAATCAAATTATTAAAAGCGGGAATTATATTGTAAAAATTTTCGATGAAGATCAAGAAATTGTGTTTTCAAAAAAATTCATCATATACGAAGATGATACGGCTGTAGGCATTACAATCAGACGTTCTCGCGATATGGAAACTGTAAACAAAAAACAAAATATTGAATTTTTTATAGACTATAAAGACAAACCACTACAAAATCCAAAGGAAAATATTAAGGTTTCTATTTTTCAAAACGGAAAATTAAGTTCAGCTATTCATAATATCAAACCACAATATACAATTGGTACCCAACTCATTTACAGATATAATAAAGAAACTCAATTTTGGGCAGGAAATGAGTTTTTAAATTTCGAAAACAAAAATATTCGAGGGGCTTCTAACTCAGTTTTTAAAGTAACTACTGGCGATATTTACAACACCATTTTATACACAAACGAAGAACGAAAAAATAAAATTTACACCTATTTCCCAGACATAAATGGAAACTTTTTTGTGAATAATTTAAATGCCACTCAAAATACAATTGAAGCAGATTATACTTGGGTGTATTTTGGTTTGGCTTCAGATGTAAATCCGTTAGAAAAATCAATTTATGTAACGGGAATGTTTAACAATTATCAAATTTCAGATGAATATAAAATGGAATACAATTCCAATACGAAAACATATGAAAAACCCATATTACTAAAACAAGGATTTACCAATTATCAATACACATTAGTAAATAATAAAGGTCAAATTGACGAACAAAATGCAATTGATGGCAATTTTTATCAAACAGAAAATGAGTACATCGTTTTAGTATATTACCGTGGTGGCGCCGAACGTTACGATAGAATAATTGGAATTGGAAGAGCAAATAGTATTGATATAGTGAACTAATTTAGATTTAACTAAA
>Ga0208595_1000421_pt1 | contig 16324 bp, 15 predicted proteins | sample LakMenEpi28Jun11_FD_150742 | JGI IMG/M metagenome (GOLD analysis project Ga0208595, IMG submission 150742) | Freshwater microbial communities from Lake Mendota, WI - 28JUN2011 deep hole epilimnion (SPAdes) | ecosystem: Environmental > Aquatic > Freshwater > Lake > Epilimnion/Euphotic zone ...
TGGGGTATTACCGACGCGTGCGGATGCTGCGCGACACGGCGAAGGCGGTGCTGGATCAACATGCCGGGGTGTTTCCCTCGGATGCCGATGAGCTGCTGAAGCTTCCGGGAATCGGCCGATACACGGTGGGAGCGTTGAGGGCATTTGCATTTCGAAAGCCTGCGGTGTTAGTCGATGGAAATGTGTCGCGCGTGTTGTCGCGGCTCATGGATTGTTCCGATGCCATCGATAGCACGGCTGGGTTGAAACAACTTTGGTCGTGGGCGGGGGACTTGGCCGATGACAAGCGCCCGGCGCAATACCATGCGGCGCTGATGGAGTTGGGTCAGCGTGTTTGCAAGGTCGGCTCGCCCGATTGTTTGGGCTGCCCGGTAGCGTCATTTTGCCAGACTCGCGAGCCCGGGCTTTTGCCGATCAAGGGGCGAAAAATCGAGATTACGCGAGTGGATGAACACGCGCTTTGGCTGCGTGATGGAGATGGGCGCATCATGCTTGAGCGCGAAGCGGGAGCACGGCGGACGGGGCTTTGGAAACTGCCGCTGCGAGGTGTTGAGGAGATTGGCCATTTGCCCATGATCGCGAGCAGTGAATACGGCATCACCCGTTATCGCGTGAGCTTGAAGGTTTACCAAGGCCACCATGAAAACTTCGTGCATGAGGCAAGCGATGAAATGGCTTGGTTCAGCGTGGATGAAGTCGGGCATTTGCCGATGGCGGCACCCTTCAGGCGCATGCTGACCCACCTGATGGCGGAATTTTGATTTGTCATGTGACTGCCGATAGATCGTGTGCTTTCTTGGTGCCCGATGGATGGTTATTGGCGTTGTTTTGTGGGGTTCGTTTTGTGCGGCTTGTTGCAGTCTTGCGCGGTTCAGCCTGAGCCGAATCCGGCGATGCCGGACATCAAGGTGAGGCGCTTGTTGATCCAGCGGGTGGGCGCGGTGGTGGTGACCGATCGAAATGATTTGAAGCTCTGGGCTCGCACGGGTTTCACCATTTCGCGTGCACCGGATGATGCGGACGGTGGGTCGGCGACGCCGATTTCGGCGGATGGATATTTTCTCACGGCGGACCATGTGTTGGCCGAATCGAATGGCCGTAATGTGCATGTGCTTTACGGCAGCAAAGGTGAGTTGCTCTCGTATCGTGCGAGGGTTGTCTGGCGCTCGGCTGATGCGGATCTGGCCTTGTTGCATGTGCCGGCAGCGACGCCGAATTTTTATCGATGGACGCAGCCGAATGCGTGGTTGCCGGCCGGAAACATGGTCGTGCACGGCGGCATCGCGACTGGGCTGAAATCGAGGCCTGGCAGGTTGGTGACTTCGCTGTCGCCCGAGTGGATTTTCACGGGAACGCGGAAGTTCAAAATCGACATTGCGCTGCAACCCGGCGACAGCGGCGGGCCGGTGGTCGATGCGGCAGGCGACTTGGTGGGGATCAATTCCGCGGTGGAATTTTTGGTGCCGATGGAGACGGCCTTTTTCATCGACTCGGAGGCAAGTCGACCAAGCATCCGCAGCATCGAGGCCTTAATGCGTGCCGACCGCTTGCGGAAGGTTTCCGCCTCTTTGGCGGGTAATGAGTGAATCAATTTTGAAGGAATGAAAATGAGCGGTTTTATGGGTGCGCGATGCGTATTGTTTTGCGGTGTGTTGTTGTTGGGTGGCTGTGCGGGCTTCGAGGAATCGGGCCTGCCGGGTAGCGCCGCCTCGATGGCGCGCAATCAGATCATGCTGGTGCGCAAATCGCCGCCGTCATTTGGTTTTTCGCGGCTGCAGGCCCATGTCCGGGCGCACCCCGAGTTGGAGGGGTTCTTGAGGGCGCGGGCGCTGCCGGATTTTTTGGCAGAGACCTCGGACGAGTCGCGAACCTACTTTATCCTGTATTTTTTGCAGAAAAAAGAGGCTTTCGCCTTCCGGACCGAGCCCGAGAACAAATCCTCGCTGGAGGCCTCGGGGCCGTATCCGATCACCGAGGGGGAGCAGCGCACCTTGGAGGATTTCCGCGCCCAAGCCTCGGAGTGACAAAACGCGTAGCGGGCCGATTTCCTGCTTGCAGCGGTAAGCGAACGAGCTAATTTTGTAGGTGGTAGCGGTGATTTCACCAATGCCAATTTATCCATCCAGGGGTAACCATTCCCCATCATTAATAAAATACATACATACGATAAACCTATGAAACAGAAATTAAAAATCGGACGGGGCTTCACGCTGGTGGAGCTTCTTGTCGTCATCGTCATCATCGCCGCTCTGGCAGGTCTCACCGCGCCGATGGTCATCCGTCAGCGCAAGAAAGCCGACCAGACTGAGGCAGTGAACAATGCTAAGCAGATCGGACTCGCGATGTTTGAGTTTGAGAATGCTTACGGGACATTCCCGGACACTGCGACTGGTACGCAGGTTACGACGAACACCGGTAGCACTCTCACCTTTGCGGGCGGAGCATCCAATGACTTCTTCCGTCAGTTGATCGCTGCGGAAATCTCCCAGTCGGAGGCAATGTTCTACGCCAAGGCCAACTACACCAAAAAGCCAGACAACGTTTACAACACCCAGACGACCGCTCTTGGTGCTGGTGAGGTCGGATTTGGTTATATCATGAACGGAGCCAATGCCTTTAGCACTGCGGGAAATCCTTCCCGTCCGATTGTTACAGCAGCTCTTGCTGGTACCACCACACCTGCCACCGACGGAACTTTTGACTTGGACATGTACGACGCGAAGGCTGTTGTTTTGCGTGTTGATAACAGCGTTCAGTCGCTGAATGTCCTTAAGTCCACCAAGAAAGCTCAGATGGGCGCCAAGACCCTTTTGGATTCCGGTGCTGATACGGTTTGGGGTGACGGTGTCACTCCGACCATGATGGCACCGACGCCTAAGTAATTAGATCGATCATTCAACCGTTTCAAAAACCGGGAGGCCACCCTCCCGGTTTTTTATTGCCCATTGGTCATGAATGGATGATGACAGGGGTGTAAGCGCATGTCATCGGAACCGGAGAACAACGGGTTGATTCCCGAATTGAGCGACAAACCAGCAGCGGCATTTTTGCCGTATCCGGTGTCGACCTTGAGTCCGCCGATCATTCCGAATGATCTTACCTCGTTCAAAACTCGGGGAATCTCCGAGGTGGAGCGGGACTTACAGCAGAAGCTGACCGAGATCCGAGAGGATTACCTCAAGGCGATCGACCACTACAATTGGAACAAGCTGGTTTATGAGGCGGAGATCCGCTTTGAGCCGGTGGTGGGTGGGGTTTACCACCTTTATGACATGGGTGGGCGTCGGCAGCTATCGATGGTCGATCCGGGCCAGTGGCCGCACCGGCATTTGGCGAGTTTGAGGTTGAATTATGACCGTCAGTGGCTGGTCGTTGAGACCGGCGAGGGGATTGAAGCCCGCGAATTGTTTGGTGCTTTTCAGAGCTAAATTTTGCTCCGCATTTCCGGGGCATGAACTTGCCAGCATCGGGTGGCTGGTTAGGCTGGGGGCGTGAAGAGTGAATTTCCCGTATCGCCGCCGAGGGCATGGGCGGAAATTGATTTGGCTGCATTGAGGCGAAATCTTTCGGTCGCCCGTGAGACTGGTGGGGCTGAGGTGATGTCGGTGGTGAAGGCCTCGGCGTACGGTCATGGCTTGGAAAAGGTGGCCAAGGTTTTTGCTGAGGAGGGTGTGGCATTTCTCGGAGTGGCGAATGTCGGCGAGGCGCGGCGGATTCGCGATGCGGGCATTGATGCGCGGATTTACCTGCTGGGTGCGACATGGGATGCCGAGCGGGCGGAAATTGTGGCGCGAAATTGGACGCCCTGTTTGTCGAGTATCGCGGAGGCCGATCACTTCAATCAGCTCGCCGGTGCAACGGGTCGGCGTCTGAATGTGCATCTGGCGATTGATTCCGGCATGGGGCGTGGTGGATTTTTGATTCAAGAGCTTTCTGAAACGATGCCCGTGCTCGAGCGAATGGTGCATCTAGAGATTGAGGGCATAGGATCGCATTTGCCATCGGCTGACGAGGACGAGGTTTTCACGCGTCGGCAGATTGAGGACTTCCGAAACCTCATCAATTCGCTCGGTTGTGAAGGTCGATTCAAGTGGCGTCATCTGCTCAACAGCGCAGGCCTGCTTGGCTATGACAGCGACCTTTGCAATCTCACCCGACCGGGGCTGATGCTTTACGGCGCATCGCCGCTGGCCGAGCACCAAGGAAAACTCTCGACCGTGATGAGTCTGAAGTCACGAGTCACGCTGGCGCGTTGGTTGCCGGCGGGGCATGGGATTTCTTATGGGCGGGATTTTGTCACGCCAAAGGCGACGAAGGTCGCGACAGTGGGAATCGGCTATGGCGATGGCTACCCGCGGCATTTGTCGGGAAAAGGTGCGGAGGTTTTTGTCGGTGGCCTGCGCTGTCCGGTACTCGGGAGAGTGACGATGGATCAGATCATGATCGATGTAAGCGCCGCGCCGGATGTGATGGAAGGCGATGAGGTCGAGCTTTTTGGCTCGCATATTCCGGTCGTCGAGGTGGCGGAAAAAGCAGGCACGATCGCCTGGGAAATTTTTACCGGCATCACCACGCGGGTGACGCGGGTTTATGTCTAGCGGGTGTTCATCGTGTCAGGGTCAAAGATCTGAGCAAAATGCTCTAAGGCGGCAATGGAATGGCGGTTCCCGGAACTTGGAAGTAATCGAAGAAGCGGTTGGGTCCGCCGATGTGGAGGCGTTCCTTGGCGAGTGGGATGTGGATGCCGATGCCGATGAAGGGGTGGCGATCGCCGCGGTCGGATAGTTGGCCTTGGCGGTCCTCAAAATCGCGGGTGCCGTAGCCTACGAGGACATCGACCCAGTCGAGCCACGATCTCTCGCGCATCCATCCTTTGAGTGGAAATGCCAGCATCCAGCGCGAGCCTTCGTAATCGGTGAAGATGTCCATTTCTTCGCCGTCGCGAACCTTGGCCGATGGGAAGTATTCCCAGCGAAACTGCACGCGTTTGCCAAATTCGGGAAAACGCAGTCGCAAGTATTCGAGGCCAACGCCGGCGAGGTTGAAGGTCTCGTCTTCCCAACTGAAGCCATGTTGATCCGAAAATCCGTCGCCTACCTCGATAAGGGTGGTGGCGAGCATGCCACTGCAGGCTCCGAGCAGCGCGGCATCATCATTTTCATAGTCCCATCCTTTGCAAAGTAACGAGCTGATGGCGGTGATCACCGCACCGGTGTAGGCGTGACCCAATTTGTCGGCGCCGCCCGAGTCGGTATCGGGTTCAAACCATCCTTCGCTGTTGTAAGCAAATGCGGTTTCGCCCCAACCCCATTGTGCGAAGCCGTATCCGGTGATGACGGCGGCGATGCCAAGGTTCATGGCGATCGCCTTTTGTTCGCGAGTCCACTGATGGGAAAAATTCGCTGTGGGATCGGTCGTCTGCGCGGTGGCGACCGATGTGGCGGCCGCCAACAAGGTCAGGCAAATGACAGGCTGAATTCTGGTCGAAAGCCGCACGGCTCACAGGACAGCAGATCGGGTCAGCGCGCCAATTTCATTTCCTTACGCGATGGGGTAGGGGGAGAGAGTTATAGGTTAGATGTTATGGGTTATGAAAATTCTTGGGATTCCGTCACTTCGTCTTTCAACCAATAACTTCTAACGAATAATCTTTAACTCTTCATCAGCTTTCCACTTCGACGGTGAGGTTGATTTCGACGGCGACATTGAGTGGCAGTGCGGCGGCGCCGAGGGCGGTGCGGGAGTGTTTGCCTTTGTCGCCGAGTAGCTCGACGAGGAATTCCGAGGCGCCGTTGATCACTTGCGGGTGGTCGTAGAAATCCGCTTCGGAGTTTACGAAGCCGTTGAGCGCGACGATTTGTTTGATTTTGTCGAGTGAGCCGATCGCGTCGCGGATGACGGCGAGACGGTTGAGCATGATCATGCGTGCGGCGTCTTTCGCTTCATCGATGGAGACTTGAGTGGGGACCTTGCCGATCACTTTGCGAGTGCCATCGATGGGGAGTCCGCCGGAGAGGAAGAGCAAGTTGCCGGAGCGCACGCAGTTCACATAGGCGGCGACCGGTGTGGGGACTTCGGGAAGGTCGAAGCCCATGGATTGGAGTTTGGCGAGGATGCTGTCGTTCATGATGTGGGGTGGATGTGTTGTGTTGTGAGGAAGATTATTTCGGCGGGTGTGATTTGTCGGGTTTTGCGGCGGGGAATTGATTGGTGAGCAGGGAGACGAGTTGTTGGCCTTGAGGCGTGAGGGTCGCTTGGTTGCCGATGCCGGTGATGAGGTTGCGGGTGAGGTAGCGGTGGGGTGTGGCAGAAGGTTTTACGGAGGTGACGATCGGGGCGTTCACCTCACGGCTGCTTGGGGTGAAGCTGACCGGTTGACCGGTGGCACTGAAAGTGATTTCCCACGATTTTTGGTTGTCGTTGTTGCCTTTCACGATCCACGGATAGCGTTTGACAAACTCGGGTGTGCCCGTGACGGGAGTGGTGACCTTGAAGTAGGCAGGGGTGTTGGTGACAAAATCGCTGAAGCGGATTTCGGGATTGTTTCGATGTTCGAGAAAGAAGCGTGCGACATCGGTGCCGACGAGGTTCATGCCATTGAAATTTCCCTGAGTGTTGAGTCCGCGGCCGTAGTGTTCGTGCCAGTCCTGGTAGCGTTGGCTCATAAGCATGGCGAGCTCGAGGTGGAGGTGGGCGCGGACGCGATTGATGCCGGCGCCGGTGTAACCCATGCGGCCGATGACCGAGCCGGCCTTGAGCTTGTCGCCGGGTTGGCAGGTGATTTCCGCAAGGTGGGCGTAGAGTGAGTAAACGGCGGTGCCTTCCCACTCGTGTTCGACGATGACGTACTTGCCGTAGTTGCTGCGACCGGCGAGCGGGCTGATGTGGACGACGCGCCCGGCGGATATGCTGGTGATCAGATCGAGCGGATTGCCCGAGCGGTCGCGCTTGATGGGGGCGATGTCGATGCCTTCGTGAAATTTCGTGAGTAACACTTCATTTTCGAAACGAAAGGCATTGCGGACAAAACCGAAGGATCCGCCCTCCCATGGTTTCGAGACTTGGCCTTCAAAATTGCGGTCCACATGCATGTAGAATCGCTCCGGCTCGTTGCTGAAAATGTGTGTGTTTTCGGTGGGCAGTTGAAGGTCTTGCGCGGCATGGAGCGTGCCGCAAAACGCGAGGGTGCAAAGCAAGGTGCGGATCATGGTGTGGCTGCTGGATTAATCTTTTTTCTTCTTTTTGCCGTCCTCGCCGCTGCGTTTGGTCGATTTGTCGAAGATCGAAAGGTCGGCCAGCGTGATGCCTTTCCACACGACCAGCACGCCATCGTTGATTGGTTGATCGATGATGACCGCATCGACGAGGCGGCCATTGACTTGGGCGACGAGCCACTTGCCTTGATTGATATTCGTCAGAGCTGCGAGTCGTTTTGCGGCGCTTTCTCTGAGGCGGAAGACTGCGCCATAGCCATCGCCGGCATCAGAGGGAAAGGGGTTGTAGGAGACGACATCCTTGGTGCTAATTTCAGGAAGCCTGCGGAAGTAGCGAGTTTGCCCGTTGTTGAGCGTGTGGGGGAAGATCATCTTCGGGTTGTCGCTGGCCTCCGTCTCGATGTGGAAGGAAAGGCTGGCCTTGTTGTCCGCTTTGCCGGCTGCTGAGAGCATCGAAGGGGCGGCGAGGGCAATCAGGATACCGAGGGTGGCGCAGAGCAATCGCATGGACCCAATGAAGCAGAGTGACCCCGATGAGGAAGAAAATTTGAGCGCCGCGACTGTCATTTTCACGATCTGTGTGGGCAGGCCCGCATGATCCCCGCAAGTCACTCCTTGCACCCGCGGAAATCATGGTTTTTACTCCGCGCATGCACGACAAGATCAACCTTACGCGCGAAGTGGCAGCGATTCAGATTCCGAGTGGCGATGCCCTGACGCTTCCTGCAGGGACCGAGGTTTACATCACGCAGAAACTTGGTGGCACATTCACGGTCGCGACCAGCCAAGGTCTTGCGCGCATTTCTTCTCAGGATGCCGACGCACTTGGCATTGACATGACCGAGGAGAAGAAAAAGCAGGAAGAGGCCGAGCGTTTGAAGGATGCGCCGATCGATGAGCAAGTGTGGGGTCAGCTCAAAGGCGTCTATGATCCGGAGATCCCGGTGGACATCGTCAACCTTGGCTTGGTCTACGATTGCAGCGTCGACAAGGAAGGCGACAAGACGGTGGTGTTGGTGAAGATGACGCTGACCGCGCCCGGTTGCGGCATGGGTCCGGTCATTGCGGCGGATGCGCAGGCAAAGATCATGACCATCGAGGGAGTCGATGATGCGCGGGTTGAGCTCGTGTGGGATCCGGCGTGGAATCAGGAAATGATTTCCGAAGAAGGCCGGATGAAGCTCGGCATGGTCTGAGCTGAGATCAAGGATCGTGGATCGTGGATCGCGGATAGAAGAAGAGGTCGCTACTTCATCTTCTTTCGGCTTTTCTGCTTTTACCTTGTCGAATCGAGGTAGGCAATGATCGACGGGATTGCGGTTTCGAGCACCTTGGCGACTTCTTCGTAGGCGGCGGGGCCCATGCCGATCGGGTCGGGCACATCGAGGCCTTGGCGTTTGTCGGTGATGCCGGAAAATTCGCGAATGAGGAAAAACTTGTCGGCGTGCGAGGGGAAGCGGCTTTCGAGTGCGGCCAAGTGGCCTTCGGTCATGGCAAAGACATGGGTTGCGGACTCGAGGATTTTTTCCGTCACTTGGCGGCTGGCGAAATCATCGAGATGAGCGCCGCGTTTTTTGAGGACCTTGAGGGTTTCGCGGCTGGCGGGTGAGCCTTTGGATGCGGCGACACCGGCGGAGCTGGTGGCGAGATCGTCGCGGCCTGCGATGGCTTTGCGAAAGAGACCTTCGGCCATCGGGCTGCGGCAGGTGTTGCCGGTGCAGACGAAGAGGATGTGAAGCGAAGAGGGCATTCGGATGCGAAAATTCAAAGGACTCTATGTGCACCTGCCGAAGGTCGCGAGGCGAAAATTTCGGCCGCGAGGCCGGTCTTGGCGTGGTATTCGGCGGCAAGTTTGCTGGCGATGTCGTTGGCTTTGGACGATTCGCAAAGCGTGACTGTTGATCCGCCGAAGCCACCGCCGGTCATGCGGGCACCGATTGCACCGCCGCTGCGGCCGATGTTTGCAGCGGCATCGACGAGGACATCGAGCTCCTTGCAAGACACTTCGAAATCATTGCGCAGCGATTGGTGTGATGCGGCCATGAGGGGGCCGAGTTTTTCGAAATCGGCGGCTTTGAGTGCAGCGGCTGCTTCGATGGTGCGTGCGATTTCGCCGACCACATGGCGGGCGCGGCGGTTGACCGGATCTCCGAGTTTTTCCCAATGATTTTCCACATCGGCGGTTGTGACATCGCGCCATGAGTTCTTGCCGATGATCTTGAGCGCGTCTTCCGTGTGTTTGCGGCGAAGTGCGTAACCGCCATCGGACAACTCGTGATGTACCATCGTGTTGGAGATCAGGACGGTGAGGTCGGGATGGGTGAATGGCACGAGTTGCGGTTCGGCCGTCATGCAATCGATGAGCACGAGATGGTCTTTGGTGCCGAAGGCTGAAGCGAATTGATCCATGATGCCGCAGGGAACATGGGCGAAATCGTGTTCTGCTTTTTGGCAGAGCAGGGCTTTTTCGCGGGTGCCGATTTCAACGCCGAGCAGGCCTTCGAGAAATGTGGCTGTGGCGCATTCCAAGGCGGCGGATGATGAAAGGCCTGCGCCACCGGGGACGGAGGAAAGAATGTAGGCATCGAAGCCTGGAATCGCGTGACCAAGGTTTTGGAATCCGCGAATCACACCGCGCAGGTAGTTGGTCCATTTCGGTTCGCCTTCTTCGACCTCTTGCGAGACATCGAAGGTGGCGATGCCGCCGCCGAGGGCAGTCGCGATGCGCACCGATGAGCTGCCGTTTGGAGTCCCGGCGATCACGATGTAGCGATCGATGGCAAAGGGCAGGACAAAGCCATCGCAATAATCGATGTGTTCGCCGATGAGGTTCACGCGGCCAGGGGCGGCGGCGGTGATGCTGGCCTTGGCGTGAAGATTTTCCAGAAGCCCTGCTGCCGCTTTTTCGGCGAGCGATTTGAGTGAAGGGGGAGCTTGAAGCATGGGGGAGGGATTAGGCTGCGTCGGTGGTTTGATAGAGTCGGCGACGGTAGCTTTGGATCGCTTGTGTCCAGATCGGGTGGATGCTGTCGGCTGGGCGGAGCCACACCGCGCGGTGCATGAGAAGCATTGCGGGACCAAGGTAGAGCAGTTCTGAAAGTTCGTTTTTGCTCAGGTCGCCCGGGCCTTTGGTAAGGCATCTTTCGGCGAGTGCTTCTTCATTTTGCCGCAGCTCGACATTTTCAAGCAGCGACACATGGACGCCGTTCACATAGGGATCGACCACTGCTGCGATGACACCGTGGCGATCGGTGTCCGATGCATCGAGTGCAGGATCGGTGGCGCCTTTTGCTTCATGTGCGAGCACCATCACGCTTGGCGGATCCCTTTCCTCGGGGATGCTGAGAATGCCGTGTTTGGCGAGCCTGAGTCCGTAACGCACGCGGCTAGTCCAAACCGAAACCGGCGCGGAAAGAACAAGCCCAAGGAGGATTGGCGAAATCCATGCGGTGAATGTGAGGTCGATGTTCAACGCGATAACGGTCCACAAGATGCCAAGGATCGTCGGAAACAAGTGGAAGCGGATCGCGTCGCCCCATGAGGTGCCATCGGTCTCGCGGTTTTGGTTGCCCCATCCGACGGCGCGGCCGAGCAGGATGCTGATGACCATGAGCGTGTGCGCGGCCATGATGCACGGGGCGAGGAGGATCGAGACGATGGATTCGAGGGTGACGCCCGTCACGATGCGGATGATGCCGCCGAAGGACTTGCGGATTTGCGGCACGAAGATCGCGCGCAGCATCGAGAGGATTTTCGGGAGGAAGAGCAGGGTGAAAATGAAGCAGGTGAGGATGATGCTTTGCTCGATGCCATTGAGGCCGAACAAGCGTTCGACATGGCTTTCGAAGGGTAGGCGGCTCAGTTCGCTGGTGGAGCGATCCCATGCGACCCAGGTACCAAGCACGAGGAACAGGAACCAAAGTGGACTACCGAGGTAGGCCATGATGCCCATGAAGAGGTGCATGCGCACCGAGAATGGAAGCTTGCGCGCGAAGATGAGCCAGAGGTGTTGGAGGTTGCCTTGGCACCAGCGGCGGTCGCGGATGAGGTGATCGACGAGTGTGGGCGGCGCTTCCTCGTAGGTGCCCTCGATGTCCCATGCGAGCCAGACTTCCCAGCCTTCGGCAACCATCAGTGCCGCTTCGACGAAATCGTGACTGAGGATGCGACCGCCGAAGGGTTCTCGGCCGGGGAGTGCGGGAAGTTCGCAGAACTCCGAGAAGGGCTTGAGACGGATCAGCGCGTTGTGACCCCAGTAGCTGCCGCCGCCGAGTTGCCAGAAGTTCAGGCCGCGGATGAAGACCGGGCCGTAAAGCCGCATGGCAAATTGTTGGAGGCGGGTGAAAACCGAGGATCCGCGGATGAGCTTGGGCGGCGTCTGAAGAATACCGAGGCGCGGGTAGGCCTCCATGACGCGGGCCATTTTGACGATGTCGGCGCCATCCATGAGGCTATCGGCATCGAGCACGAGCATGGCTTCGTAGCCGCCGCCCCAAGTGCGGACAAAGTCGCCAATGTTGCCGGCCTTGCGGTTTTCGTTGGTTCTACGGCGTCTATAGTAGATGCGGCCGAAGCCATCGAGTTTGCGGCAGAGATTGGTCCATGCCGTTTCCTCCATGACCCAGAGGTCGAGGTCGCGCGTGTCGCTTAGGATGAAAAAATCGAACGACTCAAGGTGGCCGGTGGCTTCGATCGAGCGGTAGATCGCCTCGATGCGGGCGCAGGTGCGGGTGCTGTCTTCGTTGTAGACTGGCATGACCACCGCATGGCGTTTGGTGAGCGGGCCGCTCCGGCCATCGGCAAGTTTTGTGATGCGTGCGGCGCGGCGGACACCGCGCAGCATGTCGATCGCGCCGAAGATCGCGTGAAACGATCCGAGTGTGAGAAGGCCGTTGAGCAGGATGAAGATGGCCAGCAGCGGGAAGTGGGCTTTTTGTAGGCCCATGCGCCAGAAGAGGTCGGCGAGCCAGAGGCTGGCGGCGATGTTGAACAAAAGAACGCAGCCGAAGAAGATCGCGCGCCGCATGCGGGTGGCTTTTGCGCTGAAGAACACTTTGCCCGAGTTGGGCGGTGAGAGGTCGGCGGGTTCCATCAGTCGAGAAGGAAAAACCATGCGGCCAGCGCGATGATGGCGAGCAGCACGGCGGTGAACATGAGTCGGATGATCGGTTTGCGATCCATCGTTTGCCACCATTGGGCGGCACCGCTGCCAATGGCGTTGAGCTCAAGCGGCTTGGGTACCATGGTGAGGTTGGCGAATCGCGGTCCGGCCGCGAGGTAGGATTTTTTCATCGCCTCGACAAAGGCGGGTGGCCATGGCGGCGGGGTAAGAAACACGCCCTGCCATTTGTCGGGCATGCCGGCGAGGAGGAGTGCGAGACGGCCGCGGGCGGCGAGGCGGCGGTTTTCGAGCGGAACATCGAGTACATCTTGGGTCCAGTTGGCGATTTCGGTGAGCGCCTCTTCCATCGCGAGAAGTCGGGCTGGCTTGTCCGGTTCATTGGCGCGTCTTGCCGATGCCCGCCATAGAATGCCGCGGACGAGTTCGGCAACAAGCAAACGATTGCGCAGGCGAAGTGCTTGCAGATAGGCCTCAACTGCGGTGTAGGCCTCCTCCCACTCGACGAGTTCCTGTTCGCTGAGTGGCGGCAGGCGGTCTAGGGAGTGATGCGATGGACCCATGTTTCGGTGAGGTAGTTGTCACCGCGTTTCAGGCAGCAACGAAGCTCGATCGGACCGATGTCGGAAAGCTTGGATCCTTCGGCCGAGGGGGCGACTTGGAATGCGAGGCGCCAGCGCTCATCGGGGAGTTGTTGGAGGTTGACCCCTTGGATGACGACCTTGCCGCCGTTTTCGCCGATCGCTTCGATTTGTGGTGTGATGGGTATTTCGCCGTTTTGTTGGAGGCTAGTGCCTTTGAACTCAACGATGATCGTGCGCTGGCCCGGTTGCCAGTCGTGGATGCCGCTGCGGGTGGCCACCACATGGCCGGTCGCTAGGGATGGATCGGGATCCGTGGTCCAGTGCTGGCGATAGGAAAACTCGATGCGATCGCCGGCTTGCGGGATGTGTGCAGGTTCCCACATTGCGACGGTGTTGTCGGCGAGCTCGTTGGTCGTCGGGATTTCCATCAGCATCACGCGGCCGGGGCCCCAGTCGGAGGTTGGCTCGATCCACAATGACGGACGCAGGTGGTAAGCGGCCTCATCATCCTCGTAGGCGCTGAAGCGGCGGTCGCGTTGCAGGAGACCGAAGCCATCGCACTTGTCCATGCTGAAGAAGCTGAACTCGAGTCGGCCCGAATCATTGCAGATCGGCCTCCAGATGCGTTCGCCGGTGCCCATGCGGATGGCGAGGCCATCGGTGTCGTGCACTTCAGGGCGGAAGTCATCAAAGCGGCGGCGCGAGTTTTCGCCGAACCAGAACATGCTCGACATCGGCGCGATGCCGAGGCGTTGGACAGCGCGGCGGGCAAAGATCACGGCGCGGACCTCGACGATGGTTTCGTTGCCGGGGTGAACTTTGAATGCGTAGGCGCCGGTGTAGGAAGGTCCGTCGAGCAGCGCGTAGAGGCGTGCTTGAGTTTCGCCTGGCTGTGGTTTGCGCAGCCAAAATTCGCGGAAGTTGGGGAACTCCTCGGCCACGCCTTCCGTGCCGGTATCGACCGCGATGCCGCGCGATGAGATGCCCCAGCGTTGGTTGCGGCCGAGCGCACGCCAGTAGCTGGCACCTTGGAAGACGATCAGTTCGTCGAAATAATCCGGGCTGTTGAGTTGGGTGTGGAGGCGGAATCCGGCAAAGCCACCATCGGCGGGGAGCTCACCATGTTGCTGGATGAGCGGACCGTAATTAAAAAATGCCTCGGCGAGGCGGATGCGTTGCTGGTGGCTGCTGGTGAATTCATTCAAGGTCACCGGCTCGCGATAAAGATAACCGGGGTGGAAGAACATCGCGCGGAACGGAAGGTTCTCGGCGGCCCAGAGTGATTGATTTGGATTGAAGCGGATGTCGCGGTACTGATCGTAGGTCAGGTTGTTCATCCACGCTGGCAGCGAGTCGCGGTCGGGTGCCGTGTAGGGTTTGTTGGCAAGATCCCTAGCCCTGCTCTGAATGCTGTCGAACCCGATGTCTTCGCGTTCCCATGTCTGAGCAAGGGTGCCCGGCATTGCGGCGGCCACCACGAAAAAGAATATTATGCTTCGCACAAGGCGATTATTTAGGGGTGAGGCAGCGCGGCGTCAAGATTGGCCGATACCAAATCCAACAGAAAATCGGACTTTTTTTCTTGTAGTCGGAAAATAACATGGAGGGCTACATCGTCCGCAGGAGGCTGAGGGTTTCCTCGAGGCGAGCCTTGGGCTTGATGGTTTCAAGTCGGGGAAAGCGCCTTTCGGCCAGCAGAATGTAGGCGCCGTTGCGGTGAAGCATGAGGCGCTGGCCTTGGATTTCGACCGACTGGATGTCGTTGCCGGCGGCAAGGGCCTTGATGCGGGCAATGGTCAGCAAGTTTTCCACCGGGGCGGGCAGGCGGCCGAAGCGGTCGCGCCATGCCGACTCGAGCGCATCGACGGCTTTGACGGTGAGCACGCCGGAGAGTTCGCGGTAGGTCTTGAGGCGCAGGCGTGTGTCATCGAGCCATGTGCTTGGCAGAAATGCGGGGATCGCATCGCTGGCATTTTGGCTGTCGTGTTTGAGCCAAGCGGCTTCGGTGCTGACGACGAAGTCCGCCTTGAAGTTTGGAGGTGTCGTGCTGCCGGTTTTGCGTCCTTTGAGTCGTTCGACCGATTGCTTGAGGAGTTGGCAATAGAGGTCGAAACCGATTTGGGAAATGTGACCTGATTGTTTGGTGCCGAGGAGATTTCCCGCGCCGCGGATTTCGAGATCACGCATGGCGATTTTAAATCCCGAGCCGAGTGCGGTGTGTTCCTTGATCGCGTGGATGCGTTTGCGGGCATCGCCGGCGGTGATCATGTCGCGCGGCAGGAGCAGGATCGCGTGAGCTTTTTCACCGGCGCGTCCGACGCGGCCGCGGAGCTGATAGAGATCGGCGAGGCCAAAGCGGTCGGCGCGGTCGATGATGATCGTGTTGGCGTTGGGGATGTCGATGCCGGTCTCGATGATTGTCGTGGCTAGAAGCACATCTGCCTCGCCTTTCACGAAGGTACGCATGACCTGCTCGAGCTCGTCTTTGTCCATTTGGCCATGGCCCACAAGGATGCGGGCCTCAGGCACGAGCGCGGCGATTCGTTCGCGCATGTTTTCGATCGTCTTGACGCGGTTGTGCAGGAAAAATGTTTGGCCGCCGCGTTTCATTTCGCGACGGATCGCGTCGCGGATGATGCGTTCGTTGTACGGGCTGATCGATGTTGCGACCGGCACTCGGTTGGGCGGTGGCGTTTCGATCGTCGACATGTCGCGGGCACCCATTAGCGCCATGTAAAGCGTGCGCGGTATGGGTGTGGCGGAAAGCGTGAGCACATCGACCTGACGGAAGAGTTGTTTGAATTTCTCCTTGTGGGCGACGCCGAAGCGTTGCTCTTCGTCGACGACCACCAGACCGAGGTCCTTGAAATGCACATCGCCCGAAACGAGTCGGTGAGTGCCGATTACGAGGTCGACCGAACCATCGGCGATGCCGGCGATCGTGTCGCGGATTTCGGCGGGGGTGCGGAAGCGGTTGAGCAGGTCGATGCGCATCGGGTAGTCCGACATGCGTTCGCGGAAGGTGCGCCAATGTTGTTCGGCAAGCACGGTGGTTGGCACGAGGATGGCCGCTTGTTTGCCGCTGGTGATGGTTTTGAACGCGGCACGGATCGCAACCTCGGTTTTGCCAAAGCCTACATCACCGCAGATCAGGCGATCCATCGGGCGGGCAGTTTCCAAGTCGCGTTTGGTTTCGTCGATCGCGCGGCGTTGATCGCTTGTTTCGACATGATGGAACGAGCGCTCGAATTCCCACATCCATCGGGTGTCCGGCGGGTGGGCGTATCCCGGTTCGTGGTTGCGCTCGGCCTGGACGCGCAGAAGTTTGGCGGCGTAATCGAGAATGGATTTTTCGGCCGCTTTGCGGGCGGATTTCCATGCCGCGCTACCGAGCTTGTTGAGCTCTG
>Ga0208595_1000423_pt1 | contig 16297 bp, 14 predicted proteins | sample LakMenEpi28Jun11_FD_150742 | JGI IMG/M metagenome (GOLD analysis project Ga0208595, IMG submission 150742) | Freshwater microbial communities from Lake Mendota, WI - 28JUN2011 deep hole epilimnion (SPAdes) | ecosystem: Environmental > Aquatic > Freshwater > Lake > Epilimnion/Euphotic zone ...
CGTCCTTCGGATTTGACCCATACTGTCCATTGCTGCGTTGGCAAAGCTTGACTTAGAGCCACTAAGCCTGCGCTTGCCGCCTTGCACTGAACAATATGGCCTCAAACCGCGAAGGTGGATTTAAGTGGTCCTGACCCTAAGCATTTCGCGCCCATATTAGAAATTCGACATTGCCTTGCGGCCCGGTTATCGGGCTGGTTGTCAGGCCGTGCACTGTCCAGTTTTTTTCGACCAACCACATTTTAATCTCGTTGCAAACGCGTGTGTGCACGCCTGCGTCCCGCACAACGCCGCCTTTGCCCACTTCTTCGCGGCCTGCTTCAAATTGCGGTTTAATGAGCGCGATGAGCTGCGCCTTGCTTTTGGCGAAGGATAATGGCCGCTCAAGCACCTTGGCTAAGCCAATAAAGCTGGCGTCGCAGACGATGAGGTCGACGGGTTCGGTTATGTGTGCGTCGGTCAAGATGCGCGCGCTGGTTTGTTCATGGACAATGACGCGCGGGTCCTGGCGTAGTTTCCAAGCGAGCTGGTTTGTGCCGCTGTCGACGGCGTAGACGCGTGCTGCGCCATGCGTGAGCAGCACATCGGTAAAGCCCCCCGTCGATGACCCCACATCCATGGCAATGTTGTGGGTGACATCAATGGCGAACGCCTCAAGCGCATGTGCAAGTTTAATGCCGCCGCGCGACACCCATGGATGGTCGCTGCCCCGCACGCTGATGTCGGCATCCTCGGCGACTTGCTGTCCAGGCTTTTGCGCCTTGGCATCGCCAATATAGACAACGCCCGCCATGACGAGCGCCTGTGCGCGAGTCTTGCTTTCGGCAAGGCCGCGATCAAGTATGATTTGATCTAATCGCATTTTTTTGGTCGACATGCCGCAACGCGCTAGCGCAGCATGGACGATTTGGCCATAAGACAAAATGATGCAAACTCGTCTCCTCACTCTCTTCGCCGTTCTCGGCCTTGCCGCTTGCGCTGCGCCACCCCCTCCAATTGCGCCAAAGACTGTTTCGGCACCGCCAATGGTTGCTGCTGCACCGCCGCCGCCGCGATTGACGGGTGATTGGAATGACTGGCCCTTCACGCCCGGCAATTGGACCTACCGCCGCGATGGCCGCACTTCGGTTGCGCAGTTTGGCGCGCCGGGACGCAACGCGACCATCAACTTTCGCTGCGATGCACAGAACCGCCGCGTCACATTATCGCGTGAAGCATCTGTTCCGGGTGCGCGCATGGTCATTCGCACCTCGTCAATGACAAAAACGATGGCAGTGACAACAAGCGATGCAAACCCGGCCTATTTGTCTGCCGACATCGCGACCACCGATCCCATCTTGGATGCCATGGCCTTTAGCCGTGGCCGCGTGTTGGTTGAAATGGAGGGGCAGCAGCCCGTCATTATGCCGACATGGGCGGAAATCGTCCGAATAGTTGAAGATTGTCGGGGATAATCGCGGCGCGATTTGTCGCAGCGCAGACCTATAATTTTAGCCAGAAATAAATCTATTACAAGACTTGTTTGTGAGCGCAGTTTGATTCACCTTGCGAACTGCGGAGGGCAGGAAAATGTTTGATGCAAGCAAATTTCATTCAACGAAAGGAGGTGATCCGATGTCTCATGGTTCAGTTAAGAGGTCGGACAATTCCGTTCGGGAGATCGGCCGCTGAATAAGTCGGCTATGCCGGTCACGGCATGAAAGTAACTTCCGGCAGCGGGCGTCCGACCGCTGACCCATGTTTAAGGGCCGCTGGATCATTTCAGCGGCCCTTTTCTGTTGTCCGCGTCGCTTCTGCGCCCTTTGCCGACCCAATTTCAGGCGTTTCCGGTCCGCATGATTTTTCCATGGGAAAACTTTTTGTCGAACATTGGTGGAAATTGCTGCTGAAATGCTTACATTCGACGTAAGATTCTGAAGGATATCAAAAAATGCAGTTTATGCGCGTTAGCTGGAAAATTTTGGTCGGTGTGAAAGACCTGCTTGTGCTGGTGTTTCTGGCGCTTTTCTTTGCTGCCATTTTCGCGCTGTTGAATGCAAACCCGAACCCAGCGATGGTTCGCGATGGTGCATTGCTGCTCAAGCTTGATGGCGTGGTTGCCGAACAGCCGGCCGAAATCGACCCGCTGATGGCACTGACCTCATCGGCGTCCCCTGTAGGTGAAATCCGTCAACGCGACATCATTCGCGCGTTGAAGCTTGCCCAAAGCGACGAGCGCATAAAAGTGGTCGTATTGGACATGGAACGCTTCATGGGCGGCGGACAAGCGAGCCTTACCGCAATTGGTGATAGCATTGATGCGGTCAAAAAGGCGGGCAAGCCCGTTTATGCCTTTGCAACCGCATATACCGATGACAGCTATCAATTGGCTGCCCACGCAACGCAGATCTGGATGGACCCGCTTGGCGGTGCATTATTGGCAGGCCCAGGGGGATCGCAGCCTTATTATAAGGGATTGCTCGACCAATTGGGGGTAAAGGCCAATATCTATCGCGTGGGCACGTTCAAAAGCGCCGTCGAACCCTTTATGCGGTCTGACCAGTCGCCTGAATCGAAAATGGCGATCAAGGGCGTGTATGATGAGGTGTGGGGCCAATGGAAAGCTGACGTCGCCAAAGCCCGCCCGCAAGCACAATTGGATCAATTGCTGACCAATCCCGCTAATGCGGTTGAGGGGGCAAAGGGCGACCTTGGCCAGTTGGCGCTGTCGACAAAATTGGTCGATACATTGGGCGACAAAATCGCCTTTGGAAAATTCATCGCCAGCAAGGTTGGCGCCGATGAAAAAAAGACGACCGGTGGCTTTGCGCATACGCCTATGGATGCGTTGTTGGCCAGTTATGGCCCGCCATCGGCTGGAGAGCAGATTGGTGTTGTGACAGTCGCGGGAACCATCGTTGATGGTGAGGGCGGCCCCGGCTCAGCGGCTGGCGATACCATCAGCGCGCTAATTTATGAGGCACTTGATACCAAGGATTTGAAGGCACTTGTTGTGCGCGTGGATTCGCCCGGTGGATCAGTGACGGCGTCGGAAAAAATCCGCCTCGCGATTGCCGCGGCTAAGGCCAAGGATATTCCGGTTATCGTGTCCATGGCCAATCTGGCGGCAAGCGGCGGGTACTGGATTTCGTTGCCCGCCGATGTGATATTTGCCGACCCTTCAACGATCACGGGCTCTATCGGTATCTTCGGGGTGCTCCCCAGCGCCGAGGCGGGCCTTGCGAAAATCGGTGTGAATGCCGACGGGGTCAAGACGACGCCCTTGTCTGGTGAGCCCGATGTGCTGAACGGCTTCAGCCCCGAATTTGACCGCGTGGCACAAAGCGCGATTGAAAATGGCTATCGCCAGTTTCTGACCCGTGTTGCCACAGCGCGCAAAAAGACAGCAGAGCAAGTGGACGCCGTTGCACAAGGGCGCGTGTGGGCGGGAGGCACAGCGCGTCAGCTTGGGTTGGTAGACCGGTCAGGTAATATGAACGATGCTCTGGCGGAGGCGGCAAAGCGGGCGGGGTTAAAACCAGATGGTTGGCATGCGGTGTATATCGAACCGCCTACCAGCTTTACCGACACGCTGCTTCAGGGGTTGATGCCGAAGCAGGCGCAATCGAACGCACCGATGGATATATTTGCCCATGCCGCATGGCAGCAAAGCCTGTTCATGCAACGCGTCGCGGCTGATCTCGACATGCTGACGGGCGTAAAGGGCGTGCAGGCAAGATGTCTTGAATGCGGTGACTTCGCGCCGCCTGCGCCTGCCGCAGCGGAAAAAACCTGGCTGTCGGTTCTACTGAAGGCATTCAGCTAAACGGGCGGTGCGGGCTAAGTCCTGACCCTAAGCCTTCACCGCGCAGATTAATCCGGAGGACGTTGCAACACCCAAGATTTCAGGGTCTTGTAACGCACGGGTGCGCCGAAGAAATTGCTCGACGGTCACCTTGCGCATATCTTGCCCGCGCAGTTTTTTCAGGCCGTTCAGCTTGTTCAGTTGGATCAGCGAAAGGCGGTCAACCATCCGGTCGGCCATGCACGCGGCAATCGGTTGCGAAAGCCCCGCATCCATCAATGCCGTGCGGACGCGGGTTTCCGGGGTGGCACAAGACGAAAGCGCCAGTGAAGCTGCCCCAATCATCGCAATCCGTTTCATACACCTTGTTCCTTCGCACGTTCAACGCATTCGATAATAATGCGTTTTGCGTCCGTTTCATCACCCCAACCATTCAGCTTGGCCCATTTTCCCGGTTCCAGGTCTTTGTAATGGGTGAAAAAATGCTCGATCTGTTGAAGGACGATAGGTGGCATGTCTCTGTAAGTCACGACGCCGGAATAATAAGGGAAGGTTTCGTTCACCGGAACGCATAGCAATTTTTCGTCGCCGCCCTTGTCGTCTTCCATCATGAGCACACCAATCGGACGGCATTTTACAACCGCGCCCGCGATGATGGGGGAGCGGGCTACGACCAAGGCGTCCAAGGGATCGCCATCTTCGCCCAAGGTGTGCGGCACAAAGCCATAATTGGCTGGATAGCGCATCGGCGTGTGCAGGAAGCGGTCGACGAATAACGCGCCCGATGCCTTGTCGAATTCATATTTAACGGGCTCGCCGCCAATAGGCACCTCGATCAGGACGTTGAGGCTTTCGGGTACATTGTCGCCCGCAGGGATGAGGTCAATACGCATGGGAGAATGCTTTCACGTTGTTATTACTTGGTCCGTCGCGGGCTGAGTAGACGATCAATCGCTGTCTTACCTTGGCCTGTGGTTTCGAGGTGCGGATAGCGCAAACCACCCGAATAGGCGATGTCTATTTGTTCAAAACGTTTGTTGCGCTCGACGATTAGCCGGACTGGTGCTTTTGCGTCCTTCGCTGCGTTGATTGCGGAGGTCAGACCGTCTTTTGAATAGGCATAGCCATTAACCGCAATGATTTTTGCGCCATTGACGATATTCGCCTTAAACGCCGGGCTGTTCCAAAATACGGACGTCACGACCGCATCCTTGTTCAAGTTTATCCCAAGCGAGTGGGTAAGGTTGAGGACATTGCCTTCTTTCATCAATTCCTTGTCGAATATATTGGGCTCTTCTTTCCAAACGAGCTTATATCCTCCCTTTTCGATGCCTGCCAGCGGCGCTGGTTGGCCGGGTTGGCGCAATTTTGTGTCGAGAAACTTCGCCCAATCATAAGGCTGCACCGCGTTCAAGGTGCGGACGACCTCGTCAAAATCATAGGTCAGCACACCCCAATCGGCATCGCGCACCCCGAAAAAGGCTTTGGCAAAGTCATCGAGCGACTTGGTCCCTTTGGACAATTCGCGAATGGTCATGTCGGCGTCGAGCCAGATAAGCGAGCTTTCGTTATAATAATCCTCGCCCCGCGCGTGGCTGGCAAAGGGTTTTGGTTTGCGTGCACCAAAGATCGGGTCGTGCGTGGTGTCTTCAACCGAACGCCAAGCACGGCCGGGCTGTTCCGCATAAAATCCGGCATATTTGGCCCATTCGGCAAGCACCATTTCCTTGGACTGTAGCCCGGAGCGCGCGCCCAGCACCAAGTCCCAAAAACTCGTCTGCCCTTCATATACCCACAGCAAGTTATCGCGCATCGGCGTGGCATAATCGGGTGTCCACATCGTTTCTGGACGGCGGAACTTGCCGTTCCAACTATGCGTGAATTCGTGCGGCAAAAGGCCGCGTTCGGACATATTGTCATCCCATTCGATGAAATAGTCAGTCTCGCGCGTGTTTTCGGAACTGCGGTGATGCTCAAGGCCAATGCCGCCCAGCTCCTCGGTCAGGCCAAGCAGGAATTCATATCGGTCAAAATGCTTTGCGCCGAACAGCAACAAAGATTCATCAACCAAGGCGCGGTGCGCCGCAATCTGCTCCGGTTTTGCCGCAAGAAACTTCGCGTCATCTGCCCAGACGTTCAGCGTGACATTATGCCCCAGGTCCCATTTCTTATAATGTGGCCCCGCGAACATCGGGCTGTCGACCAAGGTTTCAAAGCTGGTGACGCCATAATCGATGCGGTTACCCTTTATACTGGCGCCATCAAGCGCGGCAACGCCAGTCCAGCCCTCGGGCAAAATAATCGATGGTTTCACTTGAATGGCGCGGGTGAAATGTCCTGCGGGATACAAGGCGACCTGTTCCCATTGCACATTCATCATATTGCGTGTGACGTTGATGCGACCTTCGCTTTCGCGGACGGGTGACGTGAATTGAAAGTCCACATCAACCGAGGTGGCTCCTTCAGGCAGGTCGACGTGAAACGCATATACCTGCACCGGATCGCGCGTCCAACGCAGCGTCTTGCCGCCGGCGCGGATCATTAGGCCAGTCATTTCGGCCAAGGCACCGCGCGGGCCATGCTTACCGGGCAGCCATTGCGGATAAAGCAAAATGAGCGGCTTGCCCGCTTCAACCGGAATTGTCTGGCGCACTTGGAAAATGGCGCGATCAACGTCCGTTGCGTCCACCTGCAATATCATCGGCGCAGTCAACGGGCGGTCCTGCGGTTCGGGAATCGTTGAGACAATCGGGACTGGCTGCGGCGCGCTATTCTGCGCGGATGCGGCGGAAATGAGGCTGGCGGAAAGGGCGAATGCGGCAAGTGCGCGCGACAATATACGTGGATTCATGACGCTAACTTTGGCGAATGCGTCGCGCCGCGTCCAGCCCTATTCCACTAACAACAATTAGCCGCTAGGGCGCTTCATTATGGCAAAGATACAGATACCCCAAGCCGTGCGCGGCACACAAGATATGTTCGGTGAGACCGAGGAACGCTTTGCTTATGTCGTCGCGACCTTTGAACGCGTGCGCAGGCTGTATGGATTTAAGGGCCTGCAACTGCCAGTTATCGAGCCCACAGCGGTGTTTTCGCGCAGCCTAGGTGAGGCGACCGATGTTGTGTCGAAGGAAATGTATACGTTCGAAGACCGCGGCGGCGATTCCATCACGCTTCGGCCCGAATTTACGGCGGGCATCGCACGCGCTTATTTGACCAATGGCTGGCAGCAATATGCGCCGATGAAGCTGTCGGTGCACGGGCCATTGTTCCGCTATGAGCGCCCGCAAAAGGGCCGCTATCGCCAGTTTCACCAGATTGACGCCGAAATCATTGGTGCAGCGGAGCCAGCGGCGGATGTCGAGTTGCTCGTCATGGCGGATCAGTTGCTCAAGGAACTGGGCATAGATGACGGCGTAACATTGCAGTTAAACACGCTGGGTGACACGCCCAGCCGTGACGCATGGCGCGCGGCGCTTGTTGGCTATTTCAACGACCATAAGGGCGTGTTGTCCGAAGACAGCCTAGCGCGGCTGGAGAAAAACCCGCTGCGTATCTTGGACAGTAAAGACCCCAAGGACCGCCCAGTCGCCGATGCGGCGCCTGTTATCGACGATTATCTATCGGGCGAAGCGCAGGATTTCTTCGGCGCGGTGACGGCGGGCCTTGATGCCGCCGGTGTCGCGTGGACCCGCAACGCCGCGTTGGTGCGCGGCCTCGATTATTACCGCCACACTGCGTTTGAATTTGTGACCGACCGTCTTGGCGCGCAGGGCACTGTGCTGGGTGGCGGACGTTATGACGGGTTGATCGAAAATTTGGGTGGCCCCGCGACACCAGCGGTCGGCTGGGCTGCTGGGATTGAGCGGTTGGCGATGTTGGTGGACTTCAACAATGAGCGCGAATTTACGATCGCGGTGGTTCCCAACAGTGACATGGTTGAAACGGATGCAATCCGAATTGCGCAATTGCTTAGGAAAGCCAACATACGGTGCCTTACAAGTTTTCGCGGTAATCTGAAAAAACGTTCAGAAGCTCTGAAAAAGCAAGGTGTGGATGCTGTTTTCATAATCAGAAGTCGTGACGATCCAATGGGTTGGCATTATTTATCGCACGTCGAAGGCGGGCACGGACTAGGCCTTCAGAAAGAAATCGAACGTCGGGTTAAAGATGCAATGGGGGACGCGTATGGAAGCGCGTTCTCCTTCTCTGGTTGGAACCACAATGACTAACCAAATCCGTCACCCTGAACTTGTTTCAGGGTCCATTTCGCCTCTGCATACTTCGGTCTGTGCGGCACGATGGATGCTGAAACAAGTTCAGCATGACGTTGGGGGGAATGATTCTCTGCGTCCTCTGCGCCTCTGCGTGAATCCAAATTCCCGTCGCCCCAGCGCAGGCTGGGGCCTATCACGTCTATCGGCAAAATGGTTCGCACAAAGGCACGAAGGCACAAAGAGGTTGCTCCGGGTCTTCGTGTCTTCGTGCGAACTAAAAACGTATCGCGTGCGGCAATATGAGACCATGGGTTCCCGCTTTCGCGGGAATGACAATTTTGGGGTTTGGGGGGCGTAAATTGAAAATCTCCCCGCACCGCATTGCGCAGATCGAATCGCGCTTTTCCGAGCTTGAGGCGCGGATGGCTTCGGGGCAGTTAGAGGGCGACGCTTTTGTCGCCGCCTCGCGCGAATATGCCGAGTTGGAGCCTGTGGCCAAGGCTGCAGCCGAAGTCCGGCGCTTGCGCACGGAAATCGAAACGCTTGGCGCTATGGCGCAGGATAATTCCGACCCTGATTTGCATGCTATGGCGGTTGAGGAGCTGGACGTTGTAACGCACCAGTTGTCGAATGCGGAGACGTCGCTCGCTATTTCCTTGCTGCCGCGCGATTCTGCCGATGACCGCCCTGCGATGCTGGAAATTCGTGCGGGCACGGGCGGCGATGAAGCGGCTTTGTTCGCTGGCGACCTGTACCGCATGTATGAACGCTATGCCGCCGGACAGGGGTGGAAGATTGAACCGATTTCGGTCAGCGCCTCCGATGTGGGTGGCTATAAAGAAGTGGTCGTCGCGATCAAAGGCACAGGCGTGTTTGCCAAGCTGAAATATGAAAGCGGCGTCCACCGTGTGCAGCGCGTGCCCGTGACCGAAAGCGGCGGGCGGATTCACACCAGCGCGGCGACCGTCGCGGTCCTGCCTGAGCCGACGGAAGTGGATATCCAGATCGAGGCCCGCGACCTGAAAATCGACGTCTACCGTGCGTCGGGTGCGGGCGGACAGCATGTGAACACGACGGATTCTGCCGTACGCATTACCCACCTGCCGACCGGAATAGTCGTCACCTGTCAGGACGGACGCAGCCAGCACAAGAACAAGGAACAGGCGATGCAGGTCCTGCGCGCCCGGATGTATGAAAAAGAGCGTGAGGAGGCGCAGGGGGCCGAAGCAGAGGCACGCAAGGCGATGGTTGGGTCAGGCGACCGATCCGAGCGCATCCGCACCTATAACTTTCCCCAAGGCCGCGTGACGGACCATCGGATCAACCTGACGTTACATAAGCTGCCCGAAATATTGGAAGGCGGTGGATTAAGTGAATTGATCGCCGCGTTAATTGCCGAGGATCAGGCCGAACGTATGGCGGGATTGGGGGAGTAAGTACTTCTCCCCTCCCGCAGGCGGGAGGGGCCGGGGGTGGGGCGAGCCGAAGGCGAGTATGCGACGGTGTTTTTTGGGGAGTGGGTTTTACCTCCTTATCGTCACCCTGAACTTGTTTGTGCAAGCACGCCTGCGGCTCCAGGGTCCATTTCGCCTCTGCACCCTTTGGTTGATGTGGCACGATGGATGCTGAAACAAGTTCAGCATGACCAAGTGAGAAAAGAGGGAAGGCCGACTAAACCGCCAACCGTCCATGTTCCAACCGGGGCAACACATAGCGCGCGAACATGTCGCATTCGTTGATATGTGGGTAGCCGGACAGAATGAATGCCTCGATACCCACCGCGCGGTAGGCGTTGATTTTGGCGAGCACCTGGTCTGGGTCGCCAACGATTGCCGCACCGCAGCCTGAACGGGCCCGGCCAATGCCGGTCCACAGATTATCCTCCAGATAACCATCATTCGCCGCAGCTTGTGCGCGCAGTTCGGCCTGATGCGCAACGCCGAAGGTTTGGGTGTCGAGCGATTTGTTGCGGATGGCCTCGCCCTGATCGGCATCAAGCTTGGACAGCAAGCGGTTGGCGTAAGCGCGCGCCTCTGCCTCGGTTTCGCGGACGATGACATGCGCGCGGAAACCATATTTCAGCGTGCGACCGAATTTGGCTGCGCGTGCGGTCATGTCGTCGACCAAGTCCTTGGCACCCTGCACCGTTTCGGGCCACATGAGATATACGTCGCAACCTTCGGCAGCAGCGTCCTTGGCGGCTGGTGACAGGCCGCCAAAATAGAGCGGCGGGCATTTACCGCTGACTGTTTTCATGCGCGGCGGGTCGATGTCGATCTTGTAATGCTCGCCGTCAATCGACAGATGGTCGCCGTTCAGCAGCGTCTTCAATATGTGCATTGCCTCAACCGTGCGGCGATAGCGCGGTTCGGAATCCATCTTGTCGCCGGGCAAGTCCGACGAGATGACATTCACATTCAAACGCCCGCCTGAAATCTGATCCAGCGTCGCTATCTGCCGCGCAAGCTGGGGTGGCCAGCTTTCGCCGATACGCACAGCCATCAGCAATTTGATCCGCGTGGTTAGCGCCGCAATCGCGCTGGCAAAGGCGGTGGTGTCCAGGCCAAGGGTATAGCCCGACGGCAGCAAGATGTTGTCAAACCCGCCTTTTTCGGCGGCCAAAACGATATTGCGGCAATGTTCCCAGCTGGAGGCCAAATTGGGGTCGGGGACGCCTAGAAATTCATAGTCGTCATCGCAAAGCGCGGAGAACCAGCTTACTTCGACAGGCGTGTTCATGGCAGCGGCACTCCCCTTGCGGCAACAAGGACGCTGTACCAATCCGCGCGTGTCCATTGAATTTTGAACGCATCAGCAGCTTCGGTTATGCGCGCCGGGTTTTGCGAGCCGACAATCGGGATGGGCCGGGCAGGGTGCGCCATAATCCAGCTATAGGCCGCCGCCGTGCGCGATACATCATGCGCCGTCGCAACCGCCGAAAGGGCCGCAGCGACATTTTGCTCACGTATATTTTGCGGGTCGCCAATGCGTCCCCCACCCAATGGCGACCATGCCATCACCGCAAGGTCCATCGCTATCGCTTGATCCAGCTCGCCATTTTCGACGGTGTCAATCCGCAAGGGCGACAATTCGGGTTGTGTCGAAACGATGGGAACCGGGCTAAATTGCGCCAGTGTCGAAATCTGCGCTTGCGTAAAGTTGGACACGCCGAATGCTCGGATCTTGCCTGCTTTATATGCATCCTCAATGGCGCGGGCGATTTCCTGGGGATGCGTTAACACGTCTGGCCGGTGAATTTGCCACAGGTCGATGCGGTCTGTGCGCAAACGCGTCAGGCTGTCATTGATCGCTTTGGTCAGATATTCCGCGCTGCTGTCATAAGGCGTTGGCGGGGTGATGCCGCCTTTGGTCGCCAGTATCATGCGGTCGCGATATTCAGGGGCTTGCGCAAATATGTCGCCAAGCAGTTCTTCGGCCTTGCCAAAACCTTGGTCGCCAAACCCGTAAATATCGGCGGTGTCAAACAGGGTGATGCCAGCTTCAAACGCGGCATCAATGGCGTCTCTAGCAGCGGACAATTCAAGCCCGGCAAAGCGCCACATGCCCCATGCTAGGGACGAGATTTCTATGCCACTTTTGCCCAACGGGCGCGTGTGCGGAGGGAGGGGAAGCGTCATGATTTTTTGCTCTTTTTTGGATAAGGGGAATAGGGCGGGGCCACGGATTCGCGGCTTATAAGTTCGTGAGGCAGGCGACGATGCTCAATCCCGCCTTCGCCAAACAACAGGTCGGCGGCGGTCGAAGCGAGGTCGCGAACCGGCTGGCGCACGGTCGTCAAGGGTGGCCAGACAACACGCGCCAGCGTGGTATCGTCAAAGCCCACAACCGAAAGCTGCTCTGGGATTTGAATGCCGCGCCGATGCGCGACCGCAAGCACGCCCGATGCCATGTCGTCGTTCGATGCGAAAATCGCGGTTGGCGGGTGCTTGAGCGACAAGAACTGCTCGGTGGCAGATACGCCGCTTTCAAAGTCAAACCGTCCCTCGGCAATCAGGTCAGAATCAACCGATATGCCGACGCGTCCCAATGCACGTTCATAACCCGCTTGTCGTTCCGTACTCGCCTTATGGTTTGGGTGGCCCTTGATAAAGCCGATCCGCCTATGCCCGATGTTGATGAGCTTCGTCGTCATGTCGTCGGCGGCTTGCATGTCATCCATGAAGACGGAACTGGTCAACGCATGGTTGGTGCCTGGCGAGATGCGCACAAAGGGAATGTTGAGCGCTTCAAGCGCGTTCAGCACAGGCACGCAATCGGTAACGGGGGAGGAGAGTATCGCACCGTCCACATGCGTTTGCCGCACCATGCCGCGCACCTGTTCACCGACGTCTGGGTCTGCAACATCGACAGGCTGCGCGATTAAGCGCATGCCCTCTTGATGGCATCGGTCCCAGCATCCTTGCATGATCTGATGCATATAATAAGGGCTGTGATTGTCGTAGATCAAAGCGATCTGTCCGGATTTGGTGCCCGCCAATATGCGCGCGGCGATGCTTGGGCTGAAGCCAAGCTCCGACATGGCGGCGTCCACTTTGGCCTTGGTGGACGCACTCACATAAGGATGGTCGTTGAGCACGCGGCTGACGGTTTTTACCGCCACGCCAGCGAGCTTTGCGACATCACGTATGTTGGCGCGCGGGTTCATGCAGAAAACGCCGTGCGAATAGACGCAAATAGGTCAGCATAATTGCTGTCGATGCGGGTGAAGACCGGTGGTTGGCCGTTCGGCGCGGCAATGTCGTGCGTGCCTTTGCCATAGGTCTTGCCCGACCACAGATGGACCCATGCGCCATCGGGTATCACCACCGAGCGGCTGTCTTGGCCCTCCGCAACGACGGGTGCGACGATCATGTCTGCACCATAGAGATATTGGTCCTGAATGTCGTAATATACAGGGTCGTCATAATGCAGGAATAGGGGCCGTTGCAGCGGCAGGCCAGTTGCCGCCGCTTCGTCGCAAAGCGCGCGAACATAAGGCGCAAGCTGCGCATGGACTTGGCTCATCCTTGCAAAATGGCTGAGGATTTCCGGGCTGCTGTCAAGTTGCAGATTGTCCGCCGGGCGGTTGCCTTCATGGCTGCGCATCATAGGGGCAAATGCGGCAAGGTCGATCCAGCGGTGCATGAGCTCTGCCGTCCGCACAACGCCGTGCAGGCTGGTGTAGCCGCCCAAGTCGCTATGGTGATAGGCATTGCCCAACAAGCCGGACGACAAGGCTGCCGTTATCACCGTGTTGATGCCGTCATGCCGCGTGAAATCGACACATTGGTCGCCCGCCCATAATAAGGGGCAATACGCCTGAACGCCGGAAAAACCCGCACGCATGAAGAAGGTCGCATCATGCGTTTTGCCGCGCGAGGCGATGGCATCGGCGTTCACCTTCGCCCATAAGACGGGCCAGCGATTATGCGCCTCCATCGGGTCGGATCCGTCGAACAAGCGCACATCGGTTGGCAGATATTCGCCAAAATCGGCCATCCATCCTGACAATCCGAAATCGAGCATTTCTTGGCCAATGATGCGATCGGCAAACCAGTTTGCGGCGTCGGGATTGGTGAAATCCACTATGCCTGCGTCAAATTCTCCGAAGTCGACGGCATAGGCTGTGTCGCTGTCCTGCCGTAATGCGAGATAATTGTTGGCCAGCGCCTCTTGATACAGCGCGCCATCCACCGCCAGATAGGGGTTCACATAGCCCAAAAAGCGAATGCCCCGTTTGGCGAGCGAAGCGATGTGGGCGGGCAGGTTGGGATAGCGCGCGGCGTTCCATTTCCAATCCCAGAACAAGCGCTTACCAAAACTTGTTTGGCGGATGCCAACCCAATCCTCGCACCACAGCCCCGTAATCGCCGCGCCAGAGGTAGCTATAGTCTCGAAGCGGTCAAATGTATCTGCGCCGTCCTTAAGGCCGACAATTGCCCCAGAAATCGCCCAGTCGGGCAAGGGCGGTTGACGCCCGAAGCGGTTGGACAACTTTGTCACCAGATCGGGTAGTGATGGCGCGTCGAATAGCTCCAAATCCATATTGGCCGACCAGCATTCGACACCAACCCGGCCCGCTTCGGTCAGATCGAGGACGCAATAGGCTGCCGTTTCGAGGTGCACCGCATGCAGCGCACTGCTCACCCATGTCGGCTGCGGATAATTGGTCGTCCAATAATCACCGCCCGCCAAGCCATTGGCATCCATGGTCTGCGTAAGCGCAGTCGACTTATCGCGGCCAACCCCAGGCTCCGACGTCCAGAACGGAAAGCGACGTCCGTTAAGCCGCAAATACGACATTTGCTCCCCGCCGCCCCAAAATGCTTCGGACGCTTCGGATTGCATATTTATCCAAAGACGGTTGAACGCGGGATCACTGCAACGCAGTTCAAGTGCCGATTGCTGGGCCCGCTGTGTCAGCTTGAGAGTAACCACCACATCAGGGCGCGCCGCATTCCAAAGGCGGACGATGCCATCTGCCTCGGCACAGCAATCCAGCGTTAATCGTGTTTCAACGATATCGTCGATGCGAAAATTGCCACGAACCATTTCAAGGTCCGGTGATCCAATTCCCACTTCAACCGCAGGCGCCTTATTGCGATGGGACATCATGCAGACGTCATCGCGCAGTAGGTCAAAACCCTCTGATCGCATCATGACCGTGAATGGCAATGTTTGCTCCTTTAATCTTGTCAGGGCGACCGCTATGGCAACATTGCAACAGTCCCGACTTAAAAATCGTCGCCATATGACACCGCTAGACATATTGAGTCAATCTGGTAACAACCCGGCCATTGATAAGGTATATCCCAATATAGCTTTTATTGCTTGAACAAACTCAAGTGGTTTAGTTGAGAAAAGGATGGCCATTTTTAGGGAGCTATATGATGTTCAGTTCTGAATTTAAGAAAACGTCTTTCATCCGCGCTTCGTTGTTCGCGAGCGCCGCAATTATGGCCGGTGTCAGCCTGCCCGTAATGGCACAAACCGCCCCGGCAGAAGATGATACGGCCAATGCAGAAATCATCGTAACCGCGCAGAAGCGTGAAGAGCGTTTGCAGGACATTCCGCTCGCCGTATCCGTGGTTGGCGGAGAGGCTGTTGCCAATAATGGCGGCATTACGCTCGAAAATGCGCAATATCTTGTTCCAAGCCTGAACTTCCGTAAGGCGGGTACTTCGCTAAATCAGGCATTGTTCCTGCGCGGCGTTGGCACCATCAACTTCTCGATTGCCGCTGAACCTTCGGTCGCTGCCGTTCTCGACGGCGTTGTTTTGAGCCGCGCGGGCGAAGGCTTTACAGATTTGTTCGACGTTGAGCGTATCGAAGTGTTGCGCGGACCGCAGGGCACGTTGTTCGGAAAGAACGCATCTGCCGGTGTTGTAAGCATCGTGACGAAGCGTCCAACGGCTGAATATGGCGCGACGGTTGAAGGTTCATTCTTCACCAAATCCGAATATCGCGGCCGTGCGACGGTGAACTTGCCACTTGGTGCTAATGTGCGTTCGCGCTTCACCGGATTTTACGGAAGCTATGATGGCAACATTAACAATCTGACCACTGGCAAAAAGGTCAATGGCTATGAACATTACAGTGTTCGTGGCGCGATTGAGGCCGATGTCGGCGAAAATGTCATGCTGACGCTGCGCGCCGATTACCGCAAAGCCGATGATGATTGCTGTGCCGAAATTATTGGTAACACGCCAACCAATGCTGCTGCTCTTGCGCTGGTTGGAACTGGCTTTGATGGTTCGGATTCACGCAACATTCGGCAGAATCTCGTCACCGCGACGAAGGAAGAAAGCTGGGGCATTGCGCTGCAAGCAGACGTTGAATTGGGCGAACATAGCCTGACTTCGATCACCAGCTATCGTGGTTGGGATAATACTGAAATCCGCGATGGTGACTGGCTCGACCGGCCCTATGTTGGTTTGAACCAGTTGCACGATAATGGTCCGCAAACATCGAACACCTTTAGCCAGGAAATTCGGATTGCTTCGCCCACTGGCGAATTCCTTGAATATGTTGTCGGGGCATATTATTCGAGGGCGGAATCGGACCGTACATTCACGCGCAATGTGATTACCTGTTCGGCATCAACGCTCGCTGCGGTTGTACCGGGTCTCGTGCCTTGCTCAACCACTGCGGGTGCATCGACGATCACAACCCCTGCTGGAACGGCTGACTTTGGTTCGATATTCAAAAATATGTCGGTATTTGGTCAGGCAACGTTTAACCTATCGGACAGCCTGCGTTTGATTGGTGGCTTGCGCTACACACATGACGAGCTGGA
>Ga0208595_1000425_pt1 | contig 16279 bp, 11 predicted proteins | sample LakMenEpi28Jun11_FD_150742 | JGI IMG/M metagenome (GOLD analysis project Ga0208595, IMG submission 150742) | Freshwater microbial communities from Lake Mendota, WI - 28JUN2011 deep hole epilimnion (SPAdes) | ecosystem: Environmental > Aquatic > Freshwater > Lake > Epilimnion/Euphotic zone ...
AAATATGGTGGTGCAGGTTTAGATAGTGTTTCCTATGTGTTAGCTATGGAAGAAATTGCTAAAATTGATGCCTCTGCAGCAGTTATTATGTCGGTAAATAATTCTTTAGTTTGTGCTGGTTTAGAAAAATATGGTTCGGAAGAACAAAAAATAAAATATTTAACGCCTTTAGCTAAAGGTGACGTAATTGGTGCTTTTTGTTTGTCTGAGCCAGAAGCGGGTTCTGATGCAACTTCACAAAAAACAACTGCAATTGACATGGGTGATCATTATTTATTAAATGGTACCAAAAATTGGATTACAAATGGAGGTACAGCTTCTACATATTTAGTTATTGCGCAAACAGACGTTTCAAAAGGTCATAAAGGTATTAATGTTTTAATAGTAGAAAAAGGAATGCTTGGTTTTGAAGTTGGACCGAAAGAAAAGAAAATGGGAATTCGTGGTTCTGATACACATACACTATTATTTAATGATGTAAAAGTTCCAAAAGAAAATAGAATTGGTGAAGACGGTTTTGGTTTTGCCTTTGCCATGTCAACTTTAAATGGTGGAAGAATCGGAATAGCATCTCAAGCATTAGGAATCGCTCAAGGTGCTTATGAATTAGCGTTGAAATATTCTCAAGAGCGAGTGGCATTTAAAAAACCAATTTTTCAACATCAAGCCATTGCTTTTAAATTAGCTGATATGCATGTGAAAATTACATGTGCAAGATTGTTAATTCATAAGGCAGCAGCTGAAAAAGATTTAGGTGAAGATATTGCGCATTCAGGTGCAATGGCTAAATTATATGCTTCTGAAATTGCTTTAGAAGTAGCTAATGAAGCGGTACAAATTCATGGTGGTAACGGATATGTTAGTGAGTACCATGTAGAACGTATGATGCGTGATTCTAAAATCACACAAATTTATGAAGGTACTTCAGAGATTCAAAGAATTGTAATTTCAAGAGGTTTGGTATCGTAATATTCAAATATGATTATAATAAAAAAGGCAGCCAATTGGTTGCCTTTTTTATTATAGTAATTCTAGCGTTCTTTCTAAACTCATTCCGCGAGAACCCTTTATCAGTAGAAAACTATTTTCTGTTTTTTGATTTGTGAAATTTGCTTGAAAAGATTCAAATGTGTCGTGAAAATGCATATTTGAATTTAAATTTTTAAGAGTAAAAAAATCTTTTCCAATAAAATAAAACATAATTTCTGTTTGATTTATACAAAAGTCAATTAGTTTTTTGTGTTCTTCGGAACTTTCTGTACCTAACTCAAACATATCTCCTAAAATAGCCATTTTATTTTTCTCTTCTAGTTGAAAGAAATTGGTTAACGCTGCAGCCATACTACTCGGATTGGCATTGTATGCATCGAGGATTATTTTATTTGAATTTTTTTCTATTAATTGAGAACGATTATTATTTGGAATGTAGTTTTCTATTCCAAATTTTATTTTTTCATTTGAAACGCCAAAATGTTTACCAATAGTTATGGCTGCATTAATGTTGTTCGCATTATATAATCCTATTAAATGCGATTGAATAATGGTGTTATCAAACTCAATTTTTACCATTGGATTGGTTTCTATGTTAGAAATCGAAACGAAATTTTCTGGAGTATTTAATCCAAAAGTAATGCTACTGATGTTTTTCGTTTTATCATTTTGAATGGCATCATCAGTGTTTACAAATGCTGTTTTTTGGTTCGAAAAAAGAAATTCGTACAATTCGCTTTTGCCTTTAATTACACCTTCTGTTCCGCCGAATCCTTCTAAATGGGCTTTTCCAAAATTGGTGATATATCCATAATCGGGTTGACAAATATCGCAAAGTATTTCAATTTCTTTTTGATGGTTGGCACCCATTTCTACAATGCCTATTTCTGTATTAGTATCAAAAGACAAAAGTGTTAAGGGAACGCCAATGTGATTGTTTAAATTTCCAATGGTTGCTTTGGTGTTGTATTTTTGAGAAAGTACAGTGTGAATAAGTTCTTTTGTAGTTGTTTTTCCATTACTTCCCGTTAATCCAATTATGGTAATATTAAGTTGATTCCTGTGGTAATTTGCTAATTGCTGTAGGGTTGCTAATGCATTTTTTACTAAAATAAAACGGTCGTCAATTTTATATTCAACTTCATCTATTATAGCAAATTTAGCGCCGTTTTCAAGAGCACTTAACGCAAATTTGTTTCCGTTAAAGTTGTCGCCTTTGAGCGCTACAAACATATTGTTTGCGTTGATTTTTCTATTATCTGTTGCAATACCGCTTGATTGCAAAAAGTAGTTGTAAATTGTCGCTATTTCCATACTGCTAAAATAAAAAAAAGCCCTTTATAATTAAAGGGCTTTTGTAAAATATTTTAAGAATTATTAATTCTTAACGTTACCTCTTGGTGTTTTCTTGTTGTTTTTAGGACCTACTTTAGACATTGCACATCTAAATCCAATATAGTCTGTAGCCATATCTTGTGGGAAATATCTTCTTGATGCTGGGTCTAACCAATAAGCTCTATCTCTCCATGAACCTCCTTTGTAAACTCTAACATTATCGTCAACTAAAGTAGTTCTGTTGTCAGATTTGTCATATTGTCTTAATTGATTTCCGGCACTATCTGCTGAAATTTTATGTAATGGAGATTTGTACATTCTTTTATTTGGATCCTCTTTTTTACTTGCTTCTTCATCAGTTGCTCCAAAATCAAAGTATCTTGTTGATTGTTTGTCTCCATCTCTATAATTTCTGTTATCAGAAGTTGAGAAGTTTTGTCTTAAGTATGTTTCGTTTTCATCAACAGGTACTTGAGCAATAGATCCAGGGAAATTTCTAGCAATTACTTTACCAGTACTTAATGTGTCATATTTAATGTTTTCGCTAGTAATCATTTCTACAGTACCATCATCACCAATTTTATTCTTAGTGTATACGTTTCCTCTAAAGTAGTTAAAGTCATTCGCTTCATCATCAATAATTGGTCTGTAAACATCTTGTACCCATTCTGCTACATTTCCAGCCATATCATATAATCCGAAATCATTTGGTGGGTAAAATTTAACAATTTGTGTAATATCTGCACCATCATCAGACCATCCAGCTATTCCACCATAATCTCCTTTACCTTGTTTGAAGTTGGCTAATTGATCACCTTTTAATTGTCTTTTACCAGAACGAGTATATTGACCTTTCCAAGGATATTTTTTTTGTCCTTTGTAAATATTGTATTCTCTATTTCCTACTAAAGCTAATGCAGCATATTCCCATTCTGCTTCAGTTGGAAGTCTGTATTCCGGTAAAATTATTCCAGAACTTCTTTGAGCATATACATTTTTAGCTTCAGTACTTGTAGCTGATCCAGACTTTTTGCTAGGAGCTTTTTTGCCCATTTGTTTTTTCAAAACAATATCATCTTTTCCACCAAAAGTTTTTGAAGGTGAATTGATATAAGATTCAGTATCAAAATTTGAATCTGCAGTTACTTCTGCACTGATTTTATTTCCTTTTTTAAGGTAACCTTCTTTTTCAAGAATATTTTCGTTTACACGATTGGTTCTCCATTCACAAAATTCTGTTGCTTGAATCCAGTTTACTCCAACTACAGGATAATTTGAATAAGCAGGATGTCTTAAATAGTAATTAGTCATCGTCTCGTTATATCCTAAACGACTTCTCCAAACTAAAGTGTCTGGAACTACTCCATTGTAAATGTGTTTGTAATTATCTTCTGTTGGAGGATATACTGATTTTACCCAATATAAGTATTCAGCATACATCATATTTGTAACTTCCGTTTCATCCATGTAAAAAGATTGAACATGTTGCTTTGTTGGGCTGTTATTCCAATCGTGCATTACGTCGTCTTCTACTTTACCCATTGTGAATGTTCCACCTTCAATTGAGGTCATTCCAGGAGGATTTTCTTGCTTTTTAAATTTAGTGTTATATTGGAAACCACCTTTTTTATCGTTGATTTGCCATCCAGTTGCGCTAGAGCCGCCTTTAGTGCTTCCGCTCTTACTGCAGCTGGTAAAACCTATTGCTACAGTCAACGCTAGTAACAATTTTAAAGTCATAATTTTAGTAACTTTCATACTTTTGTAGGTAAAAAATTTAAGTGCCGCAAGATACTAATAAACCATTAATATGCAACAAAAAAATAAAAAAAAATTAAACAATAATTTTACTTGATATACCATAAAACGAAAAAACGTGTTAAATATTGTATAAAGTTATTTAAAAATTTATTATTTGCAATATTTTAGTTTATTTTGCGTTATGATGGAAATGAAAAAGAAATATCTACTTTTATTATTGGTTTCATTTTTGAGTTTTGCTCAAAACACTAAAGAATTTTCATTGATATGGAATGATAATGCCGCATTTGTAATAGGTGAAACAAAGTACATTATACCTCAATTTCAATCGGAGAATTTTGAATTTCACGAAGCAAAAAAATCAATTACATATGTAAATAGTTTTAAGGTGCCTGGCTTGGTTTTTGAAGGAGCTGCCTCAATTGAAAATATTGTATATGAAACAATAGATGTATCTAAATTAAGTGGTTTGGATATCTCTAAAATTTTCTCCAAAATTGATTTTAAATCATTTTCTTCATTTGCAAGAGATGATGCCTATTTTTCTTTTAATTTTAATCCAATAATTAAAGACAATTCGGGATATAAAAGAGTAAAATCATTTACACTAAATTATTCGATTTCAAATTCCAATAGGTCGTCTCAAAGTACTAATTCTATTCAAAACTCTGTTTTAGCATCAGGTTCTTGGCATAGATTTTATGTTGAAAAATCAGGAGTTTATTTAGTAAGCAAAAGTTTTCTTCAAAGTATTGGTGTAAATGTTGCTGTTGACCCAAGAACTATTAAAATATATGGTAATGGAGGCAGAATGTTACCTTTATTAAATAGTACTGCTTATCCAATTGATTTAGAAGAAAATGCCGTTCAGTTTATTGGCGAAGAAGACGGTGTTTTTAATGAAAATGATTATATTTTGTTTTATGCAGAAGGTGTCGATACTTGGAACGAAGAAAGTTTAACACACGTAAATCAATTTGCAGACAGATCGTATTATTATGTTTCTACTTCTGGCTTAGCCGGAAAGAGAATCCAACCTTATATTGAGCCCGTTGGTTCGGCAAACTTATTTCTTTCAAATTATGACGGGTATCAATTTCACGAAGTAGACCTTTTTAATGCCGGAAAAATAGGTAGAAGATGGTTTGGCGAAAAATTTGATTTAGATGATAATCAGACTTTTCCATTCGTATTACCAAATTATACTTCGGGTTCACCCGTAAATTTATCTGCGAATTTTGCGGCGGTTTCATTTGTTTCCACTTCATTTAAAGTAAAAGCAAATGCTGTAGATATTGGAACCGTTCCAATAAACGCAGCTGTAGGTTCTGCTCTAGGTTTTGAAAATATTCTAAATACCAGCTTTGTTCCTACTTCAAACGCGGTAACTATCGATTTATCATACATTAATAATGGTGTACCATCTTCAAAAGGATATTTAGATTACATTATTTTAAAATACAATGCCGAATTAAAAGGGTTTGGTAAACAGTTTTTGTTTTCAAATAATTTAGTAAAAACAAACATTGGTGTTGGACAATTTACTATTTCTAATGCGACAAATATTAAATCGGTTTGGGATGTTACGGATATATATAATGTATCAAAATTAGATAACACTCAAAATAGCATCACATTTAAATTGGCTTTAGGCCAAGATAAAAAGTTTGTTGCAGTTGATAATCTGGATTTTTACACTCCTTTAAGGGAAAATGAAACAAATGTGGCTAATCAAAATTTAAAAGGGACTATTTTTAAAAATAACCAAGGTCTTTTTCAAGATATTGATTATTTAATAGTTACTCCATCTAGCTTAGTAGCACAAGCAGAAACATTAGCTAATTTTCATAGAAACAATTCAAATATGAATGTTAAAGTAGTATCGCTACCTTTAATATATACTGAATTTGGAGGCGGAAAACAAGATGTTGCTGCTATTAGAAATTTTGTAAAATATGTGTATGATAATGCTTCAAATACAGCTAATAAAGTAAAATATTTAAATTTATTTGGGGATGCCTCTTACGATTTTAAGAATAGAATTCGAAACAACACTAATGTGGTGCCTATTTTTCATGGTTTTGAAGTGTCTCAATCTTTAAATCCAAATAATAGTAGTAATTTCTCTTTGTTTTCATCTTTTATGTCCGACGATTTCTTTACGCTTATGGATGACAATGAAGGAAATATGCAATCTTCAGCAGATTTAATGGATTTAGCTGTAGGTAGAATGCTAGTTTCTTCCAACACACAAGCTTCAGAAATGGTAAACAAAGTACTTGAGTATCATGATGAAAGATCTTACAAAAGATGGCGAAATAACCTAGTTTATTATGCTGATGACCCCGATCCTTTTTTATCTGGGGATTATTTGTTACAAAAAGATTTAAACGAATTAGCTGATGAAGTTTCAGTCGCAAATCCGTTTTTTAATAGCAATAAAATTTTTACTGATGCATACGTACAAGAAGTAAGTGCTGGTGGTCCAAGGTATCCTCAAGCAAAAAAAGCATTTTTAGATGCTATAGAATTAGGTGCATTAGTACTAAATTATTACGGACATGGAAATGAAGAAAGTTTTGCTGTAGAACGCATTTTTGAAAAAGCAGACGCACAAGCCTTGGGAAACAGATTTAAATATCCGCTGTTTATTACTATTACTTGTGAATTTACTAGATTTGATGACCCAAACCGCCCGACAGGTGGAGAATATATGTATTGGAATAAAGCTGGAGGTGCCATTTCATTGTTGGCTACAACCAGACAAATTAGTCAATCATTAGGAATTCAGTTAAATGAAGAAATTTATAATAATTTGTTCACCATGGAAAACAATTCCTACATTTCCATTGCAGAATCACTTCGTCGTGCTAAAATTAATATTGGTGGTTCAAACAAAAGAGTTGTTTTTTATATTGGCGATCCCGCATTAAAATTAGCCATTCCAAAACCAAAAGTAGTCTTAACCAAAGTAAATGGAGAAAACATCAATACAACATCACTTTCTTTACAAGCTTTGTCATTAGCTACACTGTCAGGAGAGGTTTTGGACGAGAACAATGCTTTAATAGCTAATTATAATGGGGATTTAGCTGTACAGGTTTATGATAAAAATTTAAACAGATTAACATTAGATAACGACAATGCTTCTTTGCCACCTTATAATCAACCTAAACTAAATTTTGTGAGTTTAGGAGAAGTTATTTACAGAGGAAATGCATCAGTAGTAAACGGAAAGTTTGAATTTAGTTTTATTGTACCTCAAGATATTCAAATTCCTGTAGGAAATGGTAGAGTGAGTTTTTACGCAAAAAGTAATTCGCCAACTTTACAAAATCAAACGGGTTATAACACGCAAATTAAAGTAGGTGGTGTAAACACGTCAGCTCCTTCTGATACCACTCCGCCAAAGTTAAAATTGTACATGAACGATACGAATTTTGTGAGTGGTGGAATTACAAATGAATCACCTATTTTTCTAGCTTTCCTTGAAGATGAAAACGGAATAAACACCGCAAGTGGAATTGGACACGATATTGTGGCTATTTTGGATAATGATGAAAACAATCCATACAATTTAAATGATTATTACGAAACGGAAAACAATAACTATAAAAAAGGAAAAGTTACTTATCCGTTCAGAGATTTAGCTCCCGGTTTACATACTATTTTATTTAAAGCTTGGGATGTATATAATAATTTAATTACGGCCGAAATTCAGTTTGTGGTTATTGGCGATGGTGATTTAGAATTACAACATGTTTTAAATTATCCAAATCCGTTTGTAAGTTATACCGAATTTTGGTTTAGTCACAATCGACCATTTGAACCATTAGATGTACAAGTTCAAATTCTAACCATAACAGGGAAATTGGTAAAAACAATTAATCAAACTATTGTAAATGAAGGATTTACTTCAAGAGATATAAAATGGGATGGTAAGGATGATTTTGGTGATAAAATAGGGAAAGGCGTTTATGTCTATAAACTAACAGTAAAATCAGCAATAACGGGGAAAAAAACAGAAAAAATAGAAAAACTTGTAATCCTATAAAAAAAATGTATATTTGTCAATTCACTATAAAAACAAGCATATTGAAATAAAATTACATCTGAAATTAATATATAAATAGTAACCAAATCAAACAGATGAAAAATCTAATTAAACTTTTAACAATTTTAGTAGTTGCGCAATACACCTACGCGCAAGACAGAGTAATAACTACAGCAGTACCATTTTTATTAATCGCTGCAGACGCTCGTTCTGCGGGTATGGCAGATATGGGTGTGGCGACTTCTGCAGATGCCTATTCGCAACAATATAACCCATCAAAATACGCATTTTCAAAGCAAAGGCAAGGATTTTCAATGAGTTATACGCCTTATTTAACCAGTATTGCAAATGATATTTCTTTAGGACAATTGACTTATTTTAATAGATTTAATGACCGTATGGCTTGGTCGGGAAGTTTACGTTATTTTGGTTTTGGTGATATTCAATTAACAGATGATTCAGCAGCCCTTTTGACAACTGTGAGTCCAAATGAATTTGCATTAGACGGTTCGTATTCATTAAAACTTAGTCCAGAATTTGCGATGGGCGTTTCGGGTCGTTATATTCGATCTAATTTAAAAATTGCCAATGCAACAACTGATGCAAGACCAGCAACAACATTTGCAGTGGATGTGTCTGGTATTTATCAATCGGAAGAGGTAGCTTATGATAATTTTAATGGAAGATGGAGAGCCGGTTTTAATTTTCAAAACTTAGGGCCAAAACTATCATATGATAATGATTTGTTAAATGAAAACTTTATCCCAGCAAATATGCGATTGGGAGGAAGTTTTGATTTTATTTTAGATGATTATAATAAAGTAAGCTTAATAGGTGAAACTACAAAATTATTAGTACCAACACCACAAACTGTTTCGGATTTAAATAATGACGGCGTAATTAATGCTACTGATAAATCTATAAACAATCAAAATTATAGAAAAATAAGTTGGACAAGCGGAATTTTTCAATCTTTTGGCGATGCGCCTAACGGTTTTTCAGAAGAGTTAAAAGAATTTACTTGGGCGTTAGGGGCTGAATATTGGTACCAAGATTCATTTGCTTTAAGAACAGGTTATTTTAATGAAAGTGTAGAAAAAGGAGCAAGAAAATACCTAACATTAGGAGCAGGTTTTAAATATAATATTGTTAAAATAGACGTTTCTTATTTGTTCTCAGCATCAAAAGTTAGAAACCCACTTGAAAACACCTTACGATTTTCTTTATCATTTAATTTTGGAGACGAATACGATGATAACTAATAAAATATATAATTAATTTAAATCCAAATTCAATCTTTTTGAATTTGGATTTTTTTTCCAAAATAAGTAAAAATATATAAATAAGTAACTTATGAAAGAAATACGAATAGAAACTAAAGTATCTGTTTTTGAGTCATTTGATGAATTATCGGATTCGGAAAGAGAATACATGAATAAAGCCATTGAAATTAGAAAAAAAGCGTATGCACCCTATTCTAAATTTTTAGTAGGTGCAGCAATTGTTTTAGATAATGGTGTGGTGTTACAAGGCTCAAACCAAGAAAACGCTGCTTATCCATCAGGTTTGTGTGCAGAACGCGTAGTTATTTTTTATGCTGGTGCAAATTATCCAGACAATAAAATTGTAAAAATGTTTATTTCCGCTGCACCATCAGACCGTGAGGCAACAAGTCCAATTCCTCCTTGTGGTTCGTGTCGTCAATCCATTTCTGAATATGAAGTGAAACAAGATTTGCCTATCGAAATTTATTATATGGGATCAACTGGACCTATACATAAATCGGATTCTTTGAAAAATTTATTACCTTTTATGTTTGATAAAGCGAATCTATAACGATTTCGTTAGTAAAAAATAAAATAAATTGATTATTTTCTTAATTTAAACAGCAATAAATTTTTAGAATAAAATACGTTGTAGTATTTTTGTGGTTCGTAAAAAATAAATAGTTACATATATGAAACCAATTACAAAAGAAGTATATCTAAAATGGTATGAAGACATGCAGTTTTGGAGAAAGTTTGAAGACAAATTAGCAGCCTTATATATACAACAAAAAGTAAGAGGATTTCTTCATTTATATAACGGACAAGAAGCCGTTTTAGCTGGTGCATTGCACGCTATGGAATTAGGCGGAAAAGATAAAATGATTACCGCTTATAGAAATCACGTACAGCCAATTGGTATGGGTGTAGATCCTAGAGCCGTAATGGCAGAATTATTAGGAAAAGTTACCGGAACTTCAAAAGGTATGGGTGGTTCAATGCATATTTTTTCTAAAGAACACGGTTTTTATGGTGGTCATGGTATTGTTGGTGCTCAAATTCCTGTTGGTGCAGGTATGGCTTTCGCCGATAAATATTTCGAAACAGGTGGTGTAACATTGACTTATTTTGGAGATGGAGCAGCACGTCAAGGATCATTACATGAAGCATTTAATATGGCTATGTTGTGGAAACTACCGGTTGTTTTTATTTGTGAAAATAACGGATATGCTATGGGAACTTCAGTAGAAAGAACTGCCAATCATACAGATATTTGGAAGTTAGGTTTAGGATACGAAATGCCTTGCGGACCTGTAGATGCAATGAATCCTGTTAAAGTAGCCGAAGCCATGCATGAAGCAATGGAACGCGCAAGAAGAGGTGAAGGGCCAACTTTCTTAGAAATGAAAACATACAGATATAGAGGACATTCTATGTCTGATGCACAACATTATAGAACTAAAGACGAAGTAGAAGAATACAGAAAAATTGATCCAATTACTCAGGTTTTAGATATTATTAAAGAAAAAAAGTATGCTACTGAGGCAGAAATTGAAACAATAGATCAAAGAGTAAATGATTTAGTTGCTGAATGTGAAAAATTCGCAGAAGAATCTCCATTCCCTGAAGCACAGCAACTATATGATGTGGTTTACGAACAAGAAAATTATCCATTTATTCCTCACAGACTATAAATTATGGCAACAGTAATTACAATGCCCCGTTTAAGTGATACCATGACAGAAGGCGTGGTAGCCACTTGGTTGAAAAAAGTGGGAGACACAATAAAAACAGGTGAAATTTTAGCTGAAATTGAAACCGATAAAGCCACAATGGAATTTGAATCATTCTATGATGGGGTTTTATTACATATAGGTATTCAACAAGGTGAATCTGCTCCGGTTGATTCATTATTAGCTATTGTTGGAAAACAAGGTGAAGATATTTCTGCATTATTAAGTGGAAATACTACCGCTTCTGCTGCCGAAGAAATTAAAACAGAAACTAAAACAGCTTCAACGCCATCTGAAATTCCAGCTGGTGTAAAAGTAGTAACTATGCCTCGTTTGTCTGATACGATGACAACAGGTACTGTAGCCACTTGGTTGAAAAAAGTAGGCGATACTGTTAAAGAAGGTGATATCTTGGCTGAAATTGAAACGGATAAAGCTACTATGGAATTTGAATCTTTTAATTCAGGTACTTTATTATATATTGGAGTAGAAGAAGGCGGTACAGCTCCGGTTGATACAATTTTAGCAATATTAGGACCAGCTGGTACGGATGTTTCAGGAATTGCAGCTAACTATTCAGTGGGTGCAACTGTTGCAACTCCAAAGGTTGAAGATGTTAAACAAGATTCAAACCCAACACCAAATACCCAACACCCAACACCCAATACAAATGACAGAATTTTCGCATCGCCTTTAGCTAAAAAAATCGCTTCAGATAAAGGTGTGAATTTATCTCAAGTTAAAGGTACTGGTGAAAATGGAAGAATTACTAAATCAGATATAGAAAACTTTACTCCATCTGCTGTTAGTACTCCAGTTCAAGCTGTTACAGATGCAACTAATACAGTTTCAGCCGTGAAGCCTTTCGTTCCAGCAGGAGAAATGTTTCAAGAAGAAATTAAAAATTCGCAAATGCGTAAAACCATTGCTAGACGTTTATCAGAATCTAAATTTACAGCACCACATTATTATTTAACAATTGAGTTAGATATGGATAATGCGATTGCTTCAAGAAATATGATTAATAGCTTGCCAGAAACTAAAGTGTCATTTAACGATATGGTTATTAAGGCTTCTGCTATGGCATTGAAAAAACATCCACAAGTAAATTCTCAATGGAGAGAAGATGCAATGGTTATTAATCATCACGTAAATATCGGTGTGGCTGTAGCTGTTGAAGATGGCTTGATGGTTCCTGTATTAAAATTTACAGATCAAATGAGTTTAACTCAAATTGGTGTGAATGTAAAAGATTTAGCAGGAAAAGCAAAATCAAAGAAAATTCAACCAGCCGAAATGGATGGAAGTACTTTTACCATTTCTAACTTAGGAATGTTTGGAATTCAATCGTTTACTTCAATTATTAATCAACCCAATTCAGCCATTTTATCTGTTGGAGCCATTGTTGAAAAACCAGTTGTTAAAAAAGGACAAATTGTAGTGGGTAATACCATGACAGTAACTTTAGCTTGCGACCACAGAACAGTTGATGGAGCTACAGGCGCTAAGTTTTTACAAACATTTAAAGCGTTTATGGAAAATCCAGTTACGATGTTAGCATAAAAAAAATATTTTTACAATAATGAAATCCTGAAAAATTTTTTTCGGGATTTTTTTTTATATTTACATAAAACAAATACTATTTTGAAAAATATAATTATCACAGGAACTTCTCGCGGAATTGGCTATGAAATGGCTTTGCAGTTTGCTAATTCGGGTCATCAAGTACTGGCAATTTCTCGTAAAACATCACAAGTTTTAATGGAACACGAAAATATTACGTGTTTACCAATTGATATTTCAGATGAAAATCAGTTACAACAAGTACAAAATTTTGTTTCGAAAACTTGGAAAAAAGTGGATATACTCATTCATAATGCAGGTAGTTTACTTCATAAAAATTTTACAGAAATTACTTCACAAGAATTTCAAAATATATATAAAGTAAATGTTTTTGCTGTTGCAGAATTAACTAAAATTTGTATTCCATTTATGGGAAAAGGAAGCCACGTGGTTACTATAAGTTCTATGGGTGGCATACAAGGAAGCATAAAATTCGCTGGACTTTCTGCTTACAGCTCAAGTAAAGGCGCCGTTATTACATTGTCGGAATTATTAGCTGAGGAATACAAAGAAAGTGGCATTTCGTTTAATGTTTTAGCCTTAGGTGCTGTCAATACAGTAATGTTACAAGAAGCTTTTCCAGGATATGAAGCACCGCTTTCTGCCAAAGAAATGGCGGATTATATATTTAATTTTTCCCTAACTGGAAATAAATATTATAATGGGAAAGTACTTCAGGTAAGTGCTTCAACACCTTAAAAGTAGTAACTTGATTTCAAATTAAACTATACACCTATGACTAAATTAAACGCCATTCAATTATTTGAAGACAAAAAAGTAAGAACCGTTTGGGATTCTGAACAAGAAAAATGGTTTATTTCAATTATTGATGTAATTGAAGTTTTAACGGAAAGTCCAAATGCTCGAAAGTATTGGAGTGTTTTAAAACTTCGTTTAAAAAGAGAAGGAAGTGAGTTGACTACAAATTGTAGTCAACTGAAACTGCAATCATCAGACGGTAAATTTTATAAAACAGATGTTGCAGATACAGAACAACTTTTTAGAATAATTCAATCTGTTCCATCTCCAAAAGCAGAACCATTCAAACTGTGGTTAGCACAAATTGCAGCAGAAAGATTAGATGAAATGCAAGATCCAGAACTTTCAATTGATAGGGCTTTGGAGCAATATTTGCAATTGGGATATTCTGAGAATTGGATAAATCAACGCTTAAAAAGTATTGAAATTCGAAAAGAATTAACAGATGAATGGAAAAATAGAGGGGTAAAAGAAGGACAACAATATGCGATTTTAACAGATATTATTTCTAAATCATGGTCAGATAAAACAACAAAAGAATATAAAATATTAAAAGGTCTAAAGAAAGAAAATCTTAGAGACAACATGACAAATACGGAGTTAATTTTAAACATGTTAGCAGAAGCTTCAGTAAAAGATATTTCACAGTCTGTAAATCCTGAAACTTTTGAAGAAAACAAAATCGTAGCTGCTCAAGGTGGAAATGTAGCAAATGTAGCAAGGAAAGAATTAGAAGCAAAAACAGGAAAAAAAGTAATTACGGCTACTAATGCAAAAGCACTTTTAAATTGTAAAAATAACGATACCAATTAAATGTCTAACGTTTTACAAAAATATTTACCAGAACACGCCGTAGCACCCGTTTTCGAATTGATTAAGCAAAATTATGTGCATTTAAAAATAGTAAATGAACGAAATACGCGTCACGGTGATTATCGTAGACATCCAGACGGGTTTCATCAAATAACGGTCAATGCCAATTTGAATAAATACCGATTTTTAATGACGTTGATTCATGAAATTGCGCATTTGGTTGCCTTTGAAAAATATGGTAGAAACATTTTGCCTCATGGAACAGAATGGAAAATAACTTTTCAGCATTTAATGATTCCGTTTATTCGTCCAGAAATTTTTCCTCATCAAATATTGCCTTTAATGGCAAGACATTTCAGAAATCCAAAAGCAAGTTCAGATACGGATGCCACTTTGTCTTTAGCGTTAAAACAGTTTGACGAAAGAAATACAGAGCATAATTATATTTTTGAAATTCCGTTTGGTAGTACCTTTCGTATTAAAAATGGAAAAGTTTTTAAAAAAATTGCATTACGCGTGAAACGATATGAATGTTTAGAAATAAGTTCAGGAAGATTATTCTTATTTCAACCTAATGCAGAAGTTGAGGTCATTTCAAATTAATTATACTATTAAATTTATAAAAAAAAGCTTCAGAATTTTCTGAAGCTTTTTTGAATGTATATAAAAGGTTACTCTTTTTTTGTAGTTGTTTTTTTAGGAGTAGCTTCTTTTGATGTTGTCTTTTTTGCTGGAGCTTTTTTAGCTGGAGCTTTCTTTGGAGCTGCTTTTTTTGTTGTTTTCTCTGTTGTTTTTTCAACTTTATCTTTCGCTGCTACTTTTTTTGCAGGTGCTTTTTTAACGGCAGCTTTTTTAACAGGAACTTTTTTAACTATTGGCTTTTCTTCAATTATTTCAGAGGCTTTTTCCAATTTTGGTTCAGCAATTTCTGACTTTTTTACATTCGTATTTTCTTCAGTTTGTTTAGCTTTTCCAAATAATGAGCTAAAAAAATTTAATAATCCCATAATAATTTAGTTTTAAGTTTGTTCAAAGATAAGTAATTGGAAATCAATACACAAAAAATTATTTTAACAAATTGTAAATTTCTTTTTAATTCGCGCTCAAATTTTTAAAATAAAACCAAAGTTCTCTCTTTCTCAATCGTTATCAATTTTCTATATTTGTAAAAAACAGTTTTATGTTATCATTAAATGTAAAAAACGAAACCTCACGATTACGAGCAGTAGTACTTGGAACCGCTATTAGTAATGGACCAACACCTACAGTTGAAGAAGCTTATGATCCAAAATCATTAGAACACATAAAAGCAGGAACCTATCCAATTGAAGTAGATATGGTTGCTGAAATGGAAGCTTTTAATGCTGTTTTTCAAAAATATGATGTAGAAGTTTATCGACCAGAAATTATTGAAAATTATAATCAAATTTTTTCAAGAGATATTGGTTTTGTTATTGATGACATTTTTATTAAAGCTAATATTTTACCAGATAGAGAACGAGAATTAGATGCTATTCAATACATAATTGATAAAATAGATCCAAATAAAGTAGTTCGTCCACCCGATAATGTTCATATTGAAGGTGGTGATGTAATGCCTTGGAATGACTACATTTTTATTGGTACTTATAAAGGTTCAGATTATAAAGATTACATTACGGCAAGAACAAATATGGAAGGAGTAGCTTACATTCAAAATTTGTTTCCAAATAAAATTGTAAAGGCTTTTGACTTGGTAAAATCTAAAATTGAACCGCGAGATAATGCGTTACATTTAGACTGTTGTTTTCAGCCAATCGGAACAAATAAAGGAATAATTTACAAAAGCGGTTTTCGTGAAGAAGCAGATTATATGTTTCTTGTAAATTTATTTGGTAAAGATAATTTGTTTCATATCGAAAGAGAAGAAATGTATCATATGAACTCAAATATTTTTTCAATAGCTC
>Ga0208595_1000427_pt1 | contig 16241 bp, 17 predicted proteins | sample LakMenEpi28Jun11_FD_150742 | JGI IMG/M metagenome (GOLD analysis project Ga0208595, IMG submission 150742) | Freshwater microbial communities from Lake Mendota, WI - 28JUN2011 deep hole epilimnion (SPAdes) | ecosystem: Environmental > Aquatic > Freshwater > Lake > Epilimnion/Euphotic zone ...
CACGCCAGCCCAAGGCAGCGATCCTTTTGTTTCGCTCGGCAAAGCATTGCTGATGCCCGAAAGCACCGGACTGGAAGAACGCGACACTTCCCTCAAGGACCTCACCACCGATGAAATGCCGGCGGATGTCGCAGCCTACGCGTCCTTTTTTCGGGCCAAGCTGCTCAAGCAACAAAAGAAAACCCCCGAGGCTCTCCACTCCCTGCTCGCGGTGCCCGGGCTTCACTCCTCGGGCGGACTCATTCTCAACGCCGCCGCCGAAATTCTCGCTGCCGACATGCTCGCCGCCCTCAATCGCCGCGACGAGGCGGGCCTGCTGATCCAATCCGCACTACGCGTCACGCAGGGAACGATTTTGACTGATGAGGCCAACAAGCGACTTGAATCATTGAAGTAAACACTCCACCATCCATCAACTTACATCTCACATAACGATCACCATGAAATCCACCACCCGCCAAGCCGCGTGCACCACGCTCACCGCGCTCCTGTTGTTTCCCGTGACGGCCTTTGCCTCCGCGCCCAAAGCCGGAGTCACCGAAAGGACCATTCTCGACACCTACCACGAAGGCGGCATGGTCATGCACTTCCTTCTCGTTTTCTCGGTCGCGATGGTCTGGTTGATCATCGACATTTGGCTTCGCACCAACAGCAAGAAGATGACGCCGGTTGATGATGTCGCGACCGTGCAAGGCCTATTCCGCGCCGGCGACTATGTCGGCGCCTACCAAGCGATGAAGAACAGCTTCAGCCCATTTGCCGAAGTCATGCGCGCTGGCCTTGGCTCGATTGGCTATGGCAAGGAAGCGACCGAAGAAGCGGTTTATGCCACGGTCGAAAAAATCAACTCTACGCTTCAAACCCGGATCAACTACCTCTCGGTTATCGGTGTTAACGCACCGATGGTCGGTCTGCTCGGTACCGTCGGCGGCATGAAAGGTGCCTTCGGAAGCCTTGGCACCACCGGTCTTTCCGGTGGCGTAGGCGAGCTCGCAGGCCACATCGGCGAGGTGCTTGTCGCGACGGCCGCGGGTCTGCTCGTCGCCATCCCCGCGTTCATGGCCTTCTACTTCCTGCGCAATAAGCTCCAAGGTGCGGTGCATCACCTCCACGAGCAAACCGAACGCATCTTCCGCAACGCGCCTTACGATTACCTCAAGGACGCTGACGTCGGCCAAGAGGAAACCTACGCCGCCCTGCCGAACTGGGTGCAAGGCTCCGAAGGCGCTCAAGCCAACGAAGCCTGAGCCGCCCTAAAAATATCTTTTTTCAACAACTCATAATCAACTGATCCTATGGCCGGTGGTGGTGGTGGCGGAGACGGGGAACCTGAGTTCCAGATTGCTCCGATGATCGATGTGCTGCTCGTGCTGCTCGTCTTCTTCGTCATGATCACCTCCGCCGAGGTGCTCAAGGTCGACAAGAATCTCACGCTGCCCATCTCGCCGAACGCCAAGCAACGTGAGGCCGAGATGGCCAAGCACGAAATGGCCGTCAACATCCGCTACGATGCGGCCACCAACAAAGGCGTGCTCGTCGTCGACGACCGCATCTTCGGCGACTGGCAGGAAGTCGTCCCGATCCTCCAGGGCAGTCGCGAGCGCGATCCCAAACTCCGCATCGTCGTCCGTGGCGATGCCGCAGTGCCCGCCGGCGAGATCCAGAAAATCATGAACCTCATCGGCGAGGCCGGCATTGCCGATATCGCGTTCGCCTCTTCCAACAAGTGACACGCCCATGAGCAAAAGACACCGTCACCGCCGGAAGGCCAACGCCGAAGTCAACCTCGGCTTCCAGATCGCGCCGATGATCGACGTGGTCTTCGTCATTCTGCTCTTCTTCATCGTCTCGGCCAGCGACATCCAGGTGGAAAATTCCCACGTCACGAAGTTGCCCGGCACCGTCGAGACCCAGAGTGACACACCGACGCCCGACGAGATCGCCGTCAGCATCGAGGACGACGGCCAGGTGTTTCTCAATGACGATCCGCTCGACACCCCCGAGGCAAAGCTGCTGCCCGAGCTCGCCAGCAACCTCAACCAGCTGCGCGAAAGTAGTGCCGCTTCAAAGTCTGAGGTGCTCGTCACGATCTACGCCAACGAACTTGCGCGCTACGAAAGGGTGGTCGATGTTCTCGATGCCCTGAGCCGCGCAAAAATCACCAATGTGAGCTTCCAGGCCGGAAGCCCCGAATGACCTGGCTTCCCATCCGTCCGGCCTGAACGATTTATTTGAACCCCATCATGGAAAATCACGATAGCGATGAGAATGCCATCCACGAAGATGGGCATTCCACCCCCATCAAGCCCAAGAAGCAGACTTGGTGGATGAAGCTTGGCGGCGGCTCGCTCATGATCGCGGCATTGATCCATGCGGTCCTCTTCATTGCCGGCGGCCTATGGGTTTACCAAGTGATCTATGAAGCGGAGAAAAAGGTCGACTTCATGCCAGCCGGCGGCGGCGGTGGCGAGCGCGGTGCGCAAACCAATGTCCAGCAGAAAAAACGCCAGCAAATCACTCCCTCGACCAGCGTGAAACGCGTCTTTGCCGAAGGCGCGACCTCCTCTTACTCGATTCCTGATCCGGGCGACAGTTTCGGTGAAATGTCGGCGCTCGCATCCCTTGGTGGCGGCAGCATGGGTGGCGGCGGTCTCGGCGCGGGAGTCGGCCAAGGCTTTGGCGCGGGCGATGGCCTTGGCACAGGCATCGGCAAAGGTGGTGGCGCCGGCAAGCTTTTCGGCCTTGTTCCCGAAACCATGCGCAAGCGTTGCTCGAAGGACGATCGCTTGCAGCGTCTTAAGGAAAACGGCGGCACCCCTGCCTGCGAGGAGGCGGCACTCAAAGGCCTGCGCTGGCTCAAGGCCAACCAGTCGGCGGACGGCTCATGGGCGAACGATGGCTACCCCGTGGCGATGACCGGGCTCGCCCTGCTCGCCTACTTCGGCCATTGCGAAACTCCGGCCTCCGACGAGTTCGGCGATTCCTGCCTCAAAGGCATTGTCTACCTCGTCAATAGGGGCATGAAGAACAACGGCATGCTGGCCACCAACCTCGCCTCTCCAGAATGGTGTTACGAGCATTCGATCGCCACTTATGCTCTCGGGGAGGCTCTCACTTTCTGCAAGGAAATGAAGCTGGTGGTGCCCAACTTGTCCGAAGTCACCCAAAAGGCAGGCCAGTTCATCATCGACAACCAGCATAAGAATGGCGGCTGGGCATATGCATACAGCACTGCGGACAACGCCCATACCGACACCTCGGTCACCGGCTGGCATGTCCAAGCACTCAAGGCCTGCAGTCACACACCCATCCAGTTCAAGGGCCTGCAGCCGACCGTCAACAAGGCTCTTGATTACATCAACAACTGCCAAGATGAAAGCGGCGGCTTTGGTTACTCTTCCAAAGCCTCGCATTCGGATTATCACACGCTTACCGGTGTCGGCATGCTCGCCAACCAGATGTGGGGCAAGGGCAACCGCAGCGAGGTCCGCAAGGGCGCCGACTACATTCTCAAGAATTCAAAATTCACCTACGACGATCAGTACGCCGACCTCTACGGCCACTATTACGAATCGCAGGCGATGATGCAGCTCGGCGGCGAGTATTGGGAAAAATACAATTTGATGTTCCGTGATCAGGTGCTCAAGGGCCAAGATACCGATGGCTCATGGAGAGTGCCCGGCGGCGGCAAGGAAATCCGCGCAGTGGCCCCTGCGTTTGTTCAAAACAAAACTTACCGCACCACCCTCTGTATCCTGATGCTTGAGGTTTATTATCGCTTCCTAAGCACCGATGGTGGTGGCCGCCGCCATTCGGGCATTTGATGCGGCTCCGCCGATTTTTCCAGTGGCGGCCGGGCCATTTGATGCGATGCTGGACGGCATCCGAGCACCGCACTGATGAATCGCAAGCCGATACTCACCGCCGCCATTTTCCTGGTCACCGCGCTGGCTGCCTTCGAGGCCGGCCGTATCACGAGGCCATCTCAAAATGATGCCACGGCAGATGAAAAACCTGCCGAGCGCGCAAGCCGCCCGCTAAGAAATGACGCCGCATCATCGCAGGCATCCGCGCCCGGCGAGCGTCAGGCATCCGCCGCCGCATCCCTGGCGGAAAGATTGGCGCGGCTCGAGTCCATCGTCCGTGGCGAAAACCCCTACGAACGCAACCGCGCGCTGCTGGCATTTCTCGATCGCCTCGCACCCGGAGATTTTGAAAGTGTCGTCGATCATTTCCGTGCCCTTGGCATCACCGAAGAACGGCTCGGCGAATATGGCCTGATCCTTGCTGCATGGGCGAAGGTGGATCCGCTCGCGGCGCTGGCTTACGCCAAGGCCAAGACCGATAATCCTTTCGCCGCGCGTGCGATTCTTGCGAGCTGGGCGACCGAAGACGCAGCAGCAGCGATCCGTTGGGCGCAAACCAACCATCAGGGAGACGGTGCGAATCCGTGGCTGATCGGCGTCATCCGCGGCATCGCGGCGACCGACATCGAGGGCGCCGCCAATTTGCTCAAATCCATGCCGCGAAGTGTCGAACGCGGCGAGGCATTGGATGCCCTTTTGCCACATCTGCTCGCCAAGGGCAATGAGTCCACGCGCACATGGATCTCCTCCATCAATGATGATGCCCTGCGCAATGGCGCGATGATGCGCGCGGCCGAGGCGATGGCAAAAACCGATCCTGCCGGCACGGTCGCGTGGCTCATGGAAAATCCAGGCGAGGCATTAGATCGCCGGCTCGACGATGTCTTCGGCATCTGGGCAAAGCAGGATGAAGCCGCCGCCCGCAGCGCGCTCAACACGCTGCCGACCGGGGAAGTCCGCAGCGACGCCTTGCGCGGAGTGGTCTCGCGCCTCGCCTTGAGCAAACCGACTGAAGCGGTCGCGTTGATGAATCAATACCCCGACGAAGTGAACGACCGCACGGTGCGCAATTTCATCTGGCACTCGTTTGGCAAGGACCCCGCCGCCGCACTCGGCGAAGTGTCGCGCATCGGCGATGAGGATCGCCGCAACGAAATGTATCGCCGCGCCATGGGCGCATGGATCCGCCGCGATGCCACCGCCGCCAAGGCATGGCTCAGCACCAACCCCTTGCCGGAAAGCGTCACTCGCTCGCTTTCACAGGATGATGTCCGATAGGGGCACCCACGGGCAGGGACCTTTCTCCGAAAGGCCCGCAGAAGGGACGGCGGCTTGATAAGTGGATATGTGATGTCCTCCCGTACTCCCGTAATTCGGCATCATGCCCCCCACAAGCCCCCAAGAAACCTTCAGCATCCCTGATTTCTTGGGCTTTTCTTACTATTTGTCTGGGAAATAGTAGAAGTGCCGGTAGGGCGAAGCAGACTCGCGGCGTCGGCTGATTCGGGCGCAGGACCCTTTTTGCCTTCGCTTCGCTCCAGCCATGCCAAGTGCGCCTCGCGGCGTCGAAAAACTGCCGCCGATGCGGCAAACGAATGCCGAGAGGCCCTACAAGTGGCTACTTGATAGGGGGATATGCGTTATCGCATCTTATTTTCATGAAACACGAAATGCTTAAGTCGGATGAAAAATCGCTACATCTTCCCACCCAGAAGGGTGGGCCCGCGCAAAAAGTGAAATGGTCAGCAAGCCCCGCCGTAAAGCGGGCCCGCTCCAAATCCAGCGTGCTGTCAGCGAAAGTGTCATCCAACATCATTCATGAAGCATCTGGAAAATGGTAACGTGCGTGGATACCCACCTCCAGCCTTGCTCCACCCCGTTGCCCCGAGCCCCGAATAAAGGTCCAGCCGCACGCCTTGCAGAGCCGTTCCACGAGCGATAGACCAATGCCATAACCGCCCGGAACCGTCGGGCCTGGAAGCTCGGGAAATCCCGGACCATCGTCCTGAAACACAAGATTCACGGATTCAGCATTTGAACGAATCGTGATTTCCAAAAGTCCGCCGCCAACATGCAGGTAGGCATTTTCGATGAGGTTGTGACACAACACCGTCAGAGTCTCAGTGTCGATTTCATGCATCACCTCGCGATCACTTTGAATAGTGATCTTTAGAGGGTGCTCGGGGTGAAGTGCGCTGAGTTCATCAGCAACGGATCGAACGATCTTTTCTATGTTTACGGACCCTGCGCTAACTGGCGGCCTTCGCTCACGGGCGAGCAGAAGAAAGGTCCGGACCAGTCGTTCCATCCGTTGGGCCGATCGTCGCATGCGCTCTGTGATGCGGTCCCGAGAGATTGCGTTGTCCGCAGCCTGATCCAGCAGATCAAGCGCGGACTTAAGTGTCGCGATGGGCGTCCTGAGCTCATGACTGCAGTCGGATAGAAAATGACGCTCCCGCAATAGCGCTGCTCCGAGGCGTTGCCGATAATCGTCCAACGCAGATGCAAGCTGGCCGATTTCATCGGAAGGAAAATCTTTGTGAAGCAATGATGCTTGCGTATCAGCCCGATCATGTAGCACGCGCCGAGTAAGCTCGCGCACCGGCTTTAACGCCCATTGGCTGATGAGTTGGCCGATGCCGAGGGCGAGGAGAAAAAGCAGCGCACTCAGGATGAGGAGCCGCTCGCGCGCCTTGTCCGTTTCAGCCTCGCTAAGTTCCGTAGTGCTGAGGTCGGCCAACACCACGCGGATGTTACCCGTGCATTCTTCCGGGGCGATCCAGAGACGAAATTCTCGCTCGTAGCCGAGGATAATCCATAGCTGCAATCGATCAAAAAATGTTCGAACTACCACGCTGCGTGTCAGGTCATCATTGGCGAAGATTTCATACAGACCGGGAGCGGACGGAATTTCATGCAGCCGCATTTTTTCCATGAGAAAACTCGCGTCCGCGTGGGCCGTGACACCTGCGGGCAGAGTGGCTCCGGAACGATCGGTGACGATGTCTTCCGCGGTCTTGATGAAATAGCGATCATGGATCGCATCCTCGGCATCCGACAAAATGATCCATCCGATACCGGAAACAACGAGGATGATCAGTGCGGCGAAGCAAACAATGAGCAACCGGATGCGTGACTCGAGCCGGGGCGGTCTCATGAAGAGGGATGGCGTGTGGACAGGAGTTGGAATCCGACGCCACGATGGGTTAGCAGGAGCGGTGGCAAACCAGGAGGGTCGATGGCGGCACGCAAGGTGGCAATGTGAGTGCGAAGCGAATCGCTGCCCGGGGGCTCATCTCCCCAGAGATGGAACTCAAGATCGGAGCGCAGCACAATTGCCGGAGAGTGGCGCATGAGTTTCTCCAGGATGGCAAACCCCATGTTCGTCAAGGTGAGGCGTTGTCCGCCACGGCTTACTTCGCGGGTGGAAATGCACAACTGAAGATCGCCGATGCATAAATTTCCTCCGGGGCTGTGTACAATCGCCGCTGCGCGCCGGATCAACGCTTGGAGTCGCGCCAGCAGTTCCGCCAGCGCAAATGGCTTGACGAGATAGTCATCCGCCCCGGCGCGAAAACCGCGCAGCCGATCCTCAAGAGTGCCGGCCGCTGTAAGCATCAGAACGGGCAGAGCGGGAGCGATGCCTGTGCGGACCCGCTCGCAGAGCTCAAGCCCGCCGATGCCGGGAAGCCTCAAATCAAAAATCCCGGCAGAATATCTTCCGCTGATGAGCTGGTGAATCGCCAGCGCCCCATTGGGAGCGTGGTCCACTCTCCATCCGTTATGCTCAAGAAAATCCTGAATGTTTGCAGCGAGATCAGGATCGTCTTCCACCAGCAAGACGGGGAGTGGCGGCGCATCGTTCATCAGACGGCATCGTCCATAATTTCCTTCAGAATGCGAGTCCTCAGAAAGAGTAGCGCAATCCGAACAGGGCCGAGTATCCATCGTAATCCGCATCCACCCTTCCGCCACCGTTTTCCGCATCCAGTGTGGGGCTGCCGGAATAATGATAGCGGAGCTCCGCAAAGGCGGAAAAGCATGCGTTGATCGGATAGATCGCGCCCAGGATAATCTGCGAGGAGGGTGCCCAGTGGTCCGAGAACTCCTGCTCGACGCCGGCGACTTTCATATCGATGTCCACTTCCTGCATCGCTCCGAGACCAAGACCCACATAGGGGCTGATTCTGTTAAAAAAGCCTTCATTCTTATCATCACGACGGAAGGTATAAATGGCATTGAGCATGAGGTTTGTGGAAGCGAAGTCACCGTCGCTCACGCCGTCAAAAACGCCGCCTTTCATCGAATCCACGCCATTGTTCCGATAGGACCACTCGAGTTCGAGCGACCACGCCGGAGATAGCTCCTTGCCGACCGCCAAACCGGAGAGAAAGCCCCCGTCGTAGGAGCCCTCGCTCGTTTGCCCGGACTGTTTCACATCACCGCTGGAGAGCCCTGAGAACCCACCGAACACATCGAGATAAACGCCGTCCCAGAGCGTGGCTCCGCGCGCCAACGTGCTGCCGAAAAGCAGCGTTGTGGCTGTGACAAGTAGCGCGCCAATCTGGCGGATGCTTTGATCGTAATTTCTGATTTTCATGGTAGTGATAAGTTTGTTCTCCGGGAAGCATCCCGGATTGAATGAGACATTGCCGCGGACGCTGTAAAATGAACGCAAAGCAAATGTTAAATCAGCGTGAAAAGCAGCCGACCCTCTGCGCCCCTGATTTCTTGGGCTTTTCTTACTATTTGTCTGGGAAATAGTAAATTTGCAGCTGCTACACCACCACCGCTCACTCGCGCAAATGATCGAGCAAGGCCTGCGCCGAGCGAACGGAGATTCCCGGCAGGCTAGCAATTTCTTCGGCGCTTGCACCGCGGATGCGTGCAACGCTGCCAAACTTTTTGAGTAGTCTTTGTTTTCTTGCGGCCGACATGCCCGGGCAATCGTCGAGCAAACTCTCGCGCATTCTCCGCCGGTACAGCAAAGCATTGTAGCTGTTGGCAAAGCGGTGCGCTTCGTCGCGGATTCGCTGCAGCAATTTCAAAGCTCCGCGGTCATGCGGCAAACGGATCGACTCACTTTTGCCTGGAACAAAAATTTCCTCATGCTGCTTTGCCAATCCGATCACCGGCAGCTCATGCAATCCCAAGGCGCGCAGTTCTTTCACCGCCATGCCCAGCTGGCCTTTGCCGCCATCGACGATCACCAAATCCGGCAGCACGATCCGCGCCCGACCCTCGCGCGCCAAGCGCCGCAATGCCTCAACCGCATTCTCCTGCGAGTCGGCGATGTCGGGTGCCGCGCCGACATTTTCCAGCAGGATGCGCGAGTAACGGCGGCGGATGACTTCGGCCATCGACGCGAAATCATCCTGACCCTCAACGGTCTTGATGCGATACCTGCGGTAGTTTTGGTTGTCGGGCCTGCCATCGGTGAAGCGCACCATCGACGCGACGATGTGGTTGGATGAAACATTCGAGATGTCGAAGCACTCCATCACGCGTGGCGGCCCCCCGAGCCCTAGCTCTTCGCCAAGCTCGGCGAGATCTTCGAGCGGCTTCACCGTGCTCGGCAGTCCGCGGCCGCGGCTGAATTGTCGCGTTGGCGTGAGTGTTTTTTCCAAGTTTTGCAAAATGTCGCGCAGCGTTGCGGCGCGCTCGAAGTCCATCTTTTCGGCGGCGGCCTCCATGTCTTTACGCAGCCCGTCGAACAATTCGCGTTTGCCCTTGCCTTCAAGGATTCGGCAAGCCTCCTCGACCCTCGCGAGATACTCTTCGCGCGAGATGCGCCCGACGCAGGGGGCCGAGCAGTTGCGGATGATGTCGGCATTGCAATGACGGTACTCCGCCTCGCCGGGGTCGGTCGGTCGGCACACGCGCAAACCAAGGCTGCGGTTGAGCCACTCGAGCGTGTGGTTCAACGCACTCGAATGAGGAAATGGCCCGAAGTACTTTGAGCCATCCTCTTTTTTCACCCGCGTCGTCACAAAGCGCGGCCACGGATCCGCCAGCCGTACCCGCGCGAGTAGGAAGCGTTTGTCATCACGAAACGCGACATTGTAGCGCGGCCGGTAGTCCTTGATGAGCTTGCCCTCGAGCAACAGCGACTCTTCCTCATTGCGCACGACATGGAACTCGAAATCGTGGATCGAGTCGATCAGTGCGCGGGTCTTGATGTCTGCCCGCATCTTGCGCGAGGGCATGAAATAACTCGAGACGCGCCGCTTGAGATCGCGGGCCTTGCCGACATAGATGATCGAGCCCAAATGATCCTTCATCAGGTAGACCCCGGGTTGGTGGGGCACCTCGCGGAGCTTGATCCTGAAATTCGCTGCACTCATGAAACCGGCCTGGATCCCCATCGAATGCCAGATCCGCGGAATTTCAACCGCAAAGCCTGGGAAATCTCGCGGATTTTGCCGACAAATTTGGCATCGCGTGGCATTCCCTTTCGTGCGAGGCTTCCGCCGCAAGCTCATTCCCGTTTCATGAAAATCTCCACCGCCCCATCCACCCGTCGCCGCAAAGGTTTCACCCTCCTCGAAATGGTCATCGTGCTCGGGATCATCGCCATGATCCTCGGCGGCGCGATCTTCGCGATGCGCGGCATCGGCGATGCGGCCAAACTCAAGCAGGTAGAGGCCGACTTCAAGAGCCTCGAAAGCGCGCTGCAAATGTACAAGCTCAACGCCGGCAGCTACCCGACCAGCCAGCAAGGCCTCAAGTCGCTCCAGGAAAAACCCACCAGCACGCCGGTGCCGCGCCGCTGGGTGCAAGTCATGAGCAAGATCCCGCTCGACCCATGGGACTCGCCCTACAACTACCGCTTTCCCGGCCGCAAGCGCGTCAATGAATTCGAGATCCTGAGCAAGGGTCCCGATGGCATGGAAAACACTCCCGATGACCTCAGCAGTCAAGACGACTGACCTCCGCCGCGGATTCACGCTCATCGAACTTGTCGTCGTACTCGCAATCGCGGCCGTCGTCATGGGCGGCGCGGTGGGCCTGATGGTTTATTCGTCCGACGAACACGCGCTGCGTCGGGCGTCGGGAGAAATTGAGTTGCTCGCCAAGCGCGCGCGGGTCACATCGATGCTGCATCAGACGCCGTATGCCTTGGAGTTTCGTGCTGACCGCGTGCGCATGCTGCCACTTGCCGAGGCGGGCCGACCTTTGCGCAAATCGAAAAAGCGCGATGTGGAGGTCCAAAGCGACGCCTCCGCCACGCGCGAGGAATTCCGCATCAAGGGTGACATGAGCCTGTTCGTGCGTCGTTGGGATTCAAAGGAGTGGCTCGATACCGTGAAGGAAGATGTGCACATCTGGCGTTTTGATCCCGAAGGTCTTTGCGAACCGCTTTCCGTGAAACTGGTGCTCGATCAAAGCTGGTCGGCCGACACCTTCGAGCCGCTCACTGCCGCCATCCGCGAAAGCGAAATTGAAGCACGATGAACGCCAGCCACCCGATTCGGAAGTCCGGCTTCCTGCTGCTCGAGATGATCCTCGCCCTCGCGGTCTTCGGCATGGCCGCGACCGGATTCACCGTTGCTCTCAACCGCATGGCCGCCACTGCGTCGCTGGCGCAAAGCGAATTGCGCATCACCCGCATTCTCGACAGCGCGCTTGAAGAAACACTTTCACAACCGACGATCGAGGAAGGCTCCGACACGATCGAGATCGGCGAAACCGGCGTCGAGCTCGAGACGAACATCGAACGCATCGAAGATTTGCTCAACGAGGAAGGCCAACAACTGCAGGACATGTTCCTCATTCGCATCAAGGCAAAGTGGGTCGAGAACGGCCGATCGCAGGAACGCAGCGCCGAAACATGGCGCTACGGCATGATGTACCAGCCATGAAAATTTCGCCGCCATCACGCACGCGTCGCGGCTTCACCTTGCTTGAGGTGGTGATCGCTGTCGGCTTGCTGAGTATCATCGTCGGCATGGTGGTTGGCATCGCGCGCACTTCGCTGGCTCTCGGCAAAACGATTGTCGAAACGCAGAACGAGGAAATGCGACAGCAGGCGTTTTTCGAACTGCTCGGCCGCCGCTTTGCATCGCTGCCCGGCAACGCGCGCCTTGATCTGAAAGTCGATGACAAAGGCTCGCACTACCTTTCCGATCTCACGCTGCAAAATGTCCCGCTCGGCTTCAACTGGTCTGGCGGCGAACGCATCGCCAAGGCGGTGCAGCTCTCAACCGTCAAGCGCCGCAGCGGATTTCTCGACATCGTGCTGCGCTACTACGAAAACGAAATTCTCGAAGACTCCGAGCAAAGCACGATGAGCGCGCTCAAGGAAAAACCCTTCGCCGAAATCGTGCTGCTCCAGGATGTTTCCTACTTCGAATGGCGCGTGCTCGATGGCCGCTCGATGGAATGGCAATTCGACTGGCACAACCAAGGCCGGCTCCCGCTGCAAATCGAAGTCACGATGGCGATGGGCGCAAAAGGCGAAGAGATCCGCCAAATTTTTTGGATCCCGCCACGCCTCAACCCGGAAGTGGTGATGCGCCAAATGACACAAGGCGCGAATCAAAATCAAAATCCGAATGTCGAAAACCCCGAGGGTCAACCCGAAGATGGCCAAGACGGCGGCGGCTCGGTGGGCCTGCCGGAAATCAACATCAACCCCGGCGGCGAAACCCCGCCGAACAACCAATGAACGCTTCACGCAAAATTTCCATGCGACGATCTCCCCGCGGCATGGCGCTGCTGGCGGTGATCTGGCTCATCGCGATCCTCGGCCTTGCCTCGATGGCGGCGCTGCGCGTGATCTCCTTCGACATGGAACTCGCCTCGGCAAAAATTCATGGCTCGCACGCCCGACAAGTGGCGGAAAAAGGCATCGCCGTCGCCTGCAACCCGGTTGTGAAACGCAGCGATCCGATCCTTCGCCAAGGCGGTGGAGACGGCGGCGAGGGCTTCGAAGTCAAAATGACCTCCGAAGGCGCACGCTTCAACATCAACGCGATCATCCTCCAGGAAGACAAACCGCTGCTGCGCGAAATTTTCACCGATTGGGGCCTCAGCCTCGATGACGCGATGGCCATTGCCGACGCGCTCTGCGATTGGGTCGACCCCGATGACAATGTCGCCCTCAACGGCGCGGAGGTGAAGGATTACGAATCCGCCGGCCGCATCAATCAGCCCTTCAACCGGCCCTTTTATGATATTTCCGAGGTCCGTCTCGTGCGCGGCATGGACCTCGTCGAGGAAGCCCGCCCGGATTGGCGCGAGTGGTTCACGGTCTGGAGCGGGGGACCCCTCGATCTCAATGAGGCCGCTGCCGAGCTCATCGCCGCCGCCGCCGAGTGCGATCCCAGCCAGGCGGAGATCATTCCAGAGACAGTTTGTGGCCCCGACGGCATTCGTGACACGGAAGATGACCAACCCTTCGAAAATGCCGCCGCCGCCCTCCAGCTCCTCGGCCTCGACTCCGCCGCCCGGCCGGACATCGCTCGCCGCTTCACCGTCAATGACACCACCACCCACATCGAGAGCCTCGGCCAGGCCGATGGATGTAAACGAAAAATCAGCGTGATTGTTCGCAATCGAACTGGCAAATTGGCCCTCCTGCAACGCAACGAAGAAATCATCCCGTGAGCAAACCTATCGAACATGTGCTACTGATCCCTGGCGAAGACGCTTGGGAAGTCTGGTCCGGCACGGGCGAGGCCGGCTACCAAGCGCGCGAATCGGTCGCGACGGCGATGGCCTCCGGGCTTGCCAATTTGCCGCCCGGCGAGCTGACGATGTTTTTCCCGGTGAAGTCGCTCACTGCGGTGCCGATGCGCGTGACCAGCGATGATGAATCGCTCTTTGCCGACCTCGCCGCGCTGCATGCCGAGCGCCTTGGCCTGCGCCCCGATCCGATGGCTGGCCAGCTCACCGATGTGTTTGTGATCGCCCGTGAGGCGGAAAACACAGCTTTGCTTTCGGTGTTTCTCAAATCGCCAAGCGACGAGGAACTCCCGCCGCGTTCGCCAACTGGCTTCGACATTTCGCCACGCGCGTTTCATGTCGATGGCAACTCGCTCGCAGTTTGGAAAGAATTCGGCCGCTGGGTGTTCGCGCTCTACCACCACGGCAAGCTCGCTTACTGCCAAGCGACTTCGGTCGATGCGAAATTGCCCGATGCCGCGCTCGCCCGCGAAATCCGCCTCTCGCTCGCCCAGCTTTCCATGCAGGGGCTCGATGCCGAGCCGGCCCGCGTGAAAGTTTGGGCCGCTCTCGACCGCGCCGATGTCGAGCCCTTCGGCCATGCGCTCGGACTGCCGACCGAAGTCGAGCCCCGCCCGCTGCCTGTTCCGCCCGAGCCGCTCAGCAAGCTCCTGCCGGCCGATGTCCGTGCTGCCCGCCGCACCGCCCAACGCCGCCGCGCCATCATCAGCGCTGCCGCCGCTGCTGCTCTCGTTTACCTCGGCCTGATCGGCTGGTTCGTTTTCGGCCTCTGGCAGACCTCCTCCCAAACCCGCAATCTCCTCGCCCAAGCCGAAGAGGCCGCACCCAACATCGAGGCCTACACGCAGCACGCCGCCAAATGGGACGAGCTCGCCCACGCGGTCGACCGCACCCACGCACCCGTCGACATCCTTTCCCGCATCGCCTCCTGCATCCCGCCCAACAGCGGCCTGCGCCTCAAAACCGCCGATGTCAGCGCGACGGAAATAAAGCTCATTGGCGAGGCGCCCAAGCTCGAGTCGGTCAACGCCTTCAGCCTCGCGCTCACCAAACACAACGAACTCACCCAATTCACCTGGCAAACCCCCCAACCAAACCAGTCGAATCGCGGCTGGGAATTTGTCTTCACCGGCGAGCTGCCGACCGAAGAAGCCCAGGAATAAGCGACAATTTCCCACTCCTGCGGCATTGCTCATCGGGCAAACTCCGCCACCGTAATCCCGAAAATTTTTCCCATCCCGAATTCATGTCCCCACGCGAACGAAACCTGCTGCTCTTCTTTGCCGCCGCGGGCTTCCTCGTGCTCAATTTGCTCGGCTTCGGATTCATGAAATCCAAGCGCGGCGAGCTCGATCGCAAGCTCGACGCCGCCGAACAAAAACTGGCCAGCGCCGAATCATTCCAAGCCAATGCCGAAAAGGTCGGCGAAGAAATGCAGTGGCTCACCGACCACGAACCCTCGCCAGTCGCCAGCCAGGACGCGCTTACCAAAGTCCAGCAGTTTTGCGAAACCGAGGCCAACAATGCCGGACTCACGATCAAGTCACAAAAACCCTTGGATACCGACGAAACGGAAGGTCGCCATTACCACCGCGCGAAAATACAGTTCAACATCGTCGGCAAGGAACAGAACCTCTATCGGTGGCTTGACCAAATCAACGATCCCGCCAATTTCCGCATCGCCAGCCAACTGCGTCTCACTCCCGACGCCAAGGACGACACCCTCATCGACTGCACCGCCACCATCGACCAATGGTTCGTGCCGGCCACGCAATGACCCGCGCCAATTTCCCCATGCCTTTCAAAGCTCCATTGTTGCTGATTTTGCCCGCCTTGACTGCGGTGCTGCATGCGGGCGTGCCGCAAAAGCAGCCATTGGGAAATTACGCCAACCTTTGGACGAATTCGCCCTTCACCGCTAAGCCGCCGGTCGCGGGCGCGGCACCCGTCGCCAACCCGCTCGAGGATTACGCCTTGCTCGGAGTCTCGCCCATCGGCAACAAGGGCTACCGCGTCACGCTCATCAACAAGAAGCAGGCCGATCAACGCATCACCGTCGAGACCGGCAAGGCATCGTCCGCCGGATTTTCGATCACCAAGGTCAACCGCGAAGCCGGTCAACCCCTGAAAACCACGGTCGAAATGGCCTCGGGCTCGATGCAAGGCACGGTGAGTTTTGATGAAAAACTTTTAGCCATCGCCGCCCCGCCGCCGCCCGCCCCCACCGGCCAAGCCCCGGGCCAAGTACAGCCCCAAATCCAAGGTCAACCTGGTGCCCCCGGCCAAGTGATCCAAAAGCAACCGCGCCCACGCGTCGTGCCACCGCCCGCGCCCGGCAACCCTAATTTTAATCCTGCCGCAGCCCAGCCTCAAGGTCAGCCCAACCAACCCCGCCCCTTCAACCGTCGCCGCTGAAATGGCCCCTCTCAACCACCCCTCCTTTATGTCCCTCATCCGCATCATCGCCCTGATCCTTGCCGCGAGCTCCTGCTTGTTCGCGCAGGCACCACCCGTTCCGCCCGCCGCTCCGGAACCAAACCAAGCTCAGCAGGCACCCCCGGCGGTCCCTGTGCAAGGCTCTCCGCCGCGCCCGCGCATTGTGCCGCAACCCAACGTCAATAGGCAAATCCAGGGACTTGGCCGCCCGAATGCCGCCAACACGCAGCCCGCCAACCCCGCCCCCCCCGC
>Ga0208595_1000429_pt1 | contig 16185 bp, 12 predicted proteins | sample LakMenEpi28Jun11_FD_150742 | JGI IMG/M metagenome (GOLD analysis project Ga0208595, IMG submission 150742) | Freshwater microbial communities from Lake Mendota, WI - 28JUN2011 deep hole epilimnion (SPAdes) | ecosystem: Environmental > Aquatic > Freshwater > Lake > Epilimnion/Euphotic zone ...
TTTAGTTAAATTTAAAGATGAAAAGAATATTCTTTTGCTTTATAACAGGGATTATATTTATTGCTTGCCAAAAGACAACTGATAAAGTAGCCGTATTAGAAATTGGGAAAAATATAAAAGATACTTTCCCTGCTAAAGCATTTTGGTACCCAATTACTAATTTTTCAAATAAAGTACCAGTTGCATATATCAGTACAAAGGGTAATAAAATTGTGAATGAACCTAAGGTTCAATCAGTTATTCAAATACAAATTGGAGATACCATTGTTTTCAGATCTAATATAGGTATTGAGTATAGAGGTTCTACTTCTTTTCGTTTATTTGATCAAAAGTCCTATGGCTTTGAATTAAGAGATAAGTTAGACCAAGACACTGATAGTGCAATTATGGATTTCCCTAAACAATCCGATTTCATTTTGTATGCACCCGCTAATGACAAGGCACTTATTAGAAACACGCTGATTTATGATTTGTCTAATCAAATTGGGATGTATACAACAAGAACAAAATATATTCAGTTATATATTGATGGTGAATACCTTGGATTATATGTTTTGATGGAGAAAATAAAAAGAGACAAAAGTAGAGTGAATATTACAAAAATGTCTAGTACCGATAATTCTGGGACTGCTGTAACTGGTGGCTATATTTTAAAAATAGATAAATCCGCAGGAGATAATGACATAGTTGGTTGGGATGCAGATGCAATCTATACCTCTGATTTGGGTTTTCGATCATTATATGACCCAAGCTATAATAAAATCGTATACCCGCCATATGGAATAAAGAAAGGTGCCGAGACCTATTTTATGTATGAATATCCAAAAAATGACGCAATTTCAACAGATCAAAAAAAGTATTTACAAAGCTATATTAGCGAATTTGAAGAAGTATTATTAAGTTCAAATTTTAGTCATCCAACCAATGGCTACAGTAAATATATTGATGAACAAAGTTTCATTGACTTCCTAATTCTTAATGAATTTGCAACCAATCCAGATGGGTATAGATTAAGTACATTTATGAGTAAGGATAGGCAAGGAAAATTAAAAATGGGGCCAATTTGGGATTTTAACTTAGGCTTTGGCAATGATGATAGACCAGCTTTTTTTAATAGTGCAAATTGGGTTTTCAATTTTAATAATTATTATCCTAATGATACATGGTTAATACATTTTTGGTGGAAAAAATTTCTTTCAGATCCTTCATTTACTAGCAAGCTAAAAGCAAGATGGGTTCAACTTAGGGGAACTACATTAAGTAGTAATAATATTAATAAAACGATCGAACAACATATTAATATTTTAAAAACTAATAATTCAATCAATCCGCATTTTGAAAGATGGAAAATACTTGGTGTGAAATTACCATTTAATAATTTTGTTGGTAAAACGCATCAAGAAGAATTAGATTATTTAAAATCATGGATAACTAAAAGGCTTAACTGGATTGATGCAGAGATCGTAAAGTTGTAAAATGAATTACTCATTCCATTCAATTGGAATAGAGATTTCGTTTTTACGTCCAATAAATTGAAAAGGTGCGTTATAGCCTAAGAAATTAAAGCGACCTATGATTTTAATCTTCTTTTTTTCAAGCAAGGCAACTAATTTATTGTTATAATCATTGATCTTTTCATCATTTGCATATCCTCCGAAGGTTAATACTGCAGCATAGACTGGTTCAGATTGTTTAATTTCTACAGATGCATCTTTTGGTTTAGGTAAAGAGGCCATGTCATATTTTTCTGGCATTACAAAACTCATTGCCGATCCTTTTTCGCTCATCTCCATCCTTACAGGCGCAGTCATGGCAATACTTTTATTTTGGTCATTACCACCAAAAATATAACCTGCTAACTTTCTAAATCCTCCGCTTGCCACTTGTATATAGTTTGACCCAGAAGAGCGAATAGTGGCAAAAGTTGCTTTGGGGTAAAATCGTATTTCAAAGCCGTCCTCCTTTTTAACCACTCTGTACTTTTGAGTTTCAATACTTGACGTTGAAAAACTTTTAAAGGATTGAAATACTATAAAAATGAGGGCTAAAGCTGAGAATAGGTAGATTACTTTCATACTAATAATAACATTGGAAACTTGAAATTGTTGTAAAACATGGGGATTGTCGGCTTCACTTTGTTCCGCCGACTTCCCTATTTCATATTAATGAAAAGGGATTGTCGTTCTCGCTTCGCTCGAACGACTTCCCTAAATGGCGTCCTTACTCAAAGCTTTTCAAAGAACCGCTTCGCGTTTCGTTGGCTTTTTTGTTTCTCGTCTGCTTACGTGAGCTAGCTCCCGACGCAGCCTTAAAACAAAAAAGCCTGTCACTATCGTGACAAGCTTTGTGAACTGGCTGGGACTCGAACCCAGGGCCCATACATTAAAAGTGTATTGCTCTACCAACTGAGCTACCAATTCTAACCCGTTTCCCTTTTGAGGAGTGCAAAAATAAGGATTAATCGAAACAAACCAAATAAAAAGGGAACTTTATTTTGCCTCTAAATTGCTCCTAAGTGGTTCATCTTCAAATAACAATTACTTTTGTACAAACGCATTTTTATGTCTTTATTCAACAATCAAGTAGTAGTCATAACAGGAGGGTCCGATGGCATCGGAAAGGCTTTGGTAGAGCAGTTTCTAGCCATGGGTGCAAGAGTTGCTACCTGCGGAAGAAGTCAGGAAAAATTACATCAATTGCAAGTACAGCATCCTGGTGCGCCTCTGTTTTTGAAAGGTGTAGATGTTAGTAAAGAACAAGAATGTGAACAATTTATTGCAGATGTCATAAGCACTTGGGGACAGATTGATGTGTTGATCAATAATGCTGGAATTAGCATGAGGGCGTTGATTACAGAAACAAATACAGAAACTTTGAAGCAAGTGATGGATATCAACTTTTGGGGCACAGTTTACACAACTAAAGCTGCTTTGCCGGCCATATTGAAGCAAAAGGGGGTGATTGTGGGGGTGTCTTCTATAGCTGGGTATCGTGGCCTTCCTGGAAGAAGCGGCTATTCTGCGTCTAAATTTGCACTAAATGGCTGGCTAGAAGCCATTAGGACTGAGTTATTGCATACTGGCACCCATGTGATGTGGGTTTGTCCTGGATTTACAAGTTCTAATATCCGAAACGCTGCTTTGAATAAGGATGCAAAATCACAAGGGGAGTCGCCGATGGATGAAGGTGCAATGATGTCTTCTGAGGAGTGTGCTGGGCATATTATTCACGCGATTGAAAAGCGCAAACGTACTTTGGTCCTCACTTTTACCGGGAAACGTGCCGTTTTTATGAATAAATTTTTCCCTGGATTGGCGGACAAATTGACCTTCAATTTTTTCTTCAAAAATGGACAGCTCGTTAAATAGGGATGCTTGATTTAAAGTATTGATACTCATTTAAAAATTAGGGCTTAACCACAAAATAAAGGACTTATTTTTTCGTTAAAGATTAAATATGCCATTAATAACTTTAACATCTGATATTGGCCAAGAGGATTTTATCATTGGTGCTGTTAAAGGGCAAATTTTGTCAACTATTCCTGGATGTGTCATTGCAGATATCACACATTATTTATCGAGTAAAAACTACCAACAAGGGGCATATATTTTCAATAATGCTGCAAAGTATTATCCCGCAGGCACCGTGCATATTGTAATGGTGAATGCTTTTCACTATCCAACAGATCATTTATTATTTGCCCACTACAATGGGCATTATTTTATTACACCAGACAATGGCTTTTTAACCATGATGCTGGGTTTGAAGCCAAAGGAAATTGTTAGAATTGATTGTAAAGGCGCCGGCACTTTCATCCAAATGACGGAGCGTGTGGTAGAGGCCATTGCGTATTTTTTTGCTTCTGGAAGTTTGGAGGAAGCCGGGGAAAGAACAGATACGATTCAAGAGATCTATCCAATGCAACCTACTTTGGGTCCAGATTGGATGGAAGGGCAAATTTTATTCATCGACCAGTTTGAGAATGTGGTGGTGAATATCCGTAAGGAGGAGTTTGATTTTCATGCCAAGGGCAGGTCCTTTAAGATTGTATTTACCCGAAATGAGACCATTGAAGTGTTGAGTCAAAATTACGGATCCGTCCCAGTGGCCGACAAGATGGCTTGGTTTAACTCGGCTGGCTATTTAGAGATTGCAGTGAGAGGGGGCAATATGGCGGGTTTGTTTGGTTTGAGTAAATACGATGAAAACCAGTCTAGTAAACAACGTCCGAACGACAATAAGTGGTTTTTCCAGATGGTACGTGTTTTCTTTGAATAGTTGATCATTTGTTTTTTCATTTGCCTTTTTCGGGGTATTTTTGCACCCTAATAAACACTTAAAATAGAACTATATGGCATACGACGTAATCGTTATTGGTAGTGGTCCTGGTGGATATCCTGCTGCTATTCGTGCTTCTCAATTAGGCTTAAAAGTAGCTGTAATTGAAAAAGAAAGCTTGGGTGGAGTTTGTTTAAACTGGGGTTGTATCCCAACCAAGGCATTGATCAAGAGTGCGCAGGTGTATGATTATGTAAAACATAGTGCAGATTATGGTATCACTACAACAGGGGTGAATCATGATTTTGGTGCAGTGGTAAAACGTAGCCGTGGTGTGGCTGATAAGATGAGCAAAGGTGTTCAGTTCTTAATGAAGAAGAATAAGATTGATGTGATCATGGGTTATGGTAAAGTACATGCTAAAGGCAAGGTAGAAGTTAAAGCTGCGGATGGTACAACTCAAGTGATCGACACAAAATATATTGTACTTGCAACTGGTGGTCGTTCAAGAGAATTACCAAACTTAAAGCAAGATGGTAAAAAAGTAATGGGCTACAGAGAAGCGATGGTGATGGAGCAACAACCAAAGAGTATGATCATTGTAGGAAGTGGTGCGATAGGTGTTGAGTTTGCTTATGTATACAATAGCATGGGTACAAAAGTGACGATTGTTGAGTTTGCACCAAGAATTGTACCAGTAGAGGACGAAGATATTTCTAAGGAATTAGAAAAGCAATATAAGAAGCAAGGCATTGAGATCATGACGAATGCATCAGTTGAATCAGTGGATACCACTGGTGCTGGTGTGAAAGCATTGGTTAAAAAATCAGATGGTACAACGATGACGATAGAGGCAGATGTGCTTTTAAGTGCTGCTGGTGTTGTAGCGAATATCGAAAATATTGGTTTAGAACAAAACGGCATCAAAGTAGATAAAGGAAGAGTAGTGGTAGATAAGTTTCAACAAACTGCTGTTCCAGGAATTTATGCGATTGGGGATTGTTCTCCAGGTCAAGCATTGGCGCACGTGGCTGCAAAAGAAGGAATCAATGCTGCAGAGCATATTGCATACATGGAAAAGAAGCATGCGCATATGCCAGAAGGAATTGACTACAACAACGTTCCAGGATGTACTTATTGTATTCCTGAAATCTCAAGTGTAGGATACACAGAAAAGGCTGCGAAAGAAGCAGGATATGAAATCAAAGTTGGTAAGTTCCCATTTGTTGCAAGCGGTAAAGCTTCTGCAGCGGGTGCAACTGAAGGTTTTGTGAAAGTGATCTTTGATGCAAAATATGGCGAGTTCTTAGGATGTCATATGATTGGTATGAATGTAACTGAAATGATTGCTGAGGCTGTAGTTGCTCGTAAATTAGAAACTACTGCGCATGAAATCTTAAATGCAATTCATCCACACCCAACAATGAGTGAAGGCTTGAAGGAAGCAACTGCTGCAGCATACGGCGAAGCAATTGATATCTAACTAGCTTGGAATAAAATACAGAATGGCTCGTGCTTCAAATGATTTTGAATGCGGGCCATTTTTAATAAGATGCTATTAAAAGGAAGTAAGGAACAATATTATAATGAAGTACGAAAAAGAAATTAACCGAAGAAAAAGCTTTGCGATCATCTCTCACCCAGATGCTGGTAAGACGACCTTGACAGAGAAATTATTGTTATTCGGTGGTGCCATCCAAACAGCAGGTGCCGTAAAAAGCAATAAGATCAAAAAGCATGCGACCTCGGATTTTATGGAGATTGAACGTCAAAGAGGTATCTCTGTGGCGACTTCTGTGATGTCTTTTGAATACAAAGGCAATTTGATTAATTTATTGGATACACCAGGTCACAAGGACTTTGCAGAAGATACTTATAGGACTTTAACAGCAGTTGATAGTGTGATATTGGTAATTGATTCTGTGAATGGGGTAGAGCCGCAAACAAGAAGGTTGATGGAAGTTTGTAGTATGCGCGCCACACCAGTGATTGTATTCATTAATAAGATGGATCGTGATGGTAAGAACAGATTTGATTTATTAGAAGAAATAGAAGCAGAATTAAAAATCTCTTTACATCCTATGACTTGGCCTATTAATAGCGGTAAGGAATTTAAGGGTGTATATAATTTACACGATAAAAGTTTACGCTTATTTACAGCAAGTACAAAAGCAGATGATGAAGATGTGGTAGCAATTGGTGATTTATCTAGTGCTGTCTTACAACAAAAAGTGGGCGACCGTGATGCCGATTTATTAAGAGAAGATGTTGAATTAATTGATGGGGTATATGGCGCATTGAATCCTGCAGATTATTTATCTGGTTCTATTGCTCCAGTATTTTTTGGTTCTGCGGTGAATAATTTTGGGGTCCAAGAAATGTTGGACACTTTTATTCAGATTGCACCAACACCACGTGATAGAGAAACTAGTGTCAGAAAAGTGCAAGCTGGTGAAGACAAGTTCAGTGGTTTTATTTTTAAGATCCACGCCAATCTAGATCCAAAACATAGAGACAGAATTGCTTTTATGCGTGTATGTAGCGGAAGGTTCGAGCGTAATAAATATTATACGCATGTTCGTTTAGACAAGGATGTGCGTTTTACCAATCCTTATACATTCTTGGCACGCAGCAAGGATATCGTGGAAGATGCTTATCCTGGGGATGTGGTGGGTCTTTTTGATACAGGTAATTTTAAGATTGGAGATACACTTACTGAAGGAGAAAAGTTTTTCTTTACAGGTATCCCTACTTTCTCACCGGAGATCTTTAAAGAATTGGTGAACAAGGATCCAATGAAGACCAAGCAATTGGAGAAAGGCATTCAACAGTTAACAGACGAAGGTGTGGCGCAGTTGTTCACGCAGTTTGGTGGTAATAAAAAAATCATTGGTTGTGTGGGGGACTTACAATTTGAAGTCATTCAATACCGTTTGTTGCAAGAGTATGGCGCGGCTTGTGAATTCAGAACCCTGCCTTTTTATAAAGCATGTTGGTTGACCTCTACGGATAAAAATAAGTTGAATGATTTCTTACGTTACAAACAACAGAATGCGGCCGAAGACAAAGATGGTTCACCCGTATATTTAGCACAAAGTGAATGGTTCTTAAATACAGAGATCACCAACAATCCAGATATTACTTTTCACTTCACAAACGAAGTCAATAAATAAAAAAATCAATCAACGAATTCAATTCGTCAAACATATTCTATGAAGTCAAAAACTTTAAAGCAAAACAAGGTCAATATTATCACATTAGGTTGTAGTAAAAACTTGGTGGATAGTGAAATGCTAAGTGGTCAATTGGTGGCCAATGATATTGATGTGGTGCATGAAAATAAAAAGTTAGACCATAATATTGTAGTGGTGAATACATGTGGTTTTATAGACAAAGCGAAGGAAGAAAGTGTGAACACGATTTTAGACCAAGTAGCTTTAAAAAATAAAGGCAAATTAGATAAGGTATATGTAACAGGCTGTTTGAGCGAAAGATACAGAGGTGACCTAGCTGCAGAAATACCAGAAGTGGATGCCTGGTTTGGCACCATGGAATTGCCTTTGATGTTGAATCAATTGAATGCCGACTATAAAGCAGAATTATTAGGGGAGCGTTTATTGAGTACGCCACAGCATTATGCTTATTTAAAAATTAGTGAAGGTTGTAATCGTACCTGTTCTTTTTGTGCGATTCCTTTGATGCGCGGACAGCACGTTAGTAAAACCATCGAGCAATTGGTGGATGAAGCGAAAGGCTTGGTAAAGAAAGGGGTTAAAGAGTTGATGTTAATTGCCCAGGAATTAACATATTATGGTTTGGATATTTATAAAGAGCGTGCCTTGCCTAAATTATTACATGCCTTAGCAGATGTAGAAGGGGTGGAGTGGATCCGTTTACACTATGCGTATCCTTCTAAGTTCCCTTTAGACATTTTAGATGCAATGCGTGAGCGCGATAATATTTGTAACTACATTGATATTCCATTACAGCATGCTAGCAATAATATGCTAAAAGCCATGCGTCGTAATATTACGAGAGAGGAGATGACCGAATTGATTCATGAAATCAGAAAGCGCGTGCCAGGTATCGCCATTCGTACCACTTTGATTGCAGGTTTCCCTGGTGAAACTTTGGAAGACATCGAAGAATTAAAGGCATTTTTACAAATGCATAAATTCGATCGTGTGGGCATCTTCACTTATAGCCACGAAGAAAATACAAGTGCACATGATTTAGTAGACGACGTGCCTGCAGCCGAAAAACAACGCCGTGCCGAGGAGATCATGGAAGTGCAACAGGAAATTAGCCTAGAGATCAATCAATCTAAGGAAGGGCAGATTTTAAAAGTATTGGTAGATAAAAAAGAAGCTGGGCGTTATTTAGGCCGCACTGAATTTGATAGCGTGGAGGTAGACAACGAAGTGGTGATCAATACCAATAAAAGATTGAAGCCAGGTGATTTTGTAATGGTGAAAATTACGAAAGCGTACGACTATGATTTAGAGGGCGATTTAGTTGACTAGTAAATGCAGCAACTGTTGCTGTACTAACAAAAAAGTACCCCATTAAGATATAGCTACTTGCCCCAAAATAGTTTTGTAGTCCAAACCATCCTCCGTAATAAAGGATGCCTCCAACACAAATCATATTCTTTACAATTTCATAGATCAATGCCCTTGGATTGCGGTCCATGAATTCCGTTAAAGCATACACTTGCGCAAAAATAAATAAGCCATAGTACATCATATTGGTTAGTCCTATACTAGCTACATTACCAAATAAGTAACTTACAATTAAGAGCAAACAAAATAGTTGAATCCATAAGTAAATAATCATACCCTTAGGGGCAGGTGTATCGTATTTTTCAAAATGGTAGACGTCTTCTATTTTATACACTGGATATTTTTCAATTACATCTGCTGGTCTCCAACCTAATGGCATCAACCAAACGCGTAATTTATCTTTCCAACTTTGTGTATGCCAAGCATCTTGCATCAATAACCATAAATGCATGAAGTTGATTTTGATTGGATTCCAAGTACGCACTGGTCTTGTTACACCATATACAGCAGGTATTGCAGGGCTTTCTTCTTGGAATGTACCAAACATACGATCCCAAAAAATAAATATTTGACCGTAGTTTTTATCTAAGTATTCTGGGTTGATGGCATGGTGCACACGGTGATGTGCAGGTGTCACAATGATGTATTCTAGCCAGCCCATTTTGTTGATATGTTGCGTGTGGTACCAGAACTGAGCAAATAAATGCAAAGGTGCTACCACGGCAATCACTTGTTGAGGCACACCAAATAACGCGGCAGGAATCAATAAAAATGCATAGATCCTAAAGTATACAGAGATACTTTGTCTTAATGCACAGGCTAAATTAAATTCTTCACTACTATGATGTACAATATGGTTGTTCCAGAAAAAGTTTACAGTATGTGCTAAACGGTGCACCCAATAACCCGCAAAATCTAAAGCCAAAAATGCAATCACATACAATAACCAGCTTGACTGTACTTGATAAATCGTAAGGTTTTCCACCATCCAGCTATAACTAATAATCGCAATGCTCAATCCTAAAACATCCTTTGTTGAATTGGTTACCCCTGAGCTTAAACTGGATATCATGTCCATTGTTCTAACGGTATCATTGCCCTTGCGCCAGCCGTACCATTTTTCAAATAGTACTAAAAGCAGAAATAGGGGCATAGCAATAATCAAAATCTTACCGTAGGTTTCCATAGGGGCTAGTTTTAGCGTGCAATCTTTTGCCCTATAAAAGTATTATTTTTCTTTCAATATCGAATAAAATGCCTTTATCAATGCAATTTTCCCGAAATTTGCCCACGATGTCTCAAAGCAGTAAGCATATCCCATTTAGTTCAACCCATGTATTCTCTAAACTAATCAATGATTATTTAGAGGGCAAAGGGACAGCGCTTGACTTTGTGCAGTACGCGCCTAATCTTGAAGGGTATCGAGCGGCGATCGAAGGCCGAAAAAAACATCCAATCAATCGAAATTTATTGTTTGATGTATTGACAAAACAATATGCGAATCTTCCACAAGAAAATGCGGTCAACAATCAAATTGCCTTATTGAATAAGGACAATACTTTTGTTATCACTACTGCGCATCAGCCTAATTTATTTACAGGGCCACTGTATTTTTTTTATAAAATCATTCATGCAATTCAATTAGCAGCTAGTTTGAAGGAAGCATTTCCTGAATGTAATTTTGTTCCTGTGTACTATATGGGTTCCGAAGATGCCGACTTAGAAGAAGTAGGTTCCTTTAATTTAGATGCTAAAAATTATCAATGGGCGACTAAACAAACTGGCGCAATAGGAAGGATGCAGGTAGATGATGCTTTACTAGTTTTATTAAAACAATTAGAAAGCTATTGGACAATATTGCCTCAAGGTCAAAAAGCATTGGAGATTTTAAAAGAAGCATATCAAAAAGGGAAAACAATTAGCGAAGCTACATTATCTTTTGTGCATGCATTTTTTGGATCAAAAGGATTGTTGGTATTACAACCTGATGATGCCGCGCTTAAAGCAGCATTCATTCCTGTGATGGAAAAGGAATTAATGTCAGGGTTTTCTCATGAAGCGATACAACCAACCATTGCTGCATTGTCAAAAGACTATCATGTTCAATCAGAAGGCAGATCTATCAATTTATTTTATTTAAAAGACAATCTAAGAGCAAGGATCGAAAAGCAAGGCGAGCAGTATATAGTGGTGGATACGGATATTCAATTTACACAAGTCGAAATTATTACAGAATTACATCAGCATCCGGAAAGGTTTAGCCCGAATGTGATTTTAAGAGGGGTTTATCAGGAAACAATTTTACCTGGTATTGTTTTTGTTGGAGGAGGAGGAGAGTTGGCTTATTGGATGGAGTTGAAAAATGTATTTCAAGCAGTTGGAGTGCATTACCCTTTATTGCAATTAAGAAACTCTTTTTTATTGATGTCTCATAAACAAGCCGAACAATGGTCTGCTATGCAGTTTGAGGAACAAGACTTATTTAAGCCTGTCCTTGAATTAGAAATTGCTTATGTAAAAAAACATACCAATACTAAATTGGATTTGCAGGATCAATTGAATCAGCTATCCAATTTGTACATCAATATTAAAAATCAAGCAGTACAAGTAGACGCTTCATTAGGTGCGCACGCCGAAAATCTGGCACAGCAAGTTAAAGCGAAGTTATTAGCACTAGAAAAGAAAATGCTACGTGCCGAAAGACGCAAGCAATCAGTGGCTATCCAACGCATACATCGCATAAAAAAGGAATTATTTCCTCAAAATAATTTACAAGAACGTGAGGAGCATTTTTCTAAATGGGTAGGTCAATATGGTTTATCTTGGATAGACACCATCATGGAAAATTCAAAAGGATTAGAATCTAAATTTAGCATCATCAAAATTGACTAAGCGTCAAATTGATTGTCCCAATTAGTTTTTAGTTTACTTACTTTCTCCAATACTTCAGTCTCCATTTGTAATTTGTAATCCGCCATTGCCAAAGCAATTGTTTCATTATGGGTACCGATAATTTGTGCAGCTAATAAACCTGCATTCTTTGCTGCGTTCAAAGCAACTGTTGCAACAGGAACGCCATTTGGCATTTGCAATATAGATAAGATAGAATCCCAACCATCAATTGAATTAGAAGATTTAATTGGAACACCAATCACAGGTAAGGTGGTGATAGAAGCTATCATACCTGGTAAATGTGCTGCGCCACCGGCACCTGCAATAATCACTTTAAGGCCTCTTGATTTTGCTTGCTTAGCATATTCAACCATACGCTCTGGCGTTCTATGTGCCGAAACCACCGTTAATTCAAATGAAACATTGAATGTTTTTAGAATATCCGCAGCAGCTTGCATGATGTTTAAATCACTGTCACTTCCCATGATAATCCCTACAATTGGTTGGTTGGCCATAAAATGTATTTGATGCAAGTTAGTTAATTTTTAATAAAATACCCAGCCACAGCACCCATTACTGGCATTGCTTTCGCTTCTGTGATCTTCACTTTAAAGTATTTTGCAGTTACAGTAGGGAATTGAATTAGCTTCTTTCTGCCAATGGTGGTGCTGGCTGCTATTTTTTTCAAGTCCTCAGCTTTATCTCCGGCATATATTTCGAAGCGAATCACCCTTTGACCAAATTTAATTTGCTCTTGCAATTGAATGGTATTTAAAGTCACAGGCTTCGCTAGTGTGATTGCTATTTCATTTTGAGTAGTCGTAGAAATTGCGTTTTTAAATAAGTTGGTTTTAAAAGCAGCGTCTCTAATTTTTCTAAAATCCATTAAAGCAGCTGAATCCTCAGGGGCAATTAAACCTTTTCTATTAGGAGGCACATTTAATAATAAATTACCACCATGGCCTACCGAGTTTAAATACAAATTAAATAAAGTCTTACCCGATTTTACAGTTGAATCTTCTTCGGCATGATAAAACCAACCATTACGGATAGACACATCTGCTTCTGCACCAATCCAGTTTTTCCCATTAAAATTTCCTCTATTCAATGTGTCATTAGGAGGTGCACCTTCGCATCTCTTGAAGCCTGCTGTATCTAATAAATTCCAGTTGGTTTCATGAATCAATCCGTTCTCATTGCCTACCCAACGAATATGAGGTCCAATATCACTGAATATTACAATATTGGGTTGGTAAGACATGGCAGAATCTTTGAATCTTGTAAAGTCATAGACTTGCTTTTTACCATTTGGACCTTCTCCATTTGCGCCATCCCACCAGAGTTCTGTAAAATTGCCATAACCAGTTAATAGTTCCTTCATGGTTTGAATATAGATATCATTGTAGGCTGGAGTGCCATATTCAGGATGGTTTCTGTCCCATGGGGAAATATACACGCCCATTTCAATACCCGCTTTCTTACATGCTTCTGATAACATTTTTATCACATCTCCTTTTCCATCCATCCACTTTGATTCACGGACTGTATGCTTACTATATTTGCTTGGCCACAGACAAAATCCATCATGGTGCTTCGCGGTAATAATAATGCCTTTAGCGCCTGACGCTTTTGCAATGCTTGCCCATTGATTACAATCTATTTGTGTTGGATTAAATACATTCGGATCTTCACTTCCTTTTCCCCATTCTAAATTGGTAAATGTATTGGGGCCAAAATGCATGAATAAATAAAATTCTTTTTCGTGCCAGGCCAATTGTTGCTTTGTAGGAGTTGGGCCAAATTTTTCTTGTGCAAATAAGGCATGTTCAAACGCAATTAAAAAAAGGAATGTCATGAAAAAAAAGTGCATATATTTTTTCATAAGACGTTTTTAAAATGTTTCAGAAAGCGTTTAATAATTTACAAGAAAGTAATTATAAATTGTTACTAGGAATGCATTGTAAGTGCTCTTTTATACAATTGAATAGTATTCTCTAAACCTAGGTAAATTGCATCACTAATTAAAGCATGTCCAATACTTACTTCATCAATACTTGGAATAGATTGTATTAAATAAGACAGGTTGAATCTGTCTAAATCATGTCCTGCGTTAACACCTAGTCCTAATTTTTTTGCTAAGGCTGCAGCATTCATATATGGTGCAATCGCAATTTCTTTATTTCCTGCAGCAAACTGCTTTGCATACATTTCGGTATATAATTCTATACGATCTGTTCCAGTTGTTGCAGCAGCTTCCACCATTTTCTCATTCGGGTCTACAAAAATAGATACACGTATGCCTGCCTTTTTAAACACCGCAATGATCTCCTTTAAATAAGCTTGTTCCGTTATGGTATCCCAACCATGGTCGCTGGTTAATTGGCCCAATGTATCGGGTACAAGGGTCACTTGATGTGGTTTGTTGGCTAAAACAAGGTCTACAAATTTTTGTTCTTTTGGATTGCCTTCAATGTTGAACTCTGTATGTATATTTTGCTTTAAATCATAAACGTCTTGGTAACGAATATGTCGCTCGTCTGGTCTTGGATGCACAGTAATACCTTCTGCACCAAAACGCTCACAATCCAATGCTACTTTTAATAGGTCGGGATTATTGCCTCCACGACTATTTCTTAGCGTAGCGATCTTATTTATGTTTACACTTAAACGAGTCATGAGCAAATTTAAGTTAATTTTGCATCTTAATTATCACCTAATGGCTTATTCTAATTTAGAAGCTTGTTTATTGGATTTAGAGCGTAATGGTCAGTTGCTCCGCATTAAAGAAGAGGTTGATCCTCATCTGGAAATGGCGGCAATCCATTTGCGCATTCATGAACAAAAAGGACCAGCCATCTTATTTGAAAAAGTGAAAGGTTCTAAGTTCAGGGCAGCATCTAATATTTTTGGCACATTAGAAAGAAGTGAATTTATTTTCAGAGATACTTTGCCACAGGTGAAAAAATTAATTGAAATAAAAATTGATCCTGTCGCTGCAATAAAAAATCCTTTGGCTGCATTAAGTGCATTGCCTGCAGCCATCAATGCATTACCGAAAAAAAATCCAATCAGTCAACCAGTTACTTACGAAGAAATAAATATTAGTGATTTGCCATTGATCAAACATTGGTCTATGGATGGTGGTGCATATGTCACATTACCTCAAGTGTATACAGAGGACGCAGACAAGCCTGGTATTGCCAATAGTAATTTAGGTATGTACCGCATACAATTAACGGGAAACGAATACGAGCTAGATAAAGAAATTGGATTGCATTATCAATTGCATAGAGGCATTGGTGTACACCAAACAAAAGCCAATAAAAAAGGGATGCCTTTGAAGGTAAGTTGTTTTGTGGGTGGACCACCAGCGCATAGTGTGGCTGCTGTGATGCCACTTCCGGAAGGATTAAGTGAAATGAATTTTGCAGGGGTGCTTGCCGGAAAAAGATTTGGGTATACTTATAAAGACGGATTTTGTCTGAGTACAGATGCGGACTTTGTTATTACAGGAGAAGTATACCCGGGCGAGAATAAACCAGAAGGGCCTTTTGGTGATCATTTGGGTTATTATAGTCTGGAACATCCTTTTCCATTAATGCGTGTGCATAAAGTGTACGCGCGTAAAAATGCCATCTGGGCCTTTACAGTTGTAGGTAGACCGCCGCAAGAGGATACTAGTTTTGGACAATTGATTCATGCAATGACAGGTGCTGCAGTATCCAATGAAATTCCAGGATTGAAAGAAGTCCATGCAGTAGATGCAGCTGGTGTTCATCCTTTATTGCTGGCAATAGGTAGTGAACGTTACACACCATATTTAATAACCAAACAACCGGCAGAGATTTTAACGATTGCCAATCATATATTAGGCACTGGTCAATTGAGTTTAGCAAAATTTGTTTTCATTACAGCGGATGACACCAATCAATTATCAACACATCATGTGCAGGAATATTTTGAATATATTTTATCGAGACTAGACCTTGGTAATGATATTCATTTTTACACTAAAACCACTATGGATACTTTAGATTATTCAGGGGAAGGTTTAAATGCAGGATCAAAAGTGGTGATTGCTGCTTATGGCGATGTAAAAAGAAATTTAGCAACAACTGTTCCAACTAGATTATTGAATTTAAACATGGATGCAAGCCTAGTCATGCCAGGTGTGATTGCAGTTAACGCTTCTACATATTCAACATCAGCTTTGCAAAATGCCTTAATAGGGCAGGGTGAAGCACTATTAGAGCAAGAAGGTGTAGTGTTCATTATTAGAACAGAAGATCCAAAATGGATGGCAAGCGATTTGAATAATTTCTTATGGGCTGGATTTACCAGAACCAATCCTTCTCATGATATAGAAGCAATTGATGCATTTACGATAAATAAACATTGGGGTGCAAAAGGACCATTGGTATTTGATGCGACTATCAAGCCACACCACGCACCA
>Ga0208595_1000431_pt1 | contig 16124 bp, 12 predicted proteins | sample LakMenEpi28Jun11_FD_150742 | JGI IMG/M metagenome (GOLD analysis project Ga0208595, IMG submission 150742) | Freshwater microbial communities from Lake Mendota, WI - 28JUN2011 deep hole epilimnion (SPAdes) | ecosystem: Environmental > Aquatic > Freshwater > Lake > Epilimnion/Euphotic zone ...
GAATTGGTTCGTTGGTTTCAACCATCAGTTCGTTGTCTCTGAGTTGGGCAACGCATCTCACCGGTTCGGCGTGAGCGCGTACCTGAACTTCTGCTTCGAACGGGATTTCTGGGTTCGTTGGTGCTTGGCCGCACCAGGTGAACTTGGTGCCGCCGAGTTCTTTGATGGCTAGGGCTTCTTGAGGGCCCACCACAACGGTTTTGGTCTTTGGTCTGATTTCCAGAACGTATCTGGGTCTTCCGTCTTTGGCTGGTTTTTCAATGGCCAGGCCTTTGCGTTGGCCTACGGTGTAATTGTGGGTTCCGGTGTGATCGGAGAGAACCTGTCCGTTGCGGTCAACTATTTGGCCAGGTTGTTCTTTGAGTTTTTCGCCGAGCCACCCCTGGGTGTCGCCGTCGGGGATGAAGCAGATGTCGTAGCTGTCTGGTTTTTGAGCTACAGCAAGGCCTCTAGCCGCTGCTTCTTTGCGGATGTCGGCTTTATCTGATTCGGCGCCGATTGGGAAGAGGGCGTGCTTCAACTGTTCGGTGGTTAGAACGCCGAGAACGTAGCTCTGGTCTTTGGCGGTGGCTGGTGATCGGTGAAGTTCTAGGTTGTTGTCTTCATCTGTTTTTAGTGTTGCGTAGTGGCCGGTGCAAACGGCGTCGAAGCCGAGGGCTAGGGCTTTTTCAAGAAGTGCGGCGAACTTGATTCGCTCGTTGCAGCGCATGCAAGGGTTTGGGGTGCGGCCGGCTTCATACTCGGCAACGAAGTCGTCGACGACTTCCATTTTGAAGCGTTCGGAGAAATCCCAGACGAAGTATTTGATGCCGAGAAGTGCGGAAACGCGCTGGGCGTCCATCGAGTCTTCAATGGTGCAGCAACCGCGGGCTCCGGTTCGCAAGGTTCCTGCGTTGCGGCTGAGAGCTAGGTGAACGCCAACAACTTCGTGGCCGGCATCGACGGCTCTGGCGGCTGCTACGGCGCTATCTACGCCGCCGCTCATTGCAGCCAAAACCTTCATAGGTCAATTTTACCTGTGACTAGGCGGTTAGACCGGCCTTGAGTGCTGCGGCGTGAACTTCTGGAAGCACTTTGAGAAATTCGTCGATTTCGGCTTTTGTGGTGTCTCGGCCGATTGAGATTCTTAGGGTTCCGGTGGCTTCTTCTTCGGTTCTGCCCATGGTTAGTAGAACATGAGATGCCCTGGCAACTCCGGCCGTGCAGGCAGAACCGGTGGAGACGGCGATATTGTGCTGGTCGAAGAGGTAGAGCATGCTATCTCCCGAGCAACCGGGGAAGGTGAAGTGGGCTAGGTCGGGAACTCCTGGCGCTGAACCTCTAGAGAACCTAGCGCTTGGGATAGCACGGGTAACACCGGTGGTGAGATGGTTGAGTAGGTCATGGCGGGCCCAGCCATCGGAGGCGAGTTTGCTTTTGCTCATCCGTGCAGCTGATGCGAATGCTCTGGCTCCGGCGGCGTTCATGGTTCCACCGCGAAGGTCGCGTTCTTGGCCGCCACCCTGTTGAATGCTGGTGAGTTTGGCGTCTCGGGAGACGATCAGTGCGCCAACGCCCACTGGGCCGCCAACCTTGTGGGCGCTGAGGCTCATGGCGGTTAGGCCGGGGAAGAAATTCACGTCGGTGTGACCGAAGGCGGCCACGGCGTCGGTGTGAACGGGGATGCTGTGAATCTTGGCTAGATCGACCACTCGTCTCAGGTCGGTGAGCACACCGGTTTCGTTGTTCGACCACATCAGGCTGATCAGGGCCACTTTGCCCTGGTTGTCGTCGAGGAAGATAGCGAGTTCGTCGAGGTTTACTACTCCGCGTTCGTCAACGCTGAGCCAGTGAACCTTGGCACCCTGATACTTCTCAAGCCATTCGATTGGGTCGATTACCGCGTGGTGTTCGGTGTAGGTGGAGACGATGATGTTGCGGTCTGGGTTTTCGTTGATCGATGCCCAGTAGAGACCCTTGATGGCGAGGTTATCTGATTCGGTGCCGCCCGAGGTGAAGATGACTTCCTGGCGGTCGCAGCCGACCACCCGGGCAAGGTCTTCACGCGCTCCTTCGAGCATTCCTCTGGCGGTTTGGCCCATAGTGTGAATTGAAGAGGGATTGCCGAGCTTTAGTAGGTCCTCCGCCAAACGCTCAACGACCACCGGATAGATTGCGGTGGTCGACGCGTGGTCGAGGTAAATACTCATACCTCTAGCCTACTTTTTCTGAAGGTCACCTTAACCTTTCGTAATCGAGGTGGAGAGTAGGCTTTTCTTCATGTCCTCATCCCCTTTACCGCAGGAAACCGCGCTCGGCGTAACCCTGCATGAAGGCGGTGGAACTTTTCGCATCTATTCGGCCAATGCCACCGCGGTTCGTTTTGTAATCGTTGACGCTAATGACCCGAAAACCGAACTCACCGTTTTGGATTGCCGCCAAGGCGATGACGATGTCTGGGAAGTGCATAGTTCTGAGATTGCACTTGGGGTTCACTACACGCTTCAGGTTGAAGGGCCAGAGGGCCCTCGAGACGGATTCAACCCGGAGATTGACCTAATTGACCCTTATGCCAGAGGCGTGGTTCGCGAAGGTCCTCGCGATTTTCACAACGTGGTGCTCGATCGCAGCTTCAACTGGGACGGCGTTACTAAGCCAAACACTCCCCTGGCCTCAACGGTTATTTACGAGGCTCACGCTCGCGGGCTTACTCGCGGAAATCTTGATTTGCCGGATGAGTGGCGAGGAACCTATGCCGCGCTGGCGCACGAAACCACAATTACTCACCTCAAGAAGATCGGCGTTACCGCGGTTGAGCTACTACCGGTGCAGATGTTCATTTCTGAGCCTCGTTTGATGAACATGGGTCTAATCAACTACTGGGGTTACAACACCATCAACTTCTTCACTCCGCATCACCGCTACGCGACTTCGGCGGCTATTGCAGCCGGGCCGGATGCGATTGTGCGGGAGTTCAAAACCATGATTCGTGAGTTGCACCGCAACGACATCGAAGTGATTTTGGATGTCGTTTACAACCACACCGCTGAAGGTGGTAATCGAGGTCTCACCCATTCGTTCCGAGGTATCGACAACTCGTCTTATTACCGTTTAGACGATTTGGGTAACTACCACGACACAACCGGTTGCGGAAATTCGCTGAACTTCGCCAACCCGCGCGTGGTTGATTTGGTTCTAGATAGCCTGCGCTACTGGGCTGAGGAAATGCAGATCGACGGCTTCCGCTTCGATTTGGCAACAACTTTGGCTCGCGATTCGGGCAATCAGTTTGATCCAAACCATCCGCTGTTGAAGCGGATGATTGAAGACCCGATTATTTTGTCCACGAAATTGATTGTGGAACCCTGGGACGTTGGCCTCGGCGGATGGCAAACCGGAAACTTCCCAGACGAATTCAGCGAGTGGAACGACCGCTACCGCGATAGCGTGCGTCGTTTTTGGTTGACCGATATCGCCAATCACCGAAACAGTGGGCATTACGGAAATGGCGTTGCCGAGTTGGCCACACGGTTGGCTGGCTCGAAAGATGTGGTCCACGGTAAGCAAGGAACTCTGGGAACGGTGAACTTTGTAACCGCCCACGACGGCTTCACACTTCACGATCTAGTCAGTTACAACGTGAAACACAACAACATGAACGGCGAATCGAACCGCGACGGCAGTTCAAATAACCACTCCTTCAACTTCGGGGCGGAAGGCTTACCAGCCGACGAGAGTATCCTGCTGGAGCGTCACAAGATGATGCGAAACCTTTTGGCAACACTCCTGTTTTCCTCTGGGATTCCGATGGTTACCGCAGGAGACGAGCGGGCCAAGACTCAGCAGGGAAACAACAACGCCTACTGCCAGGACAATGTGTTGAGCTGGGTTGATTGGGAACTTTCTGAATTCGAATCCAACATGGAAACCACATTCGCGCATCTCACTCGGTTGCGTGCCGAGAATGTGTCGCTTCGTCCGGTGAACTTTGGGAACTTTGAGGGCGCTAAACCTGGTTCCGACCTTATCCGCTGGTATAACCAAGCCGGCCTACTCATGACAGACGAAGACTGGAACTCGCCGGAAACACGTGTAATTCAGAGGCTCAGTGAAAACATCGACGATTCGGGGAATCACAATTTAACCCTGCTGGTTGTGAATGGCTCTGAACAGGACGTTGATTTGATTTTGCCAATTTGGGAGACCGTGCAGAGTTACGAACTGCTCTGGGACAGCGTTGACGAAGTGCCAAATGTGCATGAAACAGCCTTCAAAGCTGGCAAGAATGTTGCCGTTTCGGAATGCTCGGTGAAACTTTTCCGCGCTGTCGCTGTCTAACAATCGCTAAGTTTGTTATGTGAGCACCATTTCTTATCGACACTCGTCGCCTATTGGACGCATTCCGATTTCCTCGGTTAGCCCGGTAGTTGATGGCGGAAGATGGCGAGCCAAAGCTTTCGTGGGAGAAATGGTCCCGTTTTCTGCGGTGGTTTTTCGAGAGGGTCACGATGCTCTCGGCGTTGAGCTCCTGATTACCTCCCCGGCCGGCAAAACTCAGGCAATCCGAATGCACGAAGGTGCTGCCGGAAGTGACACCTGGTATACCAAAGCCGTTCTAGACGAATTAGGCAACTGGTCGTTCCGGATTCAGGCATTCAGTGATGAATACAAAACTTGGCATCACAATACCGAGCTGAAACTCGAAGCGGACATCGACCAGGAGTTGATGATGCTCGAGGGTATTCGCCTGTTTACCAATGCGGCCAGCGACAAAACCCGAAGCAAAAGTTCGGCGCAGCTCTTGGTTGGATTAGCCGAGACCCTTAGCGACACCAGCCTCTCATTCGAGACGCGTTTCAAAGCTGCTGAATCAGCGTCCGTTTTATCGTCACTTGCGAAAGAACCGATTCGAAATCTCACCACACATAGCGATTCTTATCTAATTGAGTGTGAGCGAACTCTGGCCGGCTCTGGCGCCTGGTATGAATTCTTCCCACGCAGCGAAGGCGCCAAATTCGACGCCAAGACCAAGACCTGGGCTTCGGGCACTTTCAAGACTGCGGCTAAACGCCTTCCCGCGGTTGCTGCCATGGGCTTTGAGGTTCTCTACCTTCCGCCGATTCACCCAATTGGTCGCTCTCACCGCAAGGGACCAAACAACACTTTGGTTGCAGGCTCGCAAGACCCAGGTTCACCATGGGCAATTGGCTCGGCCGAAGGTGGGCACGAGGCCGTGCACCCAGATTTGGGAACCGTTAAAGACTTTGAGAAATTCGTCAAGGACGCAAATGCTTTAGGAATCGAGATCGCACTCGACTTTGCTCTGCAAGCCTCGCCGGATCACCCTTGGGTGCAGTCGAATCCGGAATGGTTTACCACCCGCGCCGATGGCACCGTGGCTTACGCCGAGAACCCGCCGAAGAAGTACCAAGACATTTTCCCGATCAACTTTGATAACGACCCAGAGGGTTTCTATCAAGAGGCTTTGCGCCTGTTGAAGCTCTGGATTTCGCGCGGAGTCAGGATCTTCCGCGTTGATAACCCGCACACTAAACCGGTGAACTTTTGGGAATGGATTATTGGCGAGATCAACGCCGAATACCCAGATGTGATTTTCCTAGCGGAAGCCTTCACTCGCCCAGCGATGATGCACATGCTCGGCAAAGTTGGTTACCAGCAGTCGTACACCTACTTCACCTGGCGCAACACCAAGCACGAACTAACCCAGTATCTAAACGAACTGGCGCACAGCAGTTCGGCGTTCTTCCGCCCGAACCTCTGGGTAAGCACTCCCGACATCCTGGTTCCTTACCTTCAGTTTGGCGGAGTTCCCGGTCACCAGATACGTGCCGCAATTGCGGCTCTGGCCGGAAGCAGCTGGGGAATGTATGCCGGTTACGAACTCGTTGAGGCCACCGCTCGTCCTGGCGCCGATGAGCACATCGACTCGGAAAAGTATGAGTACAAGCCGCGCGATTGGGCCGCAGCCGACAAGGCTCGAACCACCATTGCACCGTTCATCACGAAGCTGAACGAAATTCGCAAGAGTCACCCGGCGATCGGTCAGATTCGAAACCTAGAAACTCATAACACCAGCCACGATTCGCTATTCGTGTTCACCAAGCACCTCTCGGCTGAGACATCAACAACCGGCAAGGCCGACACGCTGATTGTGATTGTGAACCTCGACCCGAAAAACGTTTCCGACGGCGAAATTCAACTCGATTTGTGGAAACTAGATCTTCCGTATGAGGTGCCATTCAAAGTTACCGATTTGATGACCGGTGAGAGCAGAAGCATCAGTGCCAAGAGTTACGTGCGCATTGACCCAACCGAGCAGCCGGTTATGGTGCTTCGAGTAGATCGCGACAAATAGTAAATGGCTAAATCGAGCACACTTAACCTTCCGGTTCTTAATGCCGAACTTTTAGATTCTGTGAGCAACGGTAAGCACCACGACCCGCACTCGGTTTTGGGAGTGCACCCAATTGATGGCGGTTGGGTAATTCGTGCACTTAGGCCTCTGGCTTCGTCGGTGGTGGCAAAGGTTGGAAAAACCGAAGTTCCACTAACCCACAGTTTCAACGGAATCTTCGAAGGAGCCGTGGCCGGAAAATCAGTTCCGAATTACACGATTCACGCAACCTACCCGGACGGCGATTGGGTCGGAGACGACCCCTATCACCACGCACCAACCGTTGGAGACTTAGATCTTCACCTAATCCAGGAAGGTCGGCACGAAGAGCTCTGGAAGGCTCTGGGAGCCAATCTGAAAGGCGATGGCACAGCGTTTGCGGTTTGGGCACCGAATGCTCAGGCAGTTCGTGTGGTTGGCGACTTCAACGGCTGGAACGGCGTAACTCACGCGATGCGAGTTATGGGTTCAAGCGGTGTTTGGGAACTTTTTGTGCCAGGCATCGGAGCTGGCACCAAGTACAAGTTTGAGATCCTCACCAAGGCCGGCACTTGGATTACCAAGATCGACCCGATGGCGAAATTTGCCGAGACTCCCCCGCAGACGGCTTCGGTAGTCACGACAAGTAGTTACAAGTGGAAAGACAAGACCTGGCTAACCGCTCGTGCCAAACGAGACGCGCTGGCATCACCGATGAGCATTTACGAGTTGCACGTTGGCTCATGGCGTCAGGGCCTCACCTACCGCACGCTGGCCGATGAACTTATTCCCTATGTGAAAGAACTCGGCTTCACCCACGTTGAGTTCATGCCAATCATGGAACACCCTTATGCGCCGTCATGGGGTTATCAGGTCACCGGCTATTTCGCTCCAACCTCACGCTTCGGCGGCCCAGACGATTTGCGTTACCTAATTGACCAACTGCACCAAAACGGCATCGGCGTAATTCTCGACTGGGTTCCAGCGCACTTCCCGAAAGACGAATGGGCACTCGGACGATTCGATGGCGAGCCGCTATACGAACACGCCGACCCGCGTCGTGGTGAACACCCAGACTGGGGAACCTTCATCTTCGATTTCGGCCGCACCGAGGTTCGAAACTTCCTCGTTGCCAACGCGCTTTATTGGATTGAAGAATTCCACATCGACGGACTGAGAGTAGACGCGGTTGCGTCGATGCTCTATCTCGACTACTCCCGCGAGGGAGACGATTGGCTGCCAAACGCTAACGGTGGTCGCGAAAACCTAGATGCCATTGCGTTCATGCAGGAAGCGAACGCCACGGCCTATCGCCGCAACCCCGGTGTGATGATGATTGCCGAAGAGTCGACCAGCTGGGGTGGAGTCTCTGCGCCAACCGACGGCGGCGGATTGGGCTACGGCTTCAAATGGAACATGGGTTGGATGAACGATTCACTTCGGTACATCGAGAAAGACCCGATGTACCGCTCTCACCACCACGGAGAACTCACCTTCTCGATGCTCTACGCGTACGACGAGAAGTTCATCCTGCCAATTAGCCACGACGAAGTTGTGCACGGTAAAGGCTCCCTATTGGCGAAGATGCCTGGCGATCGCTGGCAGCAGCTGGCCAACGTTCGTGCCTACCTAGCATTCATGTGGTCTCACCCTGGCAAGCAACTGTTGTTTATGGGAAGCGAGTTCGGGCAACAGAGTGAGTGGAATCAGGAGCACGGTCTCGAGTGGGGAATCCTCGACCAAAAACCACACCTGGGGCTGCAGTCTCTGGTTCGGGAACTGAACCGCAATTATCTGGAAAATCCAGCAATGTGGGAACAAGACCACGATCCGGCCGGATTCCAATGGATTGACGGCGGAAACTCACAACAAAACCTGCTGAGTTTCATCCGCTACGACAAAAAAGGAAACCCGATCGCCTGCGTGATCAACTTCGCCGGAACACCTCACTATGATTTCCGTTTAGGGCTGCCTAGGGATGGGGCTTGGGACGAAATTTTGAATACCGACTCCGAAGTTTTCGGCGGATCCGACGTGGGAAATCTGGGTCAAGTAGAAACCGAAGGTGAAGGTTCACACGGCCAACCATTCGCGGCAACTATTCAGGTTCCGCCATTAGGCGCAGTTTGGTTTAGACCCGCTCAAACTAGTAAAGCAAGGTAGCCAAGCGCCCTCGAGCGTTTTTTACCTGTTCGTTGGAATTACCAGCGATTTCAAAGTACTCGAGCAGACGTGCTTTGACCAGTTCTTGTTCATCCGAAGTAACTTGAATGAAAAGCGACAAAAGCAGATCGAAGGAAGATTGGAAATCTCCAATGGCTGCCAAAACATCAGCCAAGACCAAAGCATCTTCGAAGTTATTTGGTTGAGACTCCAGAATTTCCTCGTGGGGTAATTCCATGGTGCGTTTCATGAGCGTGACCTGGGCTAAAAGTGCCGAGGTAGCGACATCTTTCGGGTTCTCCAATTTGAGTTTCGTTAGAAGATCGTGAGCCTTGTCAACCTCTCCAGCATCAACTAGTTCAAGCGCCTCCTGCAGGGGTTTGGGAAGCTCTGGAATGGCCTCTGATACATCGCCCTCGATCAAACGCCCAACCACGCCCTGCGTTGCCGCGCCAGCAATTAGCTGGTCTAAAACCGCTTGAAATTGGCTCTCTTCAAGTAAGCCTTCGAAAACAGGAATCGGTTGGCCATTCACCAGCGCAAACAGGGATTGGGGAGTCTTTAAACCGAACGCGGCGGCAACACGAGGTTCACCCGCCGAATCTACCCTGCCTAGGTAGACCTGACCCGAACGAGCGCGCACAGCCGTTTCTAGGGCGTCTGAGGCGGAACCCTGAAAGAACTCGAGGATAACTGGAACTGTCTTGGAGATGGCAACAACCGAGGGAAGAGTCTTTTCCGTGACAGTGGCGACAAGACTTGCAACCTTCAAAGCCGCCTGCTCTCCCGTCGCCGAGCTTTGCTTGAACTTTGATAGGTCGATTCCGCCGGAGAGAGACATTAGAGGGCTTTAACCTTCAGAAGACCGGTCTGCCAGCCAAGAAGTTGCACTCTAGCTTCTTGCCCAACGGACGGTACGTAAAAGAGCAGCATATCGCCGTAAGTAGACGCGACGCCGGTAACTGAACCTTTGGACCCCAGGGCAACCTGCTGAAGCTCGTTCACGGTAATCCCCGAGTTGCGTTTGATGGGTTTGATCTTTGTGATGTCTTTCATGTAAACAGCTACCAGTGCGCCACCATCCGCCGTGGACATGGAAATTGGTTGAGGATCAGCCAGTATGTGCTGATAGGTGAATTTGGCGCTCTTTAGGGTGTCTACTTGCTTTTTTTGTTCGGCAGATATGGTCTGGTAAAACTTATCCGCCGTTAGCTCAAACTTGCCAAAAAATTGTGACGCGGAACCTTGATCAATTACCGAACCATAGGCGGTCGGAAGTTCATTCGGAGCAAGTTGCAGATAGGCAGAGTCTGGCATTACCGGCACCGCTCCATCTTTCACCGCTGCAACCCGAGGAAGTTTCACTCCGGATGCCAAGGTTGCTAGGTACTGAACTTGGTACTGCTTACGTGGCTCTGCTTGAACTAAGACCAGCATTTGTGGCGCCGTGCCCTTGTCTGTTCCGGTAACCACCATGAGAGTTCTCGGCCAGTCACTGGTTGCCGAAGGCAAACTTAGGGTGAGCGGTGAACTATAAATAGGTTCCAGCGCAGGAGCTTTTTTGGTCTTCTTCAAAAGCCCGTAGGCGGCGTCCCTCATTTCTAATGCTGGGCCGCTGAATCTCGGTAACAGTTGAGCAGCCGTGTTCGATTCGTCCGCGGTCTCGGCAATTCGGGAAACAGCTGAAACGATTCTCCGAATCTGACCGATTTGCAGGGCCGCCGGAGCGTTTACAACTTCGTTAGCGTCTTTAGTCGGCGACGGAGAAGCGTTTGGAGTGGCCGCGGCGCAACCGGTGACCATCGCTAGCGATACCAATGCCGCAGGAATAACGGCCAAATTGCGACGAGAAGAGCGCCGGCCTCGCGGAGGCAGAGAAGACTCTGTGCGCTTGCGCCTAAGTTTTGGTCCCTGAGGAGCCTTTGGCAGTTTCCTACGAGGACGCCTGGCGTTACGGATGCTTCTGAATACAAAAAAGTTGTAAATCAGAGTGATAACCAACAGAGCCAGCCCCGAGTTGATCAAAATGTTTGATGGAGTTAGGTCATAATCTTGATGCCATTTGATGGTGACCTTATTGGGGGCATTTACTAGCCCGTCGCTTGCAACAATCAAAGCATTTTCGTCCGCGGTGGCAACCTTCACGGAAACCTTAGAATTGGCGGCTCGTTCGGTGCGCCAAAGGTCTGAACCAAGCGGGTTAGCCGAAGGAAGAAGGCCGCTCACCGCTGAAGAACCTAGGGTTTCAGACTGCTTGTCGTAGGTGATCAACGTCTTGCTGGAGCCGGCAACCCAAGCGGTAATGTCTGCCTCACGTCCAGTTGCTACAAACACACGCCCGGGGCCGCTGACAGTAACTGTTGGCTTACCGGGATTCAGCTTCAAAATGTCGTTTGGGATTACCACCAGAGGGTTGGGATCGGTAATAGTCACCGAAATATCATTGGAGTCTTTGGGCGCCCAGACGGTTCTTTCTGCCAAACCGACCAGCATAAGGGTTAGCGCTAGAAGGTATAGCGCAACCGAGATGATAAGGCGCATCACTATCCAATCGGGGTAAACTTGTGGCTTAGACCAGCCTTCTCATTCTACGCAATTGATTTAGGAGTTTCTCTTGAGCGTTGACCAGAGCGAATTCGCAACGGCCATGCGCGGTTACGATCGCGACGCTGTAGACGAAGCCGTTCGGTTATTGCGCAAAGAACTGCTCCAGATCAATGGAATTAATGCTCAGCTCGTTTCCGAATTACGTGAAAAAACCGGTCTCCTGGAAAGCCTTCAAGCGCGCCTGGACGAAAGTGAAGCGCCAAACTATGCCTCGGTAGGCACTCGAGCCGCTCTAATTCTCAGCACTGCCGAAGAACAATCGCTTCGAATAGTCGCAGATGCTGAGGCGGAACGTGCAAGAATTCTGGCTGATTTGGAAGGCGAACTGGCCACTTTACGCGAGGAGGCAAAAAACTACTACGACTCGCTGGTTTCAGAGGCTCAGCGCCGAGCAGAACGCCTGCAAACTCAAGCTAAAAGCGACTACGACGAGACGCTCCGAGAGGCAAAAGACCAAGCCTTTACACTCGTCGACGAAGCCAACCGAGAAGCGGGTTCAATCCGAGGTGCAATTGCAACCGAAGCGGCCCGTCTGAGAGCTACCACCAAACGGGAAACCGAAGCGATGAAGACCGAAGTTGCCAGAAAACTCAGCGAACAACGATTGATTGAATTCCGCAAGCTGAATAAAGAGGGAAACGTTCAGGCTGCCGAAGAATTGGTTTCTGAACAATTCCGAATTGACCTAGACCTTGAACTGGCCGGTCGCCGGGCCGAGGCAGAATCCGAATACCTGCGAAAGCACCAAGAGGCGGTAGCGGCAACCCAGAAATACTTGGACGAAGCTCAAAGTTCTCTAGCCACAGCCAAGGTGCGGGTAAATGCGGCCAAGCTCGAGGCTGAAACCTTGGAAGCAGCAGCTAAAGCGGTAAACAAGCGCACCCGAGATGAGGCAAAGGAAAAAGCCGAGCAAATTCTTGTTTCAGCGGAGTCAGAGGCTCGTGCCATCATCAGTGAAGCTGAGAACAAGGCCCGAAACGAGGTCAGGCGCTTGAAGGCCGCAATTGGCAAGCTAAACAACGAGCGCGACGCAGTTTCCATCTATTTGAAAAACCTTCGGACGGTTATCGAAACCGCTGAGCAATCGATTGCGGAGTAACTAATGCCGACAAACAAAACTGAGCAGAAGATCACCAGCACCAAAATTTCTCTGGCAAATGCCTTTGAGATTGGTTTTCTAGGCGGCCTGGGTGTACTGGTTGCGATTATGGTCGGACAGTCCTTTACCGCCTTGGCCACAATCATCACCTACATGACGGCAGCAATCTTTATCGCTCTTGGATTAGACCCGTTGGTCCGAGTCCTCGAAAAGCGAGGAATGCCCAGAGGTTTCTCGATTCTCACGGTTGTGCTGTCGATTCTCACGGTTGCCGCCACCCTACTGATTGCCGTGATCCCGAGTGTTGTCGAAGAAACTGGCGCGCTATTGAAGAATGCCCCAAACCTGGTAACGAATCTGAACGCTCTGCCGATAGTTCAGACTTTGGACACCCAATTCAACGGAGCAATTTCTAGCGCCATTTCTAACGCTTCAAACTACCTTGCCGACGCGGCAAACTGGCCTCTGATGCTAGGTGGTGTGTTGCAGGTGGGGATTTCTCTGGTCAACGGCCTAGTCGGATTTATTGTGATTCTCACCCTGAGCCTTTACTTCATGGCTTCCTTGGGTCGATTCAAGAAATTCGTTTACGCGTTGGTGTCGGCTTCGAATCGTGAAACTTTCATCAGACTCTCTGAAGAGGTTGCCGCTTCGGTTGGGCGCTATGTAGGCGGCCAGTCCACCGTCGCCCTGATCAATGCAACACTTGGCTTTATCGTTATGACCATCGCCGGAGTACCTTTCTCGGTGGTGTTAGCCTTCATAACTTTCCTCTTGGCGCTAATTCCCTTGGTGGGTGCCATCACCGGTGCCTCAATTGTTACCCTGGTTTCACTAACAATTAGCCCGGGAATGGCACTCGCGGTTGGAATCTACTACCTCATCTACATGCAAATTGAAGCCTACGTAATCAGCCCGCGAATCATGAAGCGTGCGGTTTCGGTACCGGGTGGCGTTGTTGTTGTGGCCGCCATGGCCGGAGGTACCCTTTTGGGGATCATGGGTGCGCTAATTGCGATACCGGTTGCCGCTTCGATCATCCTAGTAATTCGCCAGGTGTGGATGCCGGCACAAAACCTGCGCTAAATTTCTGCAGTCTCCGGTAGCGGGTATTTTTGGGGGTTAACCACCCGCACGATTTCGTTCAACACGGTCTTTGTAGCACTTTCGCCAACCCAAAGGTGTTTACCGCCTTCAACCGCCACAAGTTCCAGCTGCGGAATTACAGAGAATCGTTCCGCGGCCTCGGGTGGCTGCAGATAATCGTCGAATTCCGGAATGATGGCAACCAACCGTTTTCCGTTGTTCGCCCAGAGATTGAGTTCGTCTTGACTAGTTCTGTGAAGCGGCGGTGACAGCAGAATTCCGCCAAGTACCGGCTTATTGTGGCCGTATTTTAGAACTAGTTCGGTACCGAAACTCCAGCCCAGCAACCATAGATTCGGCAGTCTCCGTGAGCTGGCAAAGGCCACAGCAGCCTCAAGATCGGCGCGTTCGGTGACTCCTTCACCGAATGACCCTTCGCTGGTTCCGCGAGGCGAGGTGGTGCCTCTGGTGTTAAATCTGATTACGGCGAGATCGGCCAGAGCGGGCAGGCGATTGGCAATCTTTCGAAAAATGTGCGAATCCATAAAACCGCCGTGGGTCGGCAACGGATGAAAAGTAATCACTGTGGCAACCGGAGGATTTGTGACCGGGAGAGATAGCTCACCGACCAGGGTAAGACCGTCGCTGGTGACAAAGCTAATTTCTTCACGGATGGCGGGTAATTCAATTCCCGAGCGAATCTCAACCACTTTGGTCAAAGTAGGGTGCCTTGAAACTTTGTCCAACAGGGCGTGTGGAAATGACGTCTGGTGTCTAGCCCGCGAACTTCATCCCAAACCACCAAGTGGCTAATACCGATAGATATGCTGGTACTGCAGTACGGACAGATCCAGGTCTTATCCTCGTCGGCATTGCGGCCGGTTGAGGCCTGAACCACGTAGTTCACACCGCGCTTGATCTCACTGCGCTTTATTCCAGAACGCACCCGATCCAGATCGAGTTCTTCGTGCTCATTGTTGTCTTTAGAACGCTTGGGACGATTCGAGCGTGGCATTAGTACCAGTTGACGCGGTCGGAATGCGCTAGTGCCGTGCAAGGGTCCCCGTAGCGACCCTCAATGTACCCAATGCCCCAGTTGATTTGGGTTTCCGGGTTAGTCTTCCAGTCGGCTCCAGCCACGGCCATTTTGCTTCCTGGCAAAGACTGGGGAATCCCATAGGCTCCCGAACTGGTATTGAACGCATTTACTCGCCAGTTCGATTCACGGTTCCAAAGTTTGACTAGGCATGAGTACTGATCCAAGCCCCAACCACGGCTCTTCATCTTCCCGAAAGCGATAGCCTGCACCGTATTCGCGCTTGGAATCGATGCCAACTCAACGAATACCTTACTGGCGGCCGCTCCGGTGAGAACTTCGTACCCGCCTCGGGTGAGCGATACGGTAACCGGCTGGCTCTTCTCGGCCTCATCAAAATAGTCGATGTATTCGGTATCGGCCGCATAAGAGCTAAGTGTTCCGAAATACGGGTCAACCACTGTTACCAGAGCAAGAGAGGAAATAATGGCGAAACCCCAAGCACGACGAGTGGTGGATTTCGCTAGCGACGTCTTTAGGCCGCTGCGCTTGATTACAGCCGCGATCGGGCTACCCAAACGTGAGGTGAGGGTGATACGACGAGCTTCGTGGCGACCCATTTCACCTCCTAAACGTGTTCTGACCCAAAATTCAAGTTTAGTTTGCGGCTAATTTTTGCGCCAGACCCAGTTTTAGGGCAACTTTTGCTTTGGACAGGTCGACAAAACGCGAATCATCGCCTTCTTCTCAGGAGCGGTAACCCAAAGTTTGTACTTCCGCTTCACCGAAAGCTGTCTCGCCACGTACTTGCATTGATAGGCAACCCTTGGCAGAAACAGGGAGGCGTCTTTGTCGCTCTTGGAACTGTTAGTTGGGCCGTCTACCGCCAGCAGATTCAGGGGGTCGTTCGCAAATTGATATCTAGCCGTTTCGGTGATTTTCTGTGCACCGGTTCCCCAGGCGTTACTTAGCGCAACAACATGATCTATTTGAACAGCGCCCGATGTCTTTACCCCGCGCACAAATTCAATTGTTTTGCCAGTGTATGGATCTTTGAGCGTGCCGGTGGCAACAAGACACCAATCGTAAGATTTGCGGGTGATGTTGGTGAGATCACGGGTGAGTACGTAATTCCTCAGATCGCAGGTTCGATCCCCCTGCTGAATATTTCCCCAGCCTTTGGAAAATTTGTCTCGTTTATAGCCGTCATGGCTTGCCATCGCCTTCGCTTTGAGTTTGTTAACGTAACTGAGAGCGCTAGTGGCTTTCGTGACCTCGTTGGGAGTAGTACTCAGAGCCATCGACGACGTTGACGGGACGAGCAATAGCAGCAGCAACAGGCTTAGCAAAACGCTTGGTTTGAATGTATTCGACCAAGCGATCGACGTAGGCGTCAACTTGTGACTCAATGTAACCTCCCCGTTGCAGTTTAAAAACTAATTGTCTTACTTCTCCGATTGCCAGCTCATTTTGCCCCTCGAGATGTTCCCCAACCATCGTTAGCAGAGCATCTACCTGAGACCGAGAGTAACCCAAACCTAAGACACCCGAACGCTGGAATCTTCTTCCCTTAGGCCTTGAGACGCGCGCCGAAAGAAGTTGGCGAAGCTGTTCGCCGTCTGCCCCGCGAGATGAGAGTTCTTTTTCAGCGAAGGTGTCTTGGAGTTTGTATATGGCGGAATCTACTGCGGCCGGCTGATATCCGTTTTTTTCCATCGTAAAAACGTGATTAGAAAGTTCACGCCAATCAAGAACTTGAG
>Ga0208595_1000432_pt1 | contig 16075 bp, 11 predicted proteins | sample LakMenEpi28Jun11_FD_150742 | JGI IMG/M metagenome (GOLD analysis project Ga0208595, IMG submission 150742) | Freshwater microbial communities from Lake Mendota, WI - 28JUN2011 deep hole epilimnion (SPAdes) | ecosystem: Environmental > Aquatic > Freshwater > Lake > Epilimnion/Euphotic zone ...
GACGTCGCAGTTCGGAACACCTTTTTATGGTAGAGATGGAAAATTTCAATCCCCTTCATTTAGTCTTTCTAATATGGGCCTTGGCGCTGATTTAGGCTTTATTTTTGAAAAAAGAGATGGAAAAGATTATACCTATGAGATGGATTGTAGAACGGATAATTTAAGAAATGATTTAAATAAATATAAATATCGAATAGGAGTGAGTGTTATCGATTTTGGAACTGTTCCTTTCGAGCCATCGGTTGCTTTGCAATCATTTACTTTTGATAGCTCTAAGTTTAATGGAGGTAGATTTAAAACAATTAATAAACCTTTTAAACAATACGATTTCATTGATTCATTAAAAGCGCTCTCAGGTTTTGCGGATACCAATGGTTTAATCATTGACACCACAATAAAGAAATATAGCGTTTGGACTCCAACAACGGTTAATGCATTTATTGATTACCGAATTTGGAAAGGATTTTTTATTGCCGCGAATACCACTTTTGGGTTTGTGATTAATAACGAAACGGGTTCAAAAATTAATAATACGTCTTTTGGATTAATACCAAGATGGGAAGGTAAAGCAGTAGGATTATATTTTCCTTTGGGATATAGTATGCTTAGCCAAGAATTTAATGCAGGCTTTGGAATGCGATTGTTTTTCCTAAACTTTGGAATACAAGATTTAATGGGAATTGCAGGATTGAAACAGGTTTCAAGAAATGCAGGTTTTCATTTTAGTATAAATGTTCCTATTGTAAATAAAGGCGTTCCTAAAGATAAAGACAAAGATTTAATTTCGGATAAATTAGATAAATGTAAAGATGTGCCAGGAAATTGCGACAATATGGGATGCGCCGAGCCAGATCAAGACGAAGACGGTGTTCCAGACAAAGAAGACAAATGTCCTACATTAAAAGGACCTTTAGAAACAGCGGGTTGCCCTGATAAAGATAAAGATGGGATAATTGATAGAGAAGATAAATGCCCAAATGAAGCTGGATTGAAAGAATATTATGGCTGTCCTGACACTGATGGCGATGGCGTTTCGGATAATTATGACAAATGTCCTAAAGAAGTAGGATCTAAATTATTAGATGGCTGTCCGGATCGAGATGGCGATGGTGTGCCAGATTATATTGATAAATGCCCTGATACGGTAGGTTTAATTGGAAATGAAGGTTGCCCTGAAGAAATAAAAGATTTTGATGGCGACAGTATTCCTGATGACGAAGATGATTGTCCTCAACAATATGGAATAAAAGCAAATAGAGGTTGCCCGGCTGAAGATGTTGAGAAAAAAATAGCTAAATTAGCTCAAGAAAATTTAGAGTTTCTGACAGGAAGCGCGGTGATCAAGAAATCATCATTTGCGTCTTTAAATATGGTGGCTCAAATTCTTAAATCCAATACAGATTTAAAATTAAAACTTGAAGGTCATACGGATAATGTTGGTAAACTCGATAAGAATATGAAATTATCTTTGGATCGTGCCATAAGCGTCAAAACATTTATGCAATCTAAAGGCATTGAAGGTAAACGTATCGAAGCCGAAGGTTTTGGACCAACTAAACCAAAATCAGACAATGCATCTGAAGCAGGGCGCGCAATAAATAGAAGGGTTGAGATTGAAATGATTCGATAATATATTGAAATGAATGTAGTTGTTGTTGGCGTTGGTCATTTAGGGACTTATCATGTGGAGCAGTGGATTCAGATAGTAGGTAATGAAAATGTATATGCTTTTGATATTAATCGGAAGCATATGGATCAAGTGAGCGATAAATTTCAGTGTCCAAAAATTATAGATGCCGAACAGATTTTTGAAATCGCGGATATTATAGATATTGTAACTCCAACTCAGTTTCATTTTGAATGGATTAAAAAAGGAATTTTACATCAAAAACATATTTTCGTTGAAAAGCCGATTTGTTATTCTATTGAAGAAGCAAATCAAATCGTTGAGTTGTTAAAAAATTCAAAGTCTAAACTACAAGTTGGTCACATCGAACGTTTTAATCCAGCATTTGTATCGATAAAAGATAGTATAAAAGCGCCCAAATTTTTTGAAGTACACCGATTGGCGCCATTTAATCCTAGAGGAACAGAAGTTAGTGTTATCATGGATTTGATGATACACGATTTGGATATCATTTTAAGTATTATAAAAAGTTATCCCATAAAAATTGATGCAACTGGCGTAAATATTATGAGTGCTACGCCTGATATTGCCAATGTCCGTTTAGAATTTGAAAATGGATGCGTGGCAAATCTTACAGCAAGTAGGATTTCAATGAAAAAAATGCGAAAAATGCGAGTTTTTTCGGATAATGGCTATATTTCTATTGATTTTCTAAACAAAAATTCGGAAAAATATGAAATTATAGAGGATGAAGAACAAATCGAAGGGTTGTCTTTTATTAACTTTGAAGGCAAGTCTAAGAAATTAATTTATGAAAGTAAAAATAATCAAAATAGAAATGCCCTTTATGATGAATTGTTTTCTTTTTATCAATCTATAAAGTATGGAGAGCCTATAATGATTGATGAAAAACAAGGTGTTGAAGTATTTAGATTAGCGCATCAAATTCAAAGTTTGATATAGTAAATGGTCGATTCTATTTAGGATAAGGTTTAAAAAGTGTGTTTTAAATGATATTTTATGTTAAAAAATTAACATAAGTTATTTAGTTTCTATATATTTGCATCTTTTTAATTAATTTTTACCAAAATAGCATAGGAAATGAAAAAATTTTATATATTAATTACTTTATTTTTCTTGAGTTCAAACGTAAATGGACAGCAAGATATGGCATTCAGTATGTATATGTTTAACCCAACGGTTGTTAATCCAGCAACAGTAGGATATCAAGATAGAGCACAAATGTCAGGAATTTTTAGATATCAGTGGGTCGGAATTGAAGGAGCGCCAAGATCGGGCAATTTATCTTTCCACTCTCCATTAGGAAACAAAAATATGGCTTTAGGAGCTAATATTAAATATGACAAGCTTGGATTGATTAATAATGTGGGCTTAGACATTAACTACGCATATCGTATTCGTTTAACTGAGGAAACTCGTTTGTCTTTAGGATTAATGGCAAGTATATTTAATTTATCAGACAATCGATTAAGAGCATCGTTAATAGATAATGAGAACTTATCTAATTTAAGTACGTTTATCCCTAACTTTGGAGCAGGAGCCTATTTATTTTCAAAAAGATATTTTGTAGGAGCTAGTGTTCCACATTTTTTAAAGTTAAAATATAAAAATGATGTTGATTCTGGAGGAACAAATCCACTTTCAAGACAGTATAACCACTATTTCTTTTCAGCTGGATATGTTTTTGGTAAAGAAGATGGCATGAAAATTAAACCTCAAGCATTTTATAAATTTAGTGATAATTCAAATCCAAACCTTGATTTAAACCTTAATTTCTTATTACAAGAGCGTTTTTGGTTAGGTGTTGGTTTCCGTTTTGGTGGTGATGTTTTATCTGATGATAGAGGTGTAAATTATAGTTTCTTTAATGGCGAGGCTATAGTAGGGATATTCAAAATGTTAGTAAACCAAAATCTTGAAGTTGGATATTCTTATGATTATCATTTGTCTCGATTAAGACAAGCTACTTCGGGTTCTCACGAATTGTATTTAGGAATGTATTTCTCAAATAATAAGAAAGACCGATTTGTTTCACCTCGTTATGTTAACTATTTCTAGAAGATAGAGTTTAAACCATATTCTTAAGAATTTAAAAAATTTAAAATGAAAAATACAATAAAAATACTGATTACTTTATTTGCTTTCAGTACTTTAATAAACTTGAATGCGCAGGCTATATCAGGAGATGAAAAAGATGGAGATGATGCCGCTCAAAAGTTTATGTTAGATAAAGCAATCAAAAGTTACAAAAAAGAATTAGAGACCAATCCAAGAAATTATAAAGTAAGTGAGAAGCTCGCTAATGTTCTATTAATAATAGACCCAAACAGTAATGAAGCATTAAAATTATTGTCGGAAGCAAATAATTCTGGATTTATGTCGAGCAGAGCTAAATTAAGATATGCTCAAATGTTGTCCTCTAAAGGCACCTTTAAAGAAGCTTCGGAAGTTTACAATAATTTTTTTACTGAAAGTCAAGCAGATGCTAAGTTGACAAATATTAATGAAGAGTACTTTCAATCCATTGCAACACCGAATAAATCTATTAAAATCAGAAATGTAGGCGAATTAAATTCACGTCAAGCGGATTTTTCACCAATATTTTATAGAAATAGAAGTATTTTATATATCACAACTTCAAAAAATCGTCAAGGGAGTGGATTTAAGCTTGTTGAAACCAATTATGATATGTTTACCGATGTATTTGTAGCAGAAGGAAATAAGTCTTACAATTTTCAACAAGGAAAACCTTTCTTTAAGAAAATGGATCAATCTTATATGCAAGGTCCTATGACATTTACAAAGGACTATGGCGTTATGTATTTAACAAGAACAAATTATGAAAATAATAAGAACAAAACGGTAGTAGCATCAGACAAAAAAACAGTAAACTTAAAGATCTTTAGAGTAACGTATTCGGGTTCACTTGATGAATGGACCGATGTTACTGAAATTAAATTAAATAGTGCACCAAATGCGGATGATTATTCATATGCACACCCTGCTTTATCTCCAAATGATGATGAGTTAATTTTTGCAAGTAATATGCCAGGTGGTTTTGGTGGAACGGATTTATGGAAAGTGAGAAGAGTAGGAATGGGATGGGGAACTCCAGAAAATTTAGGTCCAAAAATCAATACGCCGGGAGAAGAGAAATTCCCTTATATTGCAGCGGATGGTACATTGTTTTTTGCTTCGGATGGATTGCCTGGTTTAGGAGGTTTAGATATATTCAAAGCAAAATTTGCGAATGAAGAATATGAAACTCCAGAAAATTTAGGAAACCCAATCAATACAAAAGATGACGACTTTGGTTTTATTATAGATAAAGATAATAAAGAAGGATTCTTTTCTTCAAATAGAAACGGAGGCATCGGAAATGATGACATCTATCATTGGAAAAGCGTTGATATTATGCTAACGGTAAAAGTTATAGACGCTAAAACAAAAAATCCAATTGAATCTGCTAAAATTGCAGCGGAGTGTATCAATAAGCCAGATATTACTACAAATAAAGACGGGGAATATAAGACGTCAATGATGGCTTCTAAATTGTGTAGCTTAAATGTTTCAAAAGAAGGCTACAAAAAAAATACAGCGGTATTGAAGAATTTCAATGAAACAAAAATAGTTGTTGTTCAATTGGAAGAGGATTTATCTCCAACAACAAAATTTGTAGTAAGTGTAAAAGATTGTCAAACTGGAGAATTGCTTCCTGACGCCAATGTAACGTTAAAGCAAATGTCTTCTGGCGACGAAGTTGGAGCCTTTACAAAAGCAAATGGGACTTTAAAAGTAGGCGGTATTGCATTAAACGATGAATATCAAGTGAGAATTTTTAAAGTAAATCAAGATGGAACTCGATATTTAGCTAAAACAGAGAGTGTAAGAACGCGTCCTGAAAACATTAATCAAAATGTCAATATTGACGTTTGTCTAGAAAAAATTGAGAAAAATAAAGTTTTCAAAATTGATAATATTTATTTTGATGTAAATAAATGGAATATTAGACCCGACGCTGCTAATGAGTTAGAAAAAGTGGTTCGAATCATGTACGAAAATCCAACATTAGTTATAGAAATGGGATCTCATACGGATTGTAGAGGTTCGGATCAAGCTAATTTAGTATTGTCTCAAAAAAGAGCGCAGTCTTCTATGGAGTACATTGCTTCTCGTGGCGTTGAGCGAAATCGATTATCTTTTAGAGGTTATGGTGAAACAATGCCCGTAAACAATTGTAGATGTATAACCAAAAATGATTGTTCGGAATATGAGCATCAGATGAATCGAAGAACCGAATTTAAAGTAATTAATTTCTAAAATAAAAAAGGTGTTGAAATTTCAACACCTTTTTTATTTTTATTCTATTTTTGCCCCTTTTTCAATTTTACAATGGTAGCACTAAACAATATTTCATTAAATTTTGGAGGCCGAAATCTTCTTAACAATATTTCATTTTTAATAAATCGAGAAGATCGAATAGGTTTAACGGGCCGAAATGGCGCTGGAAAATCAACACTTTTAAAATTGCTTTCTGGAATTTATAAAGCAGATTCAGGTACGATAAGTAAGCCAAATTATGCTACAATTGCTTTATTGAGTCAAGATCTTGAAAGTCGTTCAAACAAAAATGTTTTAGAAGAAACCAAAACGGCGTTTGCAGAAATCTTAGCTTTGGAACAAAAAGTAGTTGATATAACCAATCAACTTGAAACCCGAGACGATTATGAATCCGATGCGTATATGCAACTCATTGAGGATTTGGGCGATATTCAAAATAGACTAAACCTTACAAATGTTTCAAATATTGATGCAGATATTGAGAGAGTTTTAAAAGGATTAGGATTTGAAAGAGAAGATTTTAAAAAATCAATGCAAGAATTGAGTGGAGGATGGCAAATGCGGGTTGAACTAGCAAAAATTCTATTACAAGCCCCCGATTTAATTTTGCTGGATGAGCCGACGAATCACCTTGATATTGAAAGTATTTTTTGGCTTGAAAACTTTTTAAAAGAATATAAAGGTGCCGTTGTTTTAGTATCGCACGACATTGCTTTTCTCGATGCCGTAACAAATCGAACCATTGAAGTAACACTAGGAAATATTGAAGATTATAATGCAAATTATAGTAAATACCTCGAGTTAAGAAAAGAGCGAAGAGAGCAGCTGAATAATGCATTTAAAAATCAGCAGGATCAAATAAAACAAATCGAACGCAATATTGATAGATTTAGAGCTAAAGCAAGTAAAGCAAGTTTTGCACAGTCGCTAATAAAAAAGCTTGATAAAATGGAACTTATTGAAGTAGATTCTGAAGAGAATGCTACAATGAATATTAAATTCCAAAAAGCACCGAATTCGGGTAAATTAATTTTGAAAGCGGATAAAGTAATAAAGAATTACGGAGATAAAAATATCATAAAGGGCTTTAGTTTTGAATTAGAGCGAGGTGATAAAATTGCATTTGTAGGTAAAAATGGTATGGGTAAATCTACTTTAGCTAAGATACTCGCAAATGATATTGATTCTTATGAAGGAAATGTGGAATGGGGTCATAATGTATTAAAAGGATATTTTGCACAACATCAAGCGGTAGATTTAAATAACAATAAAACGGTTTTTGAAACCATAGATGAAGAAGCCACTGGAGACATGCGAACTCAAGTCCGTAATTTACTAGGAGCGTTTTTGTTTGGTGGTGAAGATGTCGATAAAAAAGTTCGTGTTTTAAGTGGTGGCGAGCGAGGAAGGCTTTCGCTTGCAAAATTAATGCTACAACCTTATAATTTTTTAATTCTTGATGAGCCCACAAATCACTTGGATATTAGAAGTAAAAATGTATTAAAAAAAGCGATTCAATCTTTTGAAGGCACTTTTATTGTAGTCAGTCACGATCGGGATTTTTTGCAAGGTTTAACAACTAAAACGTATGAGTTTACAACAGAGGGGATTAGAGAATACTTAGGTACGATTGATGAGTTTTTAGAGAAAAAGAAAGTCGATTCATTCAGACAATTTGAATCGGAAAAGTCATCAAATAATAGCGCAGATAACTCAAAATCCGTTGTGAAAAAAATTGAATCGGTTAAATCAAGTCCTGAAAATAATAAAAAATTAGAGCAAAAAATTGAAAAGCTTGAAAATCTAATTTTAGAAAAAGAACAATTTATGGCTACGGACGCATTTTTAAATAATCCGGATACGCATAACAAAATTTATGAGGAATACCAAGACCTAAAATCGCAGCTTGACAAATTGTATCAAGATTGGGAATCATTGATGTAGGTCTAGTTTATTTTTAATTTCATTTATTATTTGACCATCAATCACAACGTCAAAGTGAATGGCGCCAATAGCAATTTTATGAGTTTCAAAAAGTGCTTGAAAGTTTCTCAACTTGATAGCATCTTTGGTAGTGGTTAATATAAATGAAATATTTAGATTTATAGCTTCATTGATTATTTTATTATGGTCTTCATTAGAATAGTTGTAGTGATCTGCAAACTCAAAATGTTTGACGATTCTTGTTTTTTCTGATAAATCATGAACTAGCTCAGAGGTATTTGCCAATCCCGTTAATAATATAATTGAATTAGGCAAGGGCTCTATGTTGTTTGAAAAAATATTATGAATCTGAGTATATGTATAACTTGAGAAAAATGTCGGACTTGAATTGTATTTATTAATGGCATTTAAATAGAACTCTTTAGTGTCTTGATGAATATTTGGAGGACATTTTGTAATCATATTCAAATCAGATGTTATAGCTCTATTCTTTATATCCCTTAATGTTCCTAAAGGAAACAAGTCGTCTTTAAAAAAAGGATTGTTAAATCGAGTTAATAGTATTGTTAAGTCTGGATTTAAACTTCGGTGTTGCATGGCATCATCTAATAAAATTAAATCTATCGAGGCATCCATTTTTTGAAGACTTAAACATCCTTCAAATCTATTTTCACAAACGGCTACGGTAATATTTGGTAATGTCTCTTTAATCAGTTTAGGTTCATCGCCAACTAAATTCCAATCGGTTTGTTTATTTACAATTTGAAATCCTGAACTTTTTCTTTTGTAACCTCTGCTTAGAACAGCAATTTTGTAATCTTTGCTCAAGTTTTTTGCTAGATAGATGATTAATGGCGTTTTACCACTCCCGCCCAAATTCAAATTTCCAATACAAATTGTTTTTATAGGACTTTTATGAGATTTGAATATATTTTTATCATATAAATAATGACGAATCGTTAATATAAACAATACTATTTTAGAAAAAAAAACATAAAATAAACCCATTTAAAGTCTAACAATTTTGATAATTTTAGAAAATTCATAACTGTTATCTTCAGAATTGATGATTCCTAAATAATCATATTTTGAGATTTTTATCATTCCATTACAATGTATTAAACAATTGTTGTTGAGTAAAATACTAACTTGCTCGACATTTTTTTGCCCCCAAAAAACCAAATCTCCAAATTTAGCATTTTTAATCAAAGAAATATGTTGACCGATATCTAGCATTTCATCAATATTTTTAGGGGAATTAATACCTAAATACTTTAAATAAAAACGAATTAATCCCAAAGGGTCCATTCCAAATATAGATTGACCACCAGTCATATAGGGCGTGTTGACTAGTTTTTTCAATAAGGTTTCAATTTGATGTTGTTGTAAAACTTGGGTTGAAGAAATCGCATTCCCGTTAAAATTGATTTTTTGATCCATAAACTGGCAAACCAATCCATCAAAATTATAAAGCGTGCTCCCAATTGACAATAACGTAATTGCATGATTAAGAATTATTGTAGAAACCGAATCGGTTGTATAATATTTTGGGGCATTTTGTAAAACTTTAAACTCTTTAGGACTTAAAATTCTAGATTGAGATTTTAAAATATAGCCACTGATGGAATTATTAATACATTGGATTTCTATAAATTTCTTATTGGAATTTATAATTTCATATGTCTCACCAAAAAGTAGCTGCCCCGCAGGAGTGCAATACTCCGACATGTCGCTATATATAGTCGTGCAAGATAAAAAACAAATTCCATATTTCATAAAAACATCTTTTCGAAATATTGTTTTTTTATAACTTTAAAAGAACAATATTTATAAATTCTACAAAAATAAACAATTGTATTTCATTTGAAATTTATTTATTCACATATTTTTTTATGTTTTTTTAAATGATTTAGAAAATATTTTATAATTTTGGACGTTGCAAATAAAGGCTAAAGATATAAATCGTATGGCAAAAATAATACATATTTTCTTGATTCTTATAGTTTCAAGTAGCGTTTTAACAGCTCAGTGTTCGTTTACCAAAACAATTAGTAAATTGGATCCCACTTGTGGTGCCAATGGTTCTATTAATGCAAATATCACAAATAGTAGTATAGGGGCAACATTTAGTCTTTATAAAGGAAATAGTTTTTTAGCTGGTGTTTTTGGATCGGGTATTAACGTGAACAACTTAGATGCAGGTACTTATAAAATTATTATTCGTGATAGCGCCACCGCTTGTACGGATTCATTTATTAACATCGTTTTGACTGCTAGTACAAACGCAATGGAAGTAGAATTAAAAGCAGATAGTGCTCGTTGTTCAAATTCTTCAGATGGAAAAATTTTTGCGGATGTTAAAAATTTCACATCACCAATCAGCTTTAAATGGAGTCATAATAGTTCACTAAATAATGCTACAGCTAGTAATTTGCCAGTTGGAAATTATGCGGTAACGGTTACAGATGGATCGGGTTGTATCATATCAAAGAATTTAGAGCTAAAGGCTAAAGTAGGTAAAATGTCGTTAAAAAAATTAACGATATTAAATGCTGCCTGTGGAAGAAAAATTGGATCCATCAATATTGAAATGGAAGGCGGTTATCCTCCTTATACTTTTAAATGGATAGATGTTACTAACAATAGAATGCCTTTAGATACTATAGTTGCAGGAAAATATACGTGTTATTTTTTGGATACACTCAAATGTGATACTTTTTGGATTCGAGATATAGAAGTAAAAGAACCTGCATTACCTAAAGGTAAAATTACAGGTACGGATTCTATTTGTTTTAATGAAGGTTTTGGAACATTAAAAGCCGATGTAGTTCAAGGTGATTCGGCTTCAATAACTTACAGATGGCTTCATAATGGAAGCACGCAACAACAAGTTTCTGGATTAATTGCTGGAGATTATGCGGTGGTATTAAGAGACCGAGGAGGCTGCGTAGACACGGTAAGAAAAACAATTTATGAATTCCCCGATCGTGTTGTAAAGTTAATTGGAAAAAACACAATGGTTTCGGGTCAAGTTCAAGATATTGTTATTGAAGATATGTTTGGATTATATGATATTATTTGGACGCCAAAAGAATCATCAATTGCTACTAATTTTGGAGTACGTGTTTTCCCTAAAGAAGATGTAACTTATTTTATGACAGCAAAGTATGGTCCGGGATGTGTCGTTAATGCAAGATTTAATATTGATATCGTAGAAAAAGTAGATGATATACAAGTTCCAGATTACTTTTCTCCAAATCAAGATGGCTCTTATGATAATTTTAGTTTATATCTAAATAATACCAATATTATTGAACAGTTTGAGTTTAAAATATTTGATCGTTGGGGTAACTTAATCTTTGTTGCAAATACACCTACTTTTTCTTGGGATGGTAAAAATAAAAGTGGAGAAGTTGTAAATAATAGTGTTTTAAATTATGTGATGTCATATACTACGGTTGATAATAAGTTTAAGCAAATCAGCAAAAGTGGTCAGATTTTATTAATGCGTTAATTCTATTTAGAAATGAGTTTATTTAAAAAATATATATTATTACTTGTTGTTTTTGGAGTTAACAATTTTTGTTCAGCTCAAGATTTTATCTTCAGTCAATACTTTGCATCACAGCCCTATTTAAATCCTTCATTGACTGGTTTTTTTGATGGTAGTTATCGAGGAAGTGTTAATTTTAGAAATCAAACGATTCAACCAGGTGCAACTACAAGAACTTTTGGAGCTAGCTATGATCTTGGTTTATTAAAAGAAAAATTAGACGGGGATTATTTTGGTCTTGGTGTCAATATGTATCGCGATGAAACTCAAAATTTATATGCAAAAAATTTAGGTAGGCTGAATTTGGCGTTTCATAAAAAACTTGGATACGAAATAGAACAATATTTATCTATTGGCGCCTATCTTGGTTTACATCATGAAAGCTTAGGCCGAAATTTTTTACCGCCTCCAGGCTCAGGAAATATTGATGAAATTCAAAGACGAAGTATTTCAAATTTTGATGTTGGATTAGGACTAAATTATTACATCATGCCAAGCGATCAATTTAGTTTATTTTTCGGTGTTTCGGCGGATCATTTAGTACCAATGAAAAATTCTTTTTTTAATACAGATGTAACTTTAGACAATCGACTAAATTCTTATATTTCTTCAAAATTCCTAGCGAATTCAAAATTAAGTATAATTCCTTCTTTTTTATTCTCTCGACAAGGAAATCAACAACAAATTAACCTTGGCGGCTTAGCGCAGTTAAATTTTGGAAATTTTGAAACCGATAAATCAAGTTTTTCGATAGGCCCATATTTTAGGTTTGGAAATTCTTCTTTTGATGCTATTATTGCCATGGCACGATTAGATTACAAAGGCTTTTGGGTGGGACTAAGTTATGATTATAATTTGAATGACTTAAACAGAGCTTCGGCTGCAGCAGGTGCTGCCGAATTAAGTGTTGGCTATATTGGATTATTTGAAAAAAATTATAAAAGTAGAGCCGATTGCCCTAATTTAAAAACGTTCTAAAGATTTCTTGTATATGAAAATGTATGTTTTATTTTTTTTCTTAGGCTTTTCCCTATTAGGATACAGTCAAGGTTTTACAATTTCTAACGAACGAATATGTCTTGGAGATATGGTTGTTTTTACGGATACGAATTCAATTCCTCTTGGAAAAACCGTTGCTACTAGACAATGGAATTATGGTGATGGCGTTACTTTAAATAGTTCAAATGCTTCGGTGAGCTATACCTATAAAGATTCGAGTAATTCAATTATTCCATCTCTTCGAATAGTTTATTCTGATGCCTCTTTCCAAGATGTCATTTTCCCTAATGCCATTCGTGTTATTTCTCCTCCAAAGGCACAATTTACAACAGATAAGACATTTACTTGCCCAAATATTGATATTCGTTTTGTGCCAACGGCTACTCAAGGTACCGGGGGTGCAATAGCCCGTTTTATCATGCGTTTTGGAGATGGAGTGGTTCAAGATCCTTTCAATTCTAGTTATGTCAAAAAATATACGTTGCCAGGAAGTTATATTACAAGAATGATTGTAGAGGATGCAAACGGATGTAAAGATTCCATCACAAAAACATTGTTAATTTCAATTCCACCTCAAGCTAAAATTGAATTAGACGGTTTTGCTTGTAGAGATAGTGTTACGCTTTATAAAAACCAAACAGCAAATAAAACGCTTTCACAATATCGTTGGAAATGGATAACGGTGGATTCGGATGGCAGTTTACAAGATTTTTCGAGTACGCTTCCTGTTGATTTTCAAAAACAATGGATTAAAGAAGGTGTTAAGAAAGTGTTTCTAATATTAACCGACACCATTTCGGCTTGTGTTGATACGAGTAACGAAGTCCTTCATAATGTTGATACTATTGCTAAATTAGATATCACGCCTAGTATAGACACTTCAATTTGTCTGGGTCAATCTATTCAATATACTATCCGTGGAAGTAACCAAATTTCATTTGATAATTTTGTTTGGGGAAATAGAATCAGTGGCGATAGCATTATACTATATGAACCTAAAAATACAATTACCTATCGTGTTTTTGGGAAAACACCTAATTGCCCCGCTTCGTTTAGAGATATCAAGATTAATGTGGTAAAGCCTTTGGAATTAGAAGTTAATGCAAATCCTACGGAGATGGTTTTAGGAAGCAAAACGATTGTAACCGCCAAAGCAAATGGTGTTTGGGATAGTATTCGTTGGGCTAATAAAAATGTATTTTTGTGCTCAACATGCGATTCTACTTCGGCATCTCCTGTATCTTCTCAGTATTTGAAAGCTACATTGTTCTATAGTTCGGGTACCTACAGTTGTTCGGTTTCAGATTCTGTATTCATTTTGATTGATTCTTCATGTACAAAAGATAATATTACAATACCTACTGCTTTTACCCCGAATGGTGATGAAGCAAACGATGTTTTTTATCCAATGGGAAGTCCATTAACCAATGTTTTAGATTTTAAAGTATATAATCGTTGGGGAAATTTAGTTTATTCAAATAATAATTTTCCGCCAAATCGAAAAGATATTGGATGGAACGGGAAAGAGTTTAATACAGGCGACGATTTAATTCATGGCGTGTATTATTATACCATTTCTGCAGAATGCAGCAATAAACAAGTATTAAATTTTCAAGGAGAAATAACTTTAATTAGATAAAGCCATTATAATTTTCATTATGAAAAATAAATTTTTATTTACGCTGATCGTTTGGTTTTCATCTGTTGTTTTGATGAATGGTCAAGATTTGCAATATTCCCAGTTTAACTCGATGCCATTAGCATTAAATCCTGCATTTACAGGAAACAGTTATTGCAACTATAGAGTTTCTTCGATATATCGAAATCAATGGATGGGTTCCAAAGATTTTAAAGCGTATCAATCGGCTTCGATTGGTGCGGATTTTAATATAGGCAGAAATTCAAATGAATTAAATAATTTATGGGGATTTGGTATTTTGGCAAATTACGACAAAACGCCAACAAACACATTTTCAAACCATTCGTTATTGTTAAGTCTTGCTTATCACCTTAGATTTGGTAAAGATGCTAATAGTTTCCTTTCATTCGGTTTACAAGGTGGCTTAGCTCAAAGAACGCTTGGTGATGGGAAATATATTTTTGCAAATAGTATAGACAATTATGGAAAACCCGTTTTGCCTTCTGGCGAAAACTTTTTAAACGAATCTATTCTGTATCCAGATATGAATTTTGGAGCGATGGTAACAACAAATCCAGATCCAACTTTAAATATTTATGGAGGAGTTTCAGTATTTCATTTAACTCAACCTAATATTTCGCTAACAAATCAAAATTTTAAATTACCTACAAGGCTTAATGTTCATGCAGGAGCCCAAAAATATTTAGGCAATTTAGTAATTCTTCCTTCTGCATTTTTTCAATTTCAACAAGTTATGAATTGGAATGCGGGTACTTATATTGGTACTACATTAGCTCCTGAAACCGAAACCGCATCGCCTATAATTGGATATTTAGGGCTTTGGTATAAAAGCAATGATGCCATCGCTGCGGCAGCTCGTATTGACTTAGCTCAATTTAGCTTTGTATTCAGCTATGACCTCCACACAGGTGGCGTAGCAAACAGCCAAGGTTCCATAGGTTCGCCAGAAATTAGTATTAACTACTTTGGATGCTTTGGACGCAATACTAGAAGAATTGGTTGTCCATCGTTATAATTTAGAATAACGTACCGTATAGTTCCATCTTTTTTTGAGAATATTTATAATCTAATGATTTTTTAAAATCTTGGATTGATTTTTTGCCTTTCATGACATCTTGAAGCATTTCTTCAAATCCTTTTTTTACAACATCTTTTAATTCTTCTTTAATCCCTATTTCATTTAATTCTTTCATCTGATTAATTTTATGATGCAAAAATACAACTTGATGACGCCGTAAAATGTCGCAATTGATTCTTTTTTATTTATTTTACAAAAGCTAATTATATATTGAATATTTAACAATTAATTTAAATTTGAATATATTAAAACGACAAATTATGACATTTAAATTAAAAATAAAATTACCTTTTAAATACTTGAATATTCAATTTTACAGAATTTATATTAGTTTTGAACATTATTAATTTGTGGGTTAAATAGTTATATGAATATTAGAGATTTTATAGAAAAAGCACTTCTTGAAGACACGCAAGATCCCAATTTTATCATTCCGATTGGTGATCATAGTGCCAACAGTTGTATTCCTATTGAGGATGAAAAAAAGGCACGCTTAATTGTTAAAGATTCTGGAATTCTTGCAGGTGTAGAAATAGCCACTCAAATTTTTAATATCGTAGATCCGAGTTTAAAGATCGAAATTCTTATAAAAGATGGCACAAACGTAAAATATGGCGATATTGCATTTATTGTAGAAGGCAAAACCCGATCTATTTTATTAGCCGAACGGTTGGTACTCAATACGATGCAACGCATGAGTGGAATTGCGACTAAAACCAATCATTTTGTCAATAAAATTGCACATACCCAATGTAAGATTTTGGACACACGAAAAACAACTCCAAATTTTAGATATTTTGAAAAACTGGCAGTAAAAATTGGTGGTGGCGTCAATCATCGCTTCGGTTTATA
>Ga0208595_1000434_pt1 | contig 16002 bp, 14 predicted proteins | sample LakMenEpi28Jun11_FD_150742 | JGI IMG/M metagenome (GOLD analysis project Ga0208595, IMG submission 150742) | Freshwater microbial communities from Lake Mendota, WI - 28JUN2011 deep hole epilimnion (SPAdes) | ecosystem: Environmental > Aquatic > Freshwater > Lake > Epilimnion/Euphotic zone ...
GCCAAATACACCACCCGCGTCCCGGCCTTGCCCTTCGTGAGGTCGTATTCCTTGTCGCGCGTGATGCCGCCCACAGTGAAACGCTTGGCCATCAACGGACCATCACGCCCATCGCGGTAGATCATCGAATAAATCAAATCCTCATCCTTGCGGAACACCGCCACACGCAGCGGCTTTTGCCCCACGAAAACTTTATCAGCCACCTTCACCACCCGCATCTTGCCATCCTGCGTGAAGGAAATGACATCATCGAGCTTCGAACATTTTTCCACAGGCTCGCCATCCTTCTTCAAGCCGTAGCCGGCAAAGCCGTTCTTGGTATCGACATAGAGCGTCTCGGTTGCGGCAACCACCTGCATGCGATCGACCCTCTCAAATGACGCGATCTCAGTCCTGCGCTCACGGCCCTTGCCGTATTTTTTGCCAAGATCTTCATACCACTTGATCGTGAACTTCGTGAGGTTGCGCAGGTTCTTGTCCGTCTCGGCCATCGCCTTTTCCAAGCCCTTGATCTCCTCATCGGCCTTGAATGAATCGAACTTCGAGATCCGTTTGATTTTGATCTCGGTCAAACGCACGATGTCATCCTCGGTCACTTCGCGCTTGAGCAACTTCTTGAACGGCTTCAGTCCGCTATCGATTGCCTTGAGCACCGCTTCCCAGGTCTCGCATTCCTCGATGTCGCGATAGATGCGGTTCTCGATGAAAATTTTCTCCAGCGAGCTAAAGTGCCATTTTTCTCCGAGCTCACCGAGCTTGATCTCAAGCTCCAACTTGAGCAGCTCACGCGTGTTGTGGGTCGCCCGACGCAGAATGTCGCTCACCGCCATGAACTGCGGCTTGCCATCGACAATCACGCAGGAGTTAGGCGAAATTGTGAGCTCACAGTCGCTGAAGGCAAACAAGGCATCGCGCGTGGTCTCGGGATCGGCCCCGGCCGGCAAGTGCACGAGGATGTCGGCATCGGCCGCGGTGTTGTCCTCGATCCTTGCGATCTTGATCTTGCCCTTGTCCGCCGCCGCGACGATCGAATCCATCAGCGCGCCCGTGGTCGTGCCAAAGGGAATTTCGGTGATCCGCAAAATGCCTTTCTTGTCGGTGGCGATCCGCGCGCGCACCCGCACCTTGCCGCCACGCAATCCGTCACGGTAATCCGACGCATCCATGATGCCGCCCGTCGGGAAATCCGGCAGCAGGCTCACTGGCTCATTGCGCAACACGGCGATCGATGCCTCGATGAGCTCATTGAAATTGTGCGGCAGCACCTTGCAGGCAAGCCCGACGGCAATCCCCTCGACCCCTTGCGCGAGCAGCAACGGAAATTTCACCGGCAAGGTGTCCGGCTCCTTGCGACGACCATCGTAACTCGACAGCCAACGCGTGGTCTTGGGGTTGAAGACGACATCGAGCGCAAATTTCGTCAGGCGCGCCTCAATGTATCGCGAGGCCGCGGCGCCGTCACCGGTGAGGGTGTTGCCCCAGTTTCCCTGTGTGTCGATGAGCAGATCCTTTTGCCCCAGCTGCACGATCGCCGCACCGATCGACTGATCACCGTGCGGGTGATAATTCATCGTGTTGCCCACAATCCCCGCGACCTTGTTGTAGCGGCCATCATCGAGCTCCTCCATCGCATGAAGGATCCGGCGCTGCACGGGCTTGAGGCCGTCATTCAAATGCGGCACCGCCCGCTCAAGAATCACATAGCTGGCGTAATCAAGAAAGTAGTCGGAATACATCCCGCCAAGGGATGCATGCTGGTCCGGATCAAGGGTCATCGTGCGCAGATGCATACCGACCAAGCCGCATGGGCGCAAGCCCGACCTCGGTACACAAAAAAACCGCGGGCAGGATTATCCCGCCCGCGGCTTGCAAATAGCGGGATGCTCCGACCTCACTCGGTCGGCGGCGCTTTCGGTGCCGGCGGTGGACCATCCGGACCATCACCGCTATCAGGACCACCGGGAGGCCTCGGACCACCCGCGCGCTGCGGACCACCCTGTTGCAGCCTCTTCATCATCTCGGCGCGATGATGCTCGCCCAATTTGCCGAATTCCTCGTAGCTCAACTTGCCGTCCTTGTCGGCGTCAAATTTTTCGAAATCCGCCTTGCGACGCTCTTCCATCTCCTTCTGACGACCGGCCTTGATCGCTTCCCTCTCCTCGGGGCTGATCTTGCCATCCTTGTCGGCATCAAACTTATCGAGCATCACCTTGCGTTGCTCTTCCGAAGCTTTTTGGCGCTCGGCCTTCATCGCCTCGCGTTCTGCGGGAGACAGCTTGCCGTCCTTGTCCTTGTCGAATTTCTCCAACAAGTGCGCTGGCGGTCCCTGCGGACGCCCGCCCGGTGGCTTGCCCTCACCCCTAGGTTTTTCTCCGGCACCTTGAGCACCGGCCATCAACACGGTGCCCAACAGCGCACCCACGGTCATCATCAGTTTTGTTTTCATAATTGTTCGTGTGGTTGCAGGTGAAAACGGCATTCCGATTTCAACCTCATCAGTGAAACCCCATTACGCATAAAAGGTTGCGGCAAATTTTCAGATTGAGTTGCCACGCGCTCCTGGGTCGGGTTGGATAGACAGAGAAATGGACGCTCCAAAGCCGCCCTCTCCCGCCTCAAAACTCATCGTCTTCGCGCGAAGGACCGCCAGCACCCTCTTTCTCTGGGTCACGGTCTCGGTCATCTTCGCCAGCCGCTGGTCATGGGCCTACCTCGGCTTGATCGGCCTGCTCGTGCTAATCGGCACCATCGAGTACTTCCGCATGCTGCGCGGTGCCGGCGTAAAATGCTTCCCGCGCTTCGGCATCATCATGGCCCTCGCGTACTGCGGCGCCCTGCACGGCTATTTCCTCTCCGGCCACAGCGCCCCCTACTGGCTCGACTCGCTCGCAATCTTCATCGCGATCCTCGGATCCTTCACGCTTCAGTTGAAGTACCAAGTCCGCGGCGTGGAATCCCTGCTCGCCGTCGCCGCGAATGTCACGGGCTTTGCCTACATCGTCATTCTTTTCAATTTCACCGCACGGGTGATCTTCCTCTTCCCAACCGAAACCGCCAACCCCGGCACCATCGGCATCCACGGCACCTTCCTTCTGCTCTGGCTCATCGCAGTGACGAAATTCACCGACATGGGCGCCTACATCACCGGCTCAATTTTCGGACGTCACAAAATGATCTCACACGTCAGCCCCGGAAAAACCTGGGAGGGCTTCGTCGGCGCGGTGATCTTTGCTCAACTCGCAGCCTTCGGACTCTTTTTTGCCTTCCCACAGGAATACTCGTTCTTCACTTCCAAGATCCACATCGCAATCCTCGGCCTCATCCTTTGCCTTCTCGCCGTGATCGGCGACCTCGCCGAAAGCGTGATCAAACGCGCGCTCGATGCGAAGGACTCGGGCCGCATGCTGCCCGGCATCGGTGGATCACTCGACCTCATCGACAGCATCTGCTTCACCGCGCCGGCGTTGTATTTCTACATGAAATGGTTCATCCTGCGCGGCGCATGATCCCACCCCGCAAACGACGCGTCGCGCTGCTCGGTTCCACCGGCTCGATCGGCACCACGACACTGAATGTCGCCCGCGCGATGCCCGACCGTATCGAGATCGTCGCACTCGCTGCTGGCAACAACATCGAAAAACTCGCCGCCCAAGCCCACGAAACCGGTGTGCGCCATGTGGCGATTCACGATGCATCCCAAGAAGCCGCCCTCCGCGCGCTTTTGCCCGATGGCGTGAAAATCCACACCGGCCCCGATGGTCTCATCGAAGTGGCAACTCTCGCCGAGGCTGACATCGTGCTGGTCTCAATTGTCGGCACGGCCGGACTTTTTCCCGCTCTCGCCGCAATCAACGCCGGCAAGGACCTCGCCATCGCCTCAAAGGAAATCCTCGTGATGGCCGGCGAAGTGATCACCCGCGCCGCCGAAAAAAATGGCGTGCAACTCCTTCCGGTCGATAGCGAGCACAACGCCATTTTCCAATGCCTCAACGGCCAACACGCCCGCGACACGGAAGTTTCACGGCTCATCCTCACCGCGTCCGGCGGCCCCTTCCGACAATTGCCCGCAAACGAACTCTCCAAGGTGACTCCCGAGCAAGCGCTCTGTCACCCGACCTGGAACATGGGCCCGAAGATCACCATCGACTCAGCGACACTCTTCAACAAGGGCCTCGAAATGATCGAAGCCCGCTGGCTGTTTGGCATCGGCATGGATCGCATCGATGTGGTCGTGCACCCGCAAAGCATCATTCACTCGATGGTCGAGTTCGTCGATGGCTCGGTCCTCGCGCAACTCAGCCGCACCGACATGGGCTTCCCGATCCAATATGCGCTCACCTGGCCCGATCGCATCAAGGGCACTCTCGCGCCACTCGATTTCCCCAGCCTCGCGAAACTCGAATTCGAAGCGCCACGCACCCATGACTTTCCCGCGCTCGACCTCGCCCGCAAGGCCGGCCTCACCGGCGGCACCCTGCCCGCCGTCTACAACGCCGCCAACGAAGTCGCCGTCGATGCCTTCCGCGCCGGAAAAATCCCCTTCCCCGGCATCTGGCAATGCGTCGCCAGCGTCATGCAAGACCACGAAGTCCAAGCTTCCTCATCCCTCGAATCCGTCGTCAAAGCCGATCAATGGGCCCGCCACGCAGCGAAAAAATTCTGCGAGTCTATCCGGTGAGGCGCCTCCTGTGGCGGTAAACCAGATGGAGCGTTAGCGACTACCTCTGAATCGCGAAGCGCATCCCGGTTGGACGAAGTCAATTTTCAACCGCCATGCCCATCTTTTCCATACGGGGCGCGGCGGTTGAAAACCGCCTCCATCATATTTGAAAATGAGGCTCCGAAGCTCATAACGACACCACTTGACAGAAATCTGTCACAATTTACTTTGAGTTCATGCAAACCACACTCCGCATCGATGATCAACTTTACCGGGAGGCAAAAGCCGAGGCCGCCCGTTCGGGCGTGAGTCTCACTCGATTTCTCGAAGAAGGCCTGCGCCTGCGCTTGGAAAAAAAGGCATCAACACCCGCCGCCCCTCATTTCTTTCGCACCTATGCTGCCGCTAAACATGATCCTCGCACATGGGAGGAAATTCGCCGCGTAGCCGACGAAGAACAAGAAGCACACGACCTCGCCAAACTGGGCCTACGCACCCCCCGATCCTAATGGCCCTGTTCCTGCCCGATGCGAATGTTTTGATCCATGCCCTGCGCGAGGATTCCATGGAGCATGATGCCTGCCATCGATGGCTGAAGAACACCGCCAACGCAGGTGACACCATCGCATTATGCGAAATGGTCGAAGCCGCATTGTTGAGAATTCCCACACTGCCAAAGTTGCAATTGGTACCAATGGCTCAAACCCTAGGATTCTGGAAAGACGATTTGTGGAGCTATCCCGACACCCGTCGTCTCAGCGCCGGCAATCGCCACACCAATATAATCTCCAATTTCATCAACACCCTCGGTCTCTGTGGCAACGACATCAATGATGCCTGGCTCGCAGCGCTCGCCATCGAACACCGCGCAACCCTGGTGAGCACAGATCTTGGATTCTCACGCTTTCAAGGACTGAGTTGGATCAACCCCACGCAAGCTCTTTGATCCATATCGCTGCCGCACACCCTTATGCAGAAGTCGCTAGGCAGGTCCCGCTTCAAGGTTCGAAGCTCGCTCACACTCCCCCAACAACCAATCACGAATAACCCATAACTCTTCACCCACTCAATCTTTCACCCGCTCAACATTCGCGCCGAGCATCAGCAACTTCTCATCAATGTGCTCATAGCCGCGGTCGATGTGATAAAGGCGACTGATTTCCGTGCTGCCTTTGGCCTTCAGGGCCGCGAGCACCAGCGCTGCCGATGCACGCAAATCGGAAGCCATCACCGGCGCTGCAGACAAACCCGCGACACCGCGCACCACTGCCGTGCCGGCATCGACCTTGATGTCGGCACCCATGCGTTTGAGCTCAGCACAATGCATGAAACGCTGCGGGAAAATGGTATCCTTGATGACGCTGATCCCCGGCGTGGTAGCCAGCAGCGCAGTCATCTGCGCCTGCATATCCGTCGGGTAGCCAGGATAGGGAGCGGTCACGAGATCGACACCGCGCGTTTGATCGCCGCGATGAATGACGCATGAGTCGCCAGCTTCATTGAATTCGACGCGGTGGCCGGACTCTTCGATCGCCGAAGTGATCGCCTTGAGGTGCTCGCGCGATACGCGGTTGAGGCGCACACCATCGCCGGCGATCGCTGCCGCAGCCATGAAGGTGCCTGCTTCGATGCGATCGGGAATCACCGTGTGCTCGACGCCATGCAGCTCACTCACGCCCTCGACCACAATGCGCCGCGTGCCAGCACCGGAAATTTTCGCGCCCATCGAGTTGAGGAAATTCGCAAGATCAAGCACCTCTGGCTCGGCTGCCGCCGATTCGATCACGGTGATGCCATCAGCCAGCGTGGCCGCCATCATGACATTGTCGGTGCCAAGCACCGTCGGTCCGTGCGTGCCACGCAAATCGATTTCCGCACCACGCAAACCATTCTTTGCCGTCAGTAAAATGTTGCCTCCCTCGACCTCAACCTTCGCACCCAAGGCCTCAAGCCCGCGCAAGTGAAGATCCACCGGACGGTCCCCAATCACGCAACCACCAGGCAATGAAACCACCGCCCGACCCTTACGCGCGAGCAGCGGACCCATCACGCAGATCGATGCCCGCATGCGACGCACGAGATCATAGGGTGCCACATCCGAAATTTCCTCACATGTGATCCTCACCGTGCCCGAAGAACGCTCCACATCCGCACCCAGCGCGCTGAGGATCTGGATCATGTAATTCGTATCCGAGACATCCGGCACGCGACGAATGATGCATGGCTCACCGGTCAACAGCGTCGCTGCAAGAATCGGCAATGACGCGTTCTTCGAACCGGAAATGTTGATCGACCCACGCAGGGTCGCGCCACCGTGAACAATGAGTTTATCCATGAAATAAATTCGAGTCTATGCAATTGGCCGACGGGCGAAGGGGAAACGTGCCACTCCGGAGAGGTCGGTTTTCACTTCGATGTCGGCGAAGCCGGAGCTTCGGAGAATTTCCTCCACCTGTGAAGCCTGATCGTGCCCGATTTCCAAAACCATCCAGCCACCGGGCTTCAAGCGCCGAAACGCCTCAGGAATAAAGCGCCGAATGACATCCAACCCGTCTGCCCCGCCAAACAATGCAAGGGCCGGATCGTGCATGACCTCACGCGAAAGGCTCGGCCGTTCGCTCTCCGGCACATAGGGCAGATTCGCGACGATGCCATCAAACTCCCCCTCGACGGCCGAGAACAAATCGCTACGCAAAAAGCGCGCATTGCCAATTCCAAGCGCCGCCGCATTTTCTTCCGCCAAGGCCAGCGCGTCTTCCGAAACATCGGCAAGGGTCACATGCCAAGTTGGGCGCTCCGCCGCAAGGGTGAGCCCGAGCACGCCCGATCCGCAACCCATGTCGAGCACCTTGAGATCATCGCCCATCGACATCGAAAGAATCCACTCGGCCAGCTCTTCAGTCTCCGGCCGCGGAATCAACGCGCGTGCATCGGATTTGAAATCGCGATGATGAAATGAAACCACGCCCAGCACATGCTGCAAGGGCACGCCTTCGCCGCGACGCTTGAGCATTTCGCGCAAAGGCACCAACTCGCTCTCGCCAAGTGGTCGGTCAAACTGCGTGTATAGCTGCATTCGCGTGCATGCCAACTGATGCGCGACCATGATCTGCATGTTGCGACGCGAGTCTTCGATGCCGCGCTTCTCCAGATATCGCGCGCCACCATCAATCGTTTCCAAAACCGTGCTCATCCGGATCGCCACGGACCTTGCGGCATCACGACCGACGCGCCAAGAACTTTGATCCCGTAGAAAAATCGTAAGGCATGCACATCAGCGCGCACCCGCCGCCTTGAGCTTCGTCACGGCTTCATTCAGCCGCCGCCGTGCCTCTGCCACCTCGGCCTCGAGCTTTTGAATGCGGTCGTCCCGCTGCGCGATGGCCGCCTGCCACTTGCCAACATCGCCACCCGCTTGCTTGAGCGCCGCTTCAAGTTCGGCAATGCGCGTGTCCTTGGTCATCGCCACCGACTTGCCCGACTCAACCGCTTTACCCGATTGCTCGGCCGCATCCTTGAGCACTTGGAGATCACGCTCAAGCGCCACGCAACGCGCAGTTTCCTCTGCCGCCTTGGTGTTGGCCTCGGCCAGTGAGGTTCTCAAATTCGCCAGCTCACGACCCAATACATATTCACCGCGCCATTGCACCACCACCAACGCCACCAGCACCAAACAGCCGATGGCATTGATCCATGTGATGGTACGCGAATTCATGAGAAATCAGTTTTTCAGCTCACGCGTTTCAATGCCGACCTTTTCCACGCCCGCAGCCTTTACCGCATCGAGCACACCCACGACCTGACGGTGACGCGTCTCGGCATCCGCCGAAATCATCACGCGCGTTTCGCCACCGGCCACCGCCGATTTCAAACGCGTCGTGATCTCGGAAAGCGTCACCACCTTGCTGTCCCATGTCGTCACGCCCTCGGCATCGATCGCGATCTGGATCGGCGGCGTTGTGGTTTCTTCCTGCGCGCTCGAAGCGGTGGGAAGATTGATCGGCACCCGCTTCACATGCGTCATGCTCAAGCTCACCAGCATGAATGCGGCGAGCAGGAAAAACATGATGTCGATCAGAGGGATGATCTCGATGCGGGCTTCATCGCCCTCGTCATCACCACTCTGCGATTGGAGCTTTACCGGCATCAGCGTGCGGACTTGTTCGGGGAAAAATTTTCAAGATCGTGACCATGCTCCTTGGCAGACTTGACCAAGAGTTCGCTGTGATTGATCCATCGTTCGAGAGACCCGCGCAGTGATGACACGCGCTTGCGGAAAAAGTTGTACGGCAGCAGGCAAAGGATCGCGATGGCGATGCCGCAGGCGGTCGCGATCAAGGCCTCGGCAATGCCGCCAGAAACTTTCGTGGGTGCCAGCGATTCATCACCGACAAACGAAAACGACCCCATGATGCCGACCACCGTGCCCAACAAACCCAGCAGCGGTGCGAGCGTGATGAGCGTGCTGATCACCCACATGCGCGCCTCGGATTTTTCGATCAAGCGCATCGCATCGAGCTGCATCGCAGCGAGCATCGAGGTGCGCGCATGACTGATGCCTTCAGCCAGATTGCGCAGGTAAGGATCCGCCGAGCCGTCGGCAAGTTTCCACGCTTTGGAAAAATCACCGGTGCCCACCGCTTCGCGTGCATCTTCCTGCTCGGCCGGACGCAGGCTCGCACGCAGTTGCATCCACCAAAACACACGATCCAAAATCGCACAAAGGGCGAGCAAGAAAGTGGCAAGGATCGGCCACATGACCCAGCCGCCTTCGATGAAAGTTTCAATGACGATGTTTGCGATCATGGATCAGGAATTCCGGAGTTTGAACACGATGGGTTTCTTGAATGTCATCACGCTGCCCGGTGGAAATTTCCAATTTTTCACCGCGCGCAAAGCCTCTTCGTTGAGCACCGACCACGGACACGGCGATGCAATGTGCGCCGAGCTCACGCGCCCGCTGGGATCGACAGTGAACTCGATCAGCACCGTGCCAGCCTGACCTTTACTGCGAGCCTCGGAAGGATAGCGCGGCGCCGGCATGCGACCGGCTGCAAGCCGCGCGGCATTCGACATCGTCGCGGCGCCGTTTGTCGATGCGTTGCTGCCGGCTGATGGATTGCCTGCCACGGCCGAAGACCTCTGCGGTTTCGCCGCTGGTTTGTTTGCAGGCTTGGCTGCCGGCTTGATCGATTCGGAAACTTTTTTCAGATCAGCGATCGGCATGTCGGGGACTTCAGGCAAAGCGTCTGATTGCAAAGCCGGTAACATCTCCGGAGGAGCGGGCAGCTCGATGCTCTCGACCGCTGCCGACTGATCCGATGCCTCATTCATGCTGTCGGCAACATCGACCGACTCGATCTCGAGCGGAGTTTGCACCAACTCGATCCCCGCAACATCCGCGACCGGAGACAGATGAACTGCGCGACCCAATATCACTCCAGCCGAACCAAACGCCGCCACGCTCATCCAAGTGGCGAGCGTGCCGATGTTGAGGGCATGAGTCAGCGAACGCATCGAAACCGGTGATTTTTCCGCCGCAAAAGAAACCACCGACTGCCCGCCATGGAAAGCCCGCATCCGGCGTTTCACGGCCAACATCGCAAGCGATGCCGCTGGCAATTTCGACATCCCACAGTCCGACATCAGCAGTTCCAAAAGGGCCGAAAATCGGAGTGTTTTCTTGTTATTGAGACTCATTCGCATTACCGGGCGCGCGGAAAGTGACATATCCTCACCCTTCATTCAAGCAAATAAGTGCCTCCCACTTCAATTCAATAGATCGGCGGCGGGAGGGAACAGCGGCGGTGTGACCCTCAATCCCTGCGCGTCAGTTCGACAAACACATCCTCGAGCGTCGCCACATGGCGGAACAGCGAACGCATCGGCCACGAGCTTTCGGCGGCGAGCTTGGCCATCGCTTCGCGGGCGTCGCTTTCCGAATCGACCCACACAGTGAAGCGATTCCATCCGTCGTCCATCGGCTCGGGCGTGACTTTTTTCACGCCGTCAAGGCGATTCAATCCGGCGACGGCGAGCTCCGCATCGCAGCGCAGTTCAATCTGCACCCGACCAGCCGCACGCATCTGGCCAATGAGATTCTCGGGCGTGTCGGCAGCTTTGATTTTTCCCTGATCGATGATGATCACGCGGTTGCAGGTCATTTCGACCTCATGAAGGATGTGCGTCGAGATCAACACCGTGTGGGACTTGCCGAGTTGCCTGATCAACTCGCGGATCTGGCGGATCTGATTCGGGTCGAGGCCATTGGTTGGCTCGTCGAGAATGAGCAGCTCGGGGTCGTGCACCAGCGCATCGGCGAGGCCCACGCGTTGGCGAAAACCTTTGGACAGCGTCTTGATCATCTTGCGGCGCACCGACTGCAGGCCACAGAGCTCGACCACTTCGCCCACGCGATGGCGCATCGCCCTGCCGTCGAGACCTTTGATGCCGGCGCGAAAACGCAAGTACTCGCGAACCCGCATGTCGTCGTAGAGCGGCACATTTTCCGGCATGTAGCCAATGCGCTTGCGGGCCTCGATCGAATCGTGAAACACATCATAGCCCGCCACCCGCGCGGTGCCGGAGCTCGGCGGCAAGTACCCAGTAAGCATGCGCAGCGTGGTGGTCTTCCCCGCGCCATTCGGGCCAAGAAACCCGACGATTTCCCCGCGCTCGACCGAAAAGTCGATGCCTCGCACCGCTTCGTGGCGGGCGTATCGCTTGGTGAGTTGGTTGACCTGTATCATTTTGCCGTCAGGCGGGGAATTTCCTAGGAGTCGCGCGGTTGCGCGGTTGACTCCATCGGGCGCGCCCCTTATTGAATGGCCGCGCGCGGCGGGCCAAGCGGTAAATTCGCAAGCCCGCCTTATAATTTCCAATACCCCAATGAACTCGACGGTTTCGGTACGGCAGAATGCGGATTTGCTTGAGGCCCAATATTCCCAGTGGTGCGAAGATCCGAAATCAGTCGGTGAAACATGGGCGGCATTTTTCGAAGGCTTTGAGCTCGGTACCGCACAACCGCGACGCGCGGCCGAGGGAGGTGCTCCTGCCACGACCGCCCAAGCGTCGGACTCCGACCTCGCATTTTTCGGCAAGGTCGTCGCGCTGATCTACAACTACCGCACGCTCGGCCACACGCAGGCACACATCAACCCGCTCGAGGAAAAACCCGAGCGCAACCCACGCCTCGCGCTGGAACAATTCGGGCTCACCGAGGCCGACCTCGACCGCGTCGCATGGAATTCTTATTTCCGCCACGGCGACAAAATGAAACTGCGCGACATGATCGCCGCGCTGGAAGCCACCTACTCGGGCAAAATTGGCTTCGAGTTCATGCACATCCACCACACGCCGATCCGCCACTGGGTCCGCGAGCGCATCGAACAACACGCGACCCAACGCAACGCTTCATCCGAACGCCGCAAGAAGGCCCTGCGCTGGGTGCTCGAGGCGGAAATTTTCGAGCACTTCCTCGGCAAACGCTTCCTCGGTGAGAAACGCTTCTCCAACGAAGGAGGCGAAGGCGCGATGATCCTACTCAATGCGATTCTCGAAGCCTGCCCATCGAATGGCGTGCGCGAAATCGAAATGGGCATGTCCCACCGCGGTCGCCTCAATGTGCTTGCCAATTTCGTTCGCAAGTCGATCACCACGCTGCTCTACGAATTCACTCCCAACTACGAGCCCGACCTCGTCGCCGGCGATGGCGATGTGAAATACCACCTCGGCTACGAAAGCATCCGCGAGTTTCCCGACGGCAAGGTGCGCCTCAATCTCGCCGCCAACCCGAGCCACCTCGAAGCGGTGAACTCGGTGGTCGAAGGCAAAGCCCGCGCCCGCCAACGCGTGCTCAGCGAAGGCGGACCCGAAATCGATCGCGGCCAGGTACTGCCCATCCTGCTCCATGGCGACGCGGCCTTCGCCGGCCAAGGCTCGGTCGCCGAAGTCCTGAACCTTTCCCAACTCCCCGGCTACCGCACCGGCGGCACCATCCACATCATCATCAACAACCAGATCGGCTTCACCACGGTGCCAGCCGACGCGCGCTCGTCGGCCTACGCAACCGATGTCGCCAAGATGATCGAGGCACCCGTGCTGCACATCAATGGTGAGGACCCGATGGAGCTCTACTGGGCCGCACTTTTTGCCATCGAGTTCCGCCAAAAATTTGGCCGCGACATCGTCATCGACATGTACTGCTATCGCCGCCAAGGCCACAACGAGACGGACCAGGCAGCCTTTACCCAACCGCTCATCGCGAAAAAAATCGCCGCGCGTCCGACCTTTGGCAGCATCATCAAAAACGAAGTGCTCGCCAACGGCGCTGTGACTCAGGCGGAACTCGAGTCGATTGAAAAATCGATCTGGGACAACCTCGAGGCAGGCTACCAAAAGATGCTCGCACTCTCGGAAAACGGCGAGCGCACCGCCTTCAGCGGATCCACCGGCGTCGTGCAATCAAGGTACTCGCACGCACCGATCGCCACCGGCATCGATCGCGATCGCTACCAGCACATCGGCCGCGTGATCACCACGGTGCCGCGCGAATTTCATCTCAATCCAACGCTCGAAAAACGCTTCATCCCGCGTCGCGTTGAGGCCTTGGAAAAAGGTGGGCCGATCGACTGGGCCTTCGCCGAATCGCTCGCCTTCGGCTCGCTCCTCATGGAAGGCACACCCGTGCGCCTCTCGGGTCAGGACTGCGGCCGCGGCACCTTTTCGCAACGCCATGTCGTGCTGCACGATTACGAAAGCACCGAGCGCTACATCCCGCTCGAACACCTCGCGCCGGATCAAGGCAAGTTCTGCGTGCACAACTCGCTGCTCTCGGAGTTCGCCGTGCTCGGCTTCGATTACGGCTACTCGCTTTCGTACCCGAAGATGCTCACGCTCTGGGAAGCGCAGTTCGGCGATTTCTCCAACGGCGCGCAGGTGATCATCGACCAATTCATTTCCTCCGCCGAATCGAAGTGGCAAACACCCAGCGACCTCGTGATGCTGCTGCCCCACGGCTACGAAGGCATGGGCCCCGAGCATTCGAGCGCGCGCTTGGAACGCTTCCTGCAACTCTGCGCGGAGAAAAACATGATCATCGGGAACCTCACCACTCCCGCCCAGTACTTCCACGCACTGCGCCGCCAAAAACATCGCGACTTCCGCAAGCCGCTTGTCCTGATGACGCCCAAAAGCCTGCTTGGCCGCCCCGAAGCGGTCTCGCCGGAAAGCGATTTCCTCGAAGGTTCCTGTTTCCAAGAAATCCTGCCCGACCCGAAACCGGTCAAGGACCCGGGCTCGATCAAGCGCGTGATTTTCTGCACGGGCAAAGTTTTCTACGACCTCGCCGCCCAACGCCAAGAACGCGGCGCGGAAGACACCGCCATCCTGCGCGTCGAGCAGCTCTATCCGTTCCATCGCGACATGATCAAGGCGATGACCGGTCAGTACAAAAATGCCAACAAGTTCATCTGGTGCCAGGAAGAACCGGTGAACATGGGCGCATGGTTCTTCATTCGCCCGCGCATGGAACACACGCTCGGCATCGATCTGATTTACGCCGGACGCGAATCCGCCTCCAGCCCCGCCGCCGGCTCAAAGGCCATGCACTACCGCGAACACAAGGCGCTGCTCGAACAGGCCTTCACACTCTGAAAAATTTCTCCAATCATTCCTCCCCTCCACCTCCATGAGCACCGAAGTCAAAGTCCCCGCCTCCGGCGAATCCGTCACCTCCGCCAATGTCGCCCGCTGGCACAAGGCAAACGGCGACATGGTCCACAAAGGTGACATCCTCGTGACGCTCGAAACCGACAAGGTCTCCAACGAACTCGAAGCCGCCGCTGATGGCGTCCTAGAAATTCTCGTCGGCGAAGGCGAAGAAGTGCCGATCGGCGCACTCATCGCACGCATCGGTGGCTCGGGCTCCACAAGCGCACCTGCCACAAGTGCTGCTCCGGCCGCTGCTGCTCCTGCGCCCGCTGCCACACCTGCCCCCGTCGCTTCGACTCCCACCGCTTCCCCCGCTGGCAATGTCGAAATCCGCGTCCCCGCCTCGGGCGAATCGGTGACCTCTGCGAATGTCGCTTCATGGCGTAAGAAAGATGGCGACGCGGTGAGCAAAGGCGAAGTGCTCGTCGTGCTCGAAACCGACAAGGTCTCGAACGAACTCGAAGCCCCGGCATCCGGCACACTCAAAATCCTCATCCCGGAAGGCGAAGAAGTCGGCATCGGCACGCTCATCGCCACGGTCGATACCGCTCAGACCACTGCTCCAATTTACGCACCCGCAACGCCTGCTACGCCAAGCCCGGCACCTGCCGTTCAAGCGGTCGCACCCGCCCCTGCTCCCAAAGCTGTCGAGCCAGCCATCGCCGCTCCAAGCAAACCCGGCATCACGCTGCCCGTCGCACCCATCGCACGCGAAACCCCCAGCACCGTGACCGAAGGCCGCACGACCCGCCGCAAGATGTCGATGCTGCGCCGCAAGATCGCCACGCACTTGGTCAACGCCCAGCAAACCGCGGCGATCCTCACGACCTTCAACGAAGTCGACATGTCGGCCATCATGGATCTGCGCAAATCGCTGCAAGACCAGTTCGTGAAAAAACACGGCGTGAAACTCGGCTTCATGTCGTTCTTCGTGAAAGCCGTCGCCCAAGCACTCAAGGATGTGCCATCGATCAATGGCCGCATCGAAGGCAACGACATCATCGAAAACCACTTCTACGACATCGGCGTCGCGATCGGCACCGAAAAGGGACTCGTCGTTCCGGTGATCCGCGACGCCGACCAAAAATCCTTCGCGCAAATCGAACGCGACATCCTCGACTACGCCACCAAGGCCCGCGATGGCAAAATCACCATCGAGGACCTCCAAGGCGGCGTCTTCTCAATCTCCAACGGCGGCACCTACGGCTCGCTGCTCAGCACGCCCATCCTCAATCCCCCGCAGTCGGGCATCCTCGGCATGCACACGATCCAACAACGCCCGGTCGCCATCAACAACCAGGTGGTCATCCGCCCGATGATGTACCTCGCCCTGAGCTACGACCACCGCCTCGTCGATGGCAAGGAAGCCGTGACCTTCCTCATCCGCATCAAAGACAGCCTCGAGTCCCCCGCACGCCTGCTCTTGGAAATGTGATCCCCACGGCAGAAGCCGTGGCACATCCTTCCCTCCTACCTCACGCCATCGCGTGAAGTTCTCCCGTTGATTTGTCAATCAGCCAAGAGTACCTGCGATCTTATGAATACGACAGGCACCAAATGGCTCAGCGGACTTTGCTTCATCCTCGGCTTCGCCTCGATCGGCGGCTCGATTGCAATCTGGTTCCTACAAG
>Ga0208595_1000438_pt1 | contig 15962 bp, 13 predicted proteins | sample LakMenEpi28Jun11_FD_150742 | JGI IMG/M metagenome (GOLD analysis project Ga0208595, IMG submission 150742) | Freshwater microbial communities from Lake Mendota, WI - 28JUN2011 deep hole epilimnion (SPAdes) | ecosystem: Environmental > Aquatic > Freshwater > Lake > Epilimnion/Euphotic zone ...
TGCCAAAGGCGGGTATACGGCTGTTCACCCAATGGCAAATACTATGCCGGTAGCTGATAACGCCGGTGTAGTTGAGCAAATTCAACGACTTGGCGAAGACGCCGGTTTGGTCGAAGTGCAACCCATCGGCGCTGTCACGGTCGGCTTACAAGGTGAGCAGCTTTCCGAAATGGGGAGCATGAATGAGTCTCGAGCCAAAGTGACCATCTTCAGTGACGACGGTAAATGTGTGAGCGACGCTCTAGTGATGAGACGAGCCTTGTCTTACGTAAAAACCTTCAAAGGTGTTATTGCTCAGCACGCACAGGAGCCTCGACTAACTCAAAATGCTCAAATGAACGAAGGTCAGGTTTCAGCAGAGTTAGGTCTATCTGGCTGGCCGGCAGTGGCGGAAGAATCGATTATTGCTAGAGACATCATGCTTGCCGATCTCACTAACTCCCGATTGCACGTTTGCCACGTATCTACCAAGGGTTCAATTGAGCAGATTCGTTTAGGTAAGTCTCGTGGCGTGCAGGTGACGGCGGAGGTTACACCGCATCATCTGCTGTTGACCGATGAACTTGTCAGATCGTACGATCCGGTCTACAAAGTGAACCCGCCTTTGCGTACTCAGGTGGATGTCGACGCCCTGCGAGAGGCGCTCATCGACGGAACAATTGACGTGATTGGAACAGACCACGCACCTCACCCGGATGAATCGAAAGACTGCGAATGGGCAAGCGCTGCGTTTGGAATGCTTGGCCTAGAAACGGCAGCTTCGATTGCTCAACTGGTTTTGATTGAGAGTGGAAAATCCAACTGGGAGCGTCTGGCGTCGGTGCTTTCAGTCGTTCCAGCTCAAATCAGCGGGCTTGAAACCCAGGGTCAACAAATCGAAGCCGGTTCTTTCGCCAATCTCGCTCTAATCGATCCAAAAGCAACTACGACCTTAACCGACGGCGGAGCGAGTAAGAGCAGCAATCAGCCCTACAGCAACATGAAACTCCCGGGTCGAGTCATTCACACCATTTTCAGAGGCAAGTTCACGGTTCGCAATGGCGAATTGGCAGGGAAGGCATAACAGTGAGTAAAGCTCTTTTAGTTCTCGAGGACGGCAAAGTCTTTCAGGGTCAAAGTTTTGGTACCGAGGGTCAATCGCTTGGAGAAGTTGTTTTCTGCACCGGCATGACCGGGTATCAAGAAACTCTCACCGACCCTAGTTACGCCGGGCAGATAGTTGTTCAGACCGCTCCGCACATTGGAAACACCGGGGTCAATACCCGAGACGAAGAGTCGGATCGAGTTTGGGTTGCCGGATACGTTGTTCGCGATGCCTCTCGAATGGTCTCGAACTTCCGCAGCGAAGGTTCACTTGATGATGAACTCGTGAAGTACGGTGTCGTGGGAATTAGGGGAGTCGATACTCGTGCTCTAACTCGTCATCTTAGAGACCGCGGCGTTATGCGCGGTGGAGTTTTCTCTGGTCCCAGCGCCGAGCGCTCCCTTGAAGAGTTGGTATCTGAGGTGCAGTCTGCCAAAAAAATGCAAGGTCTTTCGCTTAGCGATGTCGTTTCAACCCAAAGTAAATACGTGGTTGCCGCCGAAGGCGAGTATTTTGGCAAAGTTGCCATTCTCGATTTAGGAATTAAGTCATCCACCATCGAGAACATGACCGCACGTGGCCTTGAGGTACATGTCTACCCAGCTACTAGCGGGGCAAATTTACTCTTGGAAACCAATCCGGACGCTGTCTTTTACTCAAATGGTCCTGGTGACCCAGAGACGGCCGCGACTCAGGTTTCCACGCTCCAAGAAGTACTAAAAACTAAGACTCCGTTCTTCGGTATTTGTTTCGGAAATCAGCTTCTTGGTCGAGCTCTAGGATTCGAAACTTACAAACTTGCATTTGGTCACAGAGGTATCAACCAGCCAGTTCTCGATCGGAGAACCGGGAAGGTTGAAGTCACTGCGCATAACCACGGCTTCGCTGTAAGAGTAGACGGAGGCCCAGAGGTAGATTCCCCAGCTGGTTTCGGGCGCGTCAAAGTTAGTCACATTGCCTTAAATGATGATGTGGTCGAGGGATTGGAGTGCATCGACATTCCCGCGTATTCGGTTCAGTACCACCCCGAGGCTGCCGCCGGGCCACACGATTCGAACTACCTGTTCGACCGATTAATTGAACTCATTAGTAACAACCGAAAGATTGAAAATGCCTAAGCGTCAAGATATCAAATCCGTCCTGGTAATTGGTTCGGGTCCAATCGTTATCGGTCAGGCCTGTGAGTTTGATTACTCGGGAACTCAAGCGTGTCGAGTACTGCGCGAAGAGGGCATTAGGGTGATCTTGGTCAACTCGAATCCCGCGACGATTATGACCGACCCAGATTTTGCTGACGCTACTTACGTTGAGCCAATCACTCCGGAAATCATTGAAAGCATCATCATCAAAGAAAAGCCGGACGCAATTCTTCCCACCCTAGGCGGTCAAACCGCTCTCAACGCGGCAATGTCTCTTCACGAGCTTGGAATCTTAGAGAAATACAACGTCGAGCTAATTGGCGCCAAGGTTGAAGCAATCAAGAAGGGTGAAGACAGGCAGATATTTAAGCAGCTGGTAATTGATGCGGGAGCGGAGGTAGCTCGTTCAGTTATTGCACACAACATGGACGAAGTGCTTGGCGCTGTTGATGTACTTGGCTACCCTCTGGTCGTTCGACCGTCTTTCACCATGGGAGGTCTGGGCTCCGGGTTCGCCTACAACGAGGAGGATCTCAGGCGTATCGCTGGCGCTGGTCTGCAAGCAAGCCCAACCACCGAGGTGCTTCTGGAAGAATCAATTCTCGGTTGGAAAGAATACGAACTCGAGCTCATGCGGGATACCGCCGACAACACCGTCGTGGTTTGCTCGATTGAGAATGTTGATCCTGTTGGAGTTCATACCGGTGACTCAATTACGGTTGCTCCAGCGCTAACCCTCACCGACCGTGAGTATCAAAATCTTCGCGACATCGGCATTCGAATAATCCGTGATGTCGGGGTTGATACCGGAGGTTGTAACATTCAGTTCGCCGTTGACCCAAGCGATGGTCGAGTAATTGTGATTGAGATGAACCCTCGCGTTAGCCGTTCATCCGCGTTAGCATCGAAGGCAACCGGTTTCCCGATTGCAAAGATTGCAGCGAAGCTGGCAATTGGATACACCTTGGATGAGATTCCTAACGACATCACCAAAGTTACCCCGGCGAGCTTTGAACCAACCCTTGACTACGTGGTCGTCAAGGTTCCGCGGTTCGCTTTTGAAAAGTTCCCAGCCGCCGACCCAACCCTCACAACCACAATGAAGTCGGTTGGTGAGGCCATGGCAATTGGTCGAAACTTCAGCCAAGCTCTTCAAAAAGCACTGCGATCCCTTGAGAAGAAGGGTTCGTCATTCCACTGGGGTCAGCAAGCCAAGACGGTTTCTGATTTGCTTGAAGAGATCAAAACGCCTACGGACGGTCGGATTGTCGCGGTGCAGCAGGCTTTGCGCCTAGGAGCTACAGCGGCCGAGGTTTTCGAAGCTACCAAAATTGATCCTTGGTTTATTGACCAGATTGTTTTGATCAACGAGGTTGCTCAGCAGACCGCCGAGGCACCTGAACTAACAGCCGACGTAATCAAGGAGGCTAAGGAGCACGGCTTCTCAGACGCTCAACTTGGTCAGCTTCGTTCAATGCCGGAGCCAGAAGTTCGTGCGGTAAGGCACTCTTTGAATCTTCGACCAGTGTTTAAGACGGTGGATACCTGTGCTGGAGAGTTCCCAGCTCTAACTCCTTACCACTACTCGACCTACGAACAGGAAACCGAAGTCGTTGCCTCAGGACGCCGCAAAGTAGTGATCCTAGGTTCAGGCCCTAACCGCATTGGCCAGGGCGTCGAGTTCGACTATTCATGTGTTCATGCCTCGTTTGCACTTTCCGACGCTGGCTTCGAAACCATCATGATCAACTGCAACCCGGAGACGGTCTCAACCGATTACGACACATCAGACCGTCTGTACTTTGAACCACTTACCCTCGAGGATGTCCTTGAGGTAATCCACGCTGAAAGCGCCAGCGGAGAGCTAGTCGGTGTCGTTGTCCAGCTTGGTGGCCAAACCGCACTCGGGCTTGCCAAGGGGCTCAAAGAGGCTGGCGTGCCGATTTTGGGTACATCTCCCGAAGCCATTGATCTCGCTGAAGAGCGAGGTCTGTTCTCTCAAATTCTCGATGAAGCCGGATTGCGTTCGCCCGCCAACGGCGTGGCAATTAACCTCGCTGAGGCAACCGAAGTGGCGAATCGAATCGGATATCCGGTCCTGGTTCGTCCGTCTTTTGTTCTTGGCGGCCGAGGTATGGAAATTGTCTACGATCAGAATTCGTTGGTGGGTTACTTCGATCGCATCGCAGAGTATGGCCTGATTGGTCCTGGATACCCGCTGCTAGTGGACCGCTTTCTAGATGACGCTATCGAAATTGACATCGACGCTTTATATGACGGACACGAGCTTTACGTCGGTGGTGTCATGGAACACATCGAAGAAGCTGGTATTCACTCCGGAGATTCGTCGTGCACCCTGCCTCCGATAACGCTTTCCGCAGCACAGATTGAACGTGTTCGTGAGGGCACTGAACTAATTGCCAAGGGTATTGGTGTGCGAGGTCTTATCAACGTGCAGTTTGCCATAGCCAACGACGTGCTCTACGTTTTGGAGGCGAATCCTCGTGCATCACGCACGGTGCCATTCGTGTCAAAGGCTCTTGGAATTACCCTGGCTAAAGCGGCATCTCTGGTTATGGTCGGTCGAACCATCAAGGAATTGAAGGCTGAAGGCCATCTACCAACTATGGATGGAACGCACATTCCATCTGGGTCGGCCATCGCGGTTAAGGAAGCCGTACTCCCATTCAAGCGATTTGCTACCAGAGACGGTCGCTTTGTCGACTCCTTGCTCGGTCCTGAGATGCGCTCAACCGGAGAAGTTATGGGAATTGACGTTGATTTTCCCACTGCTTTTGCCAAGAGTCAATCTGCGGCAGGAAGTTCGTTACCCACAAGTGGCACAATTTTCGTTTCTGTTGCCGACCGTGATAAGCCTCAGGTCTTGTTGCCCGTTAGACGTCTTCAGCAGCTTGGCTACAAGATTCTGGCAACGCTGGGAACGGCAGCCGTCCTCGAACGCCATGGAATTGCAGTCGAGAGTGTCCGTAAGGAATCCACCCCTGGAAGCGAGCCCTCAATCGTAGAGCTAATTACCGCGGGCAAGGTTGATGTTGTGGTTAACACGCCTTCCGGATCTTCAGCACGCAAAGATGGTTACGAGATTCGAGCTGCAACTACCGCGGCAGACAAGGCGATCTTTACGACGATTGCACAACTGAGCGCTGCCATCGGATCATTCGAGAGAGTTATCGCCGGTCCTTTTGAGGTACGTTCACTGCAGGAGCACGCGCGAGATCGGGCGGCAAAACTTGCCTAATCAGTACGGAGACAAACTCAGTCAAGCGTTTGAGAAAAGCGGTCAACTCTGTGTCGGAATTGACCCTCACAGCCATCTGTTGCGGAGTTGGGACTTGAATGATTCCCCGCTCGGGCTGCGCGAATTCGCTCTCAGGGTTGTCGAAGCCGCTTCGGGTCTGGTTTCCGCTGTAAAGCCGCAGGTTTCGTTCTTCGAGAGGTTTGGGGCCCGAGGCTTCGAGGTTCTTGCCGAGGTAACGCAATTTGCCCATTCTGAGGGTCTAGTGGTTATCGTGGACGCCAAACGCGGAGACATCGGCACAACCATGGAGGCCTATTTTGAGGCTTGGTTCGGGGAGCATTCAGGCTTTTACGCGGACGCAATTACCACATCCCCTTATCTCGGACTTGGCGCAACCACTCGGGCGTTTGGTAGGTGGGCCGAGGAGGGTAAAGGCTTTTACTCGCTCGTGGCCACTTCTAACGTCGAGGGCGAGGCCGTTCAACTCGCTCAAACCAATGGGCGCACCCTGGCAGCAGATCAATTCGAGCAGTTAATCCAGTTGAATCAGGGCGCCCAAGGTCCAATCGGTTCTTTTGGGGCTGTTTTAGGCGCCACCGTGGACCTGGAATCTTTTGGAGTTGGAGAAAGACACGGCAAAGTCCCAGTTTTGGCTCCTGGTTTTGGCGCACAGGGCGCCAAACTGACAGACGCGAAGGCGATCTTTGGGGGAATGGCCGGTGCGGTTTCGTACTCTGTTTCGCGCTCAATCTTGGAAGCTGGGGCAAACGATTTGCAGAGCGCCATAAAGCGAGCAAATTCCGAGCTCACTGACGGACTTACTAAGTAGTCTTTTACTATGGTTTCTCGTCTAGCAGTAATTGCCGGCCCTACCGCCGTGGGGAAGGGAACCGTAGTCCGGCATTTGATTCAGCACCACCCTGAAATCCGGCTTTCAATCTCGGCGACCACTAGAGATCCTAGACCCGGTGAGGTTGATGGTGTGGACTACTACTTTTGGTCTCACGAGCGCTTCGATCAGGCTATCGCTAACCATGAACTCCTGGAATTCGCCACCGTACATGGCGTTAATCGGTATGGCACACCGCGCGAGGCTGTTGAAAAAGCTCTCGCAAGGGGAGAAAAGATAGTTCTAGAGATTGACATCCAGGGAGCGAAGCAAATAAAGAAGTCGATGCCCGAAGCGTTGACTATTTTTATTCTGCCGCCAAGTTGGGAAGAATTGGTTCGAAGACTCAGCGTCAGGGGAACAGAGGACCCAGCAGAACAGGCCAACCGGCTTGAGACCGCGCTCGTTGAATTGGCCTCAGCTGATGACTTTGATTTCACGGTGATTAACGACGAAGTCGATAAATGCGCCGATAAGGTCTTAGAATTGATCTCATGACTACCGAAACCCTAAAAGGCATTGTTTCGCCTTCCATCGATAACCTCCTTGGCAAAGTTGACTCAAAGTACGAACTGGTTATGTTCGCCGCTAACCGCGCACGACAGATTAATCAGTACTACGCCGAACTTCAGGCCGGTAGCCTATTCAACAACGTTGGCCCTCTTGTCGATGCAACTGTCGACGAGAAAGCGCTGACCATCGCACTTCGCGAGATCGACCAGGACAAACTGGTCAAGACCGCTATCGCCCAGTAACGCCATGCGAGTACTGGTTGGTATAACCGGTGGAATTGCAGCGTATAAGTCAGCTGAAATAGTCCGAGCCTTTTCAGAACTCGGCCACGATGTGCGGGTAATCGCAACCCCCAACGCGCTCAGATTCATCGGAGCAGCAACTCTTGAAGCACTCTCTCATAATCAACTTTTTTCAGATCTCTACTCTGACATTCCCGATGTCCGGCACATCGAGCTTGCTCAGTGGGCGGAAGTCGTCCTGGTAGCTCCGGCGACTGCGAGTTTTCTAGCTCGATCAGCCAGTGGCCTCGCGGATGATTTACTAGGTAATGTTCTTTTGGCCACGACGGCACCAATCGCTGTGGCACCAGCCATGCACAGTGAAATGTGGCTGAACGCGGCAACCGAGTCCAATGTAAGCACTCTGAGAGCCCGTGGCATCACGGTAATCGACCCTGGCACCGGTCGTCTAACTGGCGAAGATACGGGTGTAGGGCGCTTACCAGAGACAAACCAACTTGTTCAGGCTGCCTTGAGTTTGGTAACTCCAAAGGATTTATCTGGAAAGTCAATACTCGTTGTCGCTGGAGGAACTCGAGAGTTCATTGATCCAGTGAGGTACATAGGAAACAGATCTTCTGGAAAACAGGGGATAGCTCTTGTGGAAGAAGCTGTTGCTCGGGGAGCCACTGTCACACTTATCGCCGCAAATTTCGATTACCAGTCAAGCCAGGTGAATGTTATCGACGTTGTTGATACCGATGGTTTGCTAGCAGCCATGTCCTTGCTCGATTTGAATTTTGACTTCATCGTCATGCCGGCTGCCGTTTCGGACTATCGCGCTAAGTCGTTTTCTGAAAAGAAGATAAAGCGTTCGAGTTCGAGTTACAGTCTCGAACTCATTGCAAACCCAGATGTAATTGCCACGCTATCGGCCGAAGCGCGAAAGGTGAACCCGGAGGTTAGAGTTGTCGGCTTCGCCGCAGAGACAGAGAGTGGTTCTGCACTACTCTCCTTGGCAAAGGAAAAACTTTCCAAGAAGCATCTGCACTTGATTGTGGCCAATGACGTGTCCGATGGCGCTGCATTTGATAGAGACGAAAATAGCGTTCACATCATCTCCGAGAACACCTCGAAGCTTGTTTCCGGCTCGAAACGACTAATTGCCGCTGAAATTTACACGGTTCTGCTAGATTCAATCGCTTTGTCTTGAGACTGCAATATACTTGTCTGAAATGACCGAATTACGCCTCTTCACATCCGAATCTGTTACTGAAGGACATCCAGACAAAATCTGCGATCAGATCAGCGACACAATTCTCGATGCCCTATTGCAAGAAGACCCAAAAGCTAGGGTTGCCGTCGAGACTATGGTGACTACCGGCCTCGTCCATGTAGCCGGGGAAATTTCGACCGAGGCTTACGCAGACATTCCAACTCTGATTCGCAGAAAAGTTAATGAGATTGGTTACACAAGTTCCGACATAGGCTTCGACGGAAACAGCTGTGGGGTTAGTGTTTCCATCGGAGAACAGAGTGCCGACATTGCTGTAGGTGTTAACTCAGGCTTCGAAGTTCGTGAAGAAAGGTCAAACGAAGACCTCGATAGCCAGGGCGCTGGAGACCAGGGAATCATGTTTGGCTACGCAACTAACGAGACCCCGACACTTATGCCAGCTGCGATCTCACTCGCACACCGGTTGAGCCAAAAGCTAGCTGAGGTTCGTAAGGAAGGCGTTTTTGAGTATCTTCGCCCAGATGGCAAGACTCAGGTAACCCTCGGGTTTGAGGGTTCAGTTCCAAAAACTGTGAATACCGTTGTTCTTTCCACTCAACATCACCCTTCCGTCAGCACCGAGCAATTGCGCCACGACATGAGGGCTTTTGTGATTGACCCAATTATGGAAGCCTCTAACCTGGACCATAGCGCCTTGACAGCACTTATCAACCCAACCGGTCGGTTCGAAATTGGCGGTCCTATGGGTGATGCCGGTCTCACCGGTCGTAAGATCATCGTCGACACCTACGGGGGAGCAGCTAGGCACGGTGGCGGAGCATTTTCGGGGAAAGACCCATCCAAGGTTGATAGATCAGCGGCCTATGCAATGAGATGGGTCGCCAAGAACATCGTCGCAGCCGGTTTCGCAGATCGCGCGGAGGTTCAAGTGGCCTACGCTATCGGGAAAGCAAACCCAGTTGGCCTTTATGTTGAAGCGTTTGGTACTGAAAAGTTCGACATCGACGCGATTCGACGCGCTGTATTAGCCACCTTTGATTTACGACCGAAGGCAATAATCAATGACCTTAACCTTCTTCGGCCGATCTACGCTCAAACGGCAACTTACGGGCATTTCGGCCGTGAATTAGAGAACTTTACCTGGGAGAGAACAGATCGTGTCGAACAATTGCAGAAAGCTTTGGTTCGGTAATTGAGCGCGTCCGAGGTGTTCGCTCGGATTGTTTTTCAGTCCCCACTGCCAGCCCTGAGCAGGGAGTTTGAATATATAGTTCCGCAGAGTTTGGTCGAAAGCATTCAGCTCGGACAGCGCGTAGTTGTCAAATTCGCGGGACAGACCAAAGAAGGATTCGTGGTTGGCTTGGTTAGCGAGCCAGAATTCAAAGGCAAACTCTCTGAGGTTTTAGAAATAGTTGCGGATATCCCGGTTCTGGTACCTCACATTTACGAGCTTTTGGTGGCAATCTCCAATCGACAGTGCTGCTCTACCGGTGAACTTATCGGAAATGCCGTTCCAAAGCGGTCGGTGAGAGTGGAGAAATCTTTCTCCTTGCAGTTATTTGATTCATTGGACCTGAAACCTGGAACGCGTTCAGCTGAGTTGGTTCCGGCAGTTGCAAACTCGGATACTGGCGAACCGGCATTTATTGCAAGAATCGCTGAACTTGCCACTCGATATTTTGTCGAGGGCCGTTCGGTTATCGTTTGTGTTCCAGATTTTAGAGATCTGCGACGAGTGTCGAAAGCGTTGTCGGAATCCCTTCCCGAAGCTGATTTGCTTCATGTTGACTCAAATGAATTGGGTTCGGAACGTTATTCCAGTTTCCTGAAGCAACTTTCAGGTCCACCAAAAATCGTTCTCGGAACTAGAAATGCCATTTACTCGCCGGTAGCTTCAAGCGCTGCTCTGATTATCTGGGATGACGGTGATCAAAGCCATCAAGATCAGCAATCTCCATATCTCAATACCAGAGAGATCGCCCTCATACGCCAGAATCTTTTCTCGTCACCACTTCACTTTTTGTCACACAGCAGGTCAGCAGAAGTTCAACGGCTTGTAAACATCGGCTTTTTGAAAGACGAACAGGGTTCGTCATGGCGACCAAAGATTTCGCTAAGCGATGGTCGTGGCTTGGATGGGATGGTTTTCAAGAGCATTCGACGGGCTTTAGAGGTTGGGCCCGTCCTCGTTCAGGTAGCTTCTCCTGGAAGCGCTAGATCGCTTTACTGTGCCGAATGTTCAGAGCGATCGATGTGCCACAACTGCAACGGACCGCTCTGGTTAAATGCAAAGGGGCAGATTGCTTGCAGATGGTGCGGAAATCTAAATCTAGAGTTCAAGTGCAATTCCTGTGGTCACTCCAAGCTAAGGCAGGGTGCTGCGGGAGCCACCCGATGGGCCGAGCAGCTGGGTAAGTCATTTCCTGGAATTCCTGTCCGTGAAGTGACCGTCGACAAAGCGGAGAGCGTAATACCCAACAAGCCCCTAATTGTGGTTTGCACACCGGGTATTGAGCCAGTTGCGACGGGTGGATTCGCCGGCGTTGCGTTGCTCGATTGCGCTTCTCAGTTAAACGTAGACTCGCTTCGTGCGCCAGAAGACGCTTTGAGAAGCTGGATGAACGCACTGGGTTTTATGAGAGCGGAAGGCGAAGCGGTAGCGGCTGGGGTGTCACCGGAAGTTTCGAAGGCGCTCTCTTTAGGGCAACTTCGTGAAACCGTAAATGAAATCCTTCGAGAACGAGAAGAATTAGGGTTTCCACCAGCTCGAAGATTTCTAAGCGCCACGGGTTCACGAGAAACCGTCCAGGCGGTGCAAGTTGAGTTAGGCAAGATCGCTGGTGTTCGTGTGCTGGGTATCGCTGAATCGGTCGGGACGGGTGCAGTGGGAGACGTTCGCCTCGTTGCATCTTTCCCGTTTTCAATAGGTCTTGAAGTTGCCAACTGTATAAGAAATCTGATTGGTGACATGAGCGCTAGTAAGTCGAGGATAAATACTCGTTCCGGTAAGGCAATAAGACCGCTCTCCATCAAGTTCGATGACCCGAGAGTCATTTAGGCTGTTCGAGTGCCCATTCTTTTTGCAGGAACCCCCTCGAACTCAGCCGAGACTCTTCGGCAGCTCGTGGCATCCGGCGTTCCCATCGAGTTGGTGTTAACCAGACCGGACGCGCTTTTAGGACGAAACAAAGCGCTAACCGAGTCTCCGGTCGCAGTTGTGGCTAGAGAACTTGGAATTCCTGTCTTGAAATCTTCCTCGGTTGACTCGAGCATCATCGGTGAGATTATCGCTGCAAAGATCGATCTCGCGATTGTGGTTGCTTACGGTGTTCTCCTAAAGGCCCCAGCCCTAGCTGCTCTTTCTCTCGGATGGTTCAACGTCCACTACAGCCTTCTTCCTAAATGGCGTGGGGCGGCCCCGGTGCAAAGAGCCCTGATCAACGGCGAAACGGAAACCGGAGTCACTCTCTTTAGAATCGATTCAGGTCTTGATACAGGTGACCTGGTTGCATCCGTACCCACTCGAATCGAGCCGATAGACAACGCGAGCACCTTGTTATCAAGACTTACGCAGCTTGGAGTGACGCTTTTGCTCCAGGAATTACCTGGAATCATCGCTGGTACGGCGCACTATTCACCTCAGGTTCAGTTTTCAGGAGCCATCGCGTCAAAAGTAAGCAGGGCAGAGGCACAACTGAACTTTAGTGACACAGGCCAAAAGGCCGAATGGTTGGTTAGAGGTTGTAATCCTGAGCCGGGCGCCTGGACCAATACCAATCTCGGGCTTCAGCTAAAGGTTCACGAGGCATTCGCACATGAAAACCTCAATTTGGAGATTGGCAAACTCGCACTCATTGATGGTCGCGTGTTCGTTGGATGCTTGAGTAGTTCGCTTGAGCTTATTGAGGTACAGCCTTCCGGGAAAACCAGAATGTCGGCATCCGATTGGTATCGCGGTCTGAGTTCAGAAGTGCAGCTTGGTTCTTTTGAATAAGGCCAGAGAAGTTGCACTATTTGCCCTTATTGCAGTTGAGGAGTCTGAAGCATATCTAAATTTGGTTCTTCCGAAGCGCATAGCCGAGGCAAAGCTTTCGGCTCCGGACGCCGCTTTCGCAACGGAACTGGCTTACGGGACTTCGAGAAATCAGGGTTTCTATGATTTCGTCATCGAAAAAGCCACCGGCAGGACGCCAGCCGAAATCGACTCAGATGTTCTTTGTGCGATTCGACTCGGTATTCATCAACTTCTAGTTCTAGAGACTCCGGCACACGCGGCGATCTACGAAACAGTTGAATTGGTGAAGCGCAAATTGAAACAGTCGGCGGGTGGATTCGTCAATGCGTCCTTGCGTCGGGCTTCTGAACGCACGTTTGACGAGTGGGTTGAACTTCTAGAACTCGAGGGGTACCCGGAAGAGCAGTTTTTGAGCATCCGGTACTCTCACCCCGTTTGGGTCACTAGGGCCCTGCGGCTTGCCCTGCAGTCCGAAGACTCTGCAGACGAACTTGTCGAGGCGCTGAGCTCCGATAATTCAAATCCCAAGGTGCACCTCGTAAAACTACCGGGTAAAGAGTGTTCAACAAAAGAATTCGAACCAGGCACCGCATCCCCGATTGGTTTTGTTTTAGATTCGGGCGACCCAAGCAAGGTCGCTGGTGTAGCCACTGGCGCTCTACGGGTGCAGGATCAGGGATCACAGTTGGTTTCACTGGCATTGGCTGCCTGTACCCCGACACTCAAAAGCGAAAACTGGCTTGATCTCTGCGCAGGGCCTGGGGGAAAAGCGGTGCTTCTGGCTGCACTTTCTTCGGTGGATAAGGCCAGACTAAGGACCAACGAGCTTGCCCCACACCGCGCTCTTTTGGTCTCCACCGCTTTGCGTCACAGTGGGTTCACTGCCGATCAAGTCGTTGGTGACGCACGTAAGCTCTCGTCGGACATCGGATTTGATCGGATCATGCTGGATGCTCCCTGCACGGGTTTGGGTGCTCTGAGGAGAAGGCCCGAGTCGAGATGGCGCAAGAGCGACGGAAACCTTAAAGAGTTATCCTCACTTCAACGCGAGCTAATCACCTCCGCATGGGCGCTGTTGAAGCCTGGTGGAGTGTTGGCCTACGTAACCTGTTCGCCACACCCAGCTGAAACAACGGCGCAGGTGGATTGGTTCATGAGAGCAAATCAAGATGCGTTGCTTCTGGATGCAAATGCCGTTTTACTGCAACTCAGCCCTCACCTTGACGTTCGCAAAGGTCGAAAAACTGCTCAACTTTGGCCTCACCGTAACGGCACCGACGCAATGTTCCTTGCACTCATTCAAAAATCTGCTGACTAGGCTGTTAACATGACAGTCCTTATCCATCCGAGCATCTTGTCGGCCGACTTTGTGAATTTTCAGTCGGAGTTTTCAACAATTCGAAATGCCGATGCCATTCACGTTGACGTTATGGACGGGCACTTTGTACCAAACTTAACTTTCGGATTGCCAATGGTTAAACGCATGGCGGAAATCGCTGAACTACCGCTCGATGTTCACCTGATGATTGAGAACGCAGATGAATTGGCCTACGCCTACGCGGATGCTGGTGCCAAAAGCGTAAGTTTTCACCAGGAAGCATCAACTGAACCAGTTTCTCTCGCGCGCCGAATTAGAGCTTCCGGCGCACTCGCATCAATTGCTCTGAAACCAGGGACCTCCGTGGATTTTGTTTTAGACAACCTGGACGAGTTCGATATGGTTCTGATCATGACAGTTGAACCCGGCTTCGGTGGTCAGAAGTTTATGGAAGAAATGCTAGTGAAGGTCTCTGCGGCTAGAGCAGAGATTAGTCGTTTGGGTCTTCCAACCTCAATTCAGGTCGACGGCGGAATCGATGAGAGGACCATCGTTCAAGCCGCTCAAGCAGGCGCTAATTGCTTTGTTGCTGGAAACGCAATTTTCGCAAAAACAGATCGCATCAGCGAAATAGAGAAATTGCGAAATCTGGCTCAGAACAATACCCCGAACTAATTTCTCGTCCTCAGATGCATTAACCTTGAAGTTATGCCAACGTTTTCCGAACTTTTTGATCAACTACAGAACACTGCTGCCACGCGACCTGAGGATTCTCAGACTGTCAAGTGGTTGGATTCCGGCGTTCATGCCATCGGCAAGAAAATTGTCGAGGAGGCAGCGGAAGTTTGGATGGCCGCCGAACATGAGAGTAGCGAGAGGCTAGCTGAAGAAATTAGTCAGTTGCTTTATCACTTGCAGGTAATGATGCTTGCTAAAGAACTATCACTGAACGACGTAGAGAAATATCTCTAGAAAGAGTATTTATGCTCAAGGTTGCCATACCCAATAAGGGAATTCTTTCTGAAACCGCGATTGTCATGCTTCGCGAGGCCGGTTACGCGGTTAGAAGAGACTCACGTGAGTTGCACGTAATCGATGTTGAGAACAACATTGAGTTCTTCTATCTGCGTCCGCGGGACATTGCAACTTATGTTGGATCGGGTTCACTCGATGTCGGCCTCACCGGCCTAGACCTGTTGCTAGATTCGCGTTCGCCCGCGAAGGCGGTAGAAGACCTGCGTTTTGGCGAGTCAACTTTTCGCTTTGCCGCTCCTCACGGAGCCTTTGACAGCATTTCCGAGCTTTCAGGCAAGCGTATTGCGACCGCTTATGTGAATTTGGTTGAAGATTTTCTCTCGAAGTCTGGCATCACCTGCGAGTTGGTAGAACTCGACGGGGCGGTCGAATCAGCTGTTCGTCTTGGAGTCGCCGACGCTGTAGCAGACGTCGTGTCGACTGGGAATACGCTACGTCAGGCCGGGCTTGAGATTTTCGGACCGGTTATTCTCAACTCGACAGCACACCTGATCAGCGCTCCTGGAAAAGAGTCACTGGCTAATCCACTGCTGCGCAGACTTCGCGGAGTTGTTGTAGCGCGCGAGTATGTGATTTTTGACTACGACTGCCCAACAGAATTGTTGGATCAAGCATCGGTCATAACTCCCGGTATCGAATCACCCACGGTTTCGCCTCTTAGAGACCCAAGTTGGGTTGCGGTGAGAGCCCTGGTCAAAGCAGCCGAGACAAACAGCACAATGGATGCTCTCTACGAACTTGGAGCGCGAGCGATTTTGGTAAGTGCCATCCACGCCGCACGAATCTAATGTCGGTAACAATCAGAGTCATCCCGTGTTTAGACGTTGCTGAAGGCCGAGTGGTCAAGGGCGTCAATTTTCAGAATCTTATCGACGCAGGAGATCCTGTTGAACTCGCGAGTCTTTACTATAAGGAAGGGGCCGATGAGCTAACGTTTCTCGATGTTCGAGCCACTTTGGATAATCGCCGCACAATGTTTGAACTCGTTACAAAGACGGCCGAACGGGTCTTTATTCCTCTGACAGTCGGGGGAGGAGTGCGTTCAGTTTCTGATGTGTCAGATCTACTAATGGCAGGAGCGGACAAAATAAGTGTCTCATCGGCAGCAATTTCTAATCCTGGTCTTTTGTCAGAGATTTCAGATCGGTTCGGGAACCAGATTCTCGTTCTCTCGTTGGACCTAAAGCTTCGACCGAATTCGTCCGACTCATGGATCGTTACCAGTCACGGCGGACAAAAAGAAACATCTATC
>Ga0208595_1000442_pt1 | contig 15898 bp, 14 predicted proteins | sample LakMenEpi28Jun11_FD_150742 | JGI IMG/M metagenome (GOLD analysis project Ga0208595, IMG submission 150742) | Freshwater microbial communities from Lake Mendota, WI - 28JUN2011 deep hole epilimnion (SPAdes) | ecosystem: Environmental > Aquatic > Freshwater > Lake > Epilimnion/Euphotic zone ...
ACAAATTTGATGAACTTTTTAATCTCTTGGATGACGCCCGCACCAGCCAGGCCATTCGCATTAATCGTCTGTTGCATCTGCCGAGCGGGCCAAGCGAAGCGCTCAGGGGTGGCAACGGCATCTGGCAGCCGCAGCGAGCTCGCGAAATCGAGTTTCGAGTCATGGAGGTCTTGCACCGGTTTGGGCTGGCGATTGTTGCCCCGACTCTGCGCCGAATTCTCGGCCAGGCCTTCAACCGCGGTGAAATGAACGCTTTCGACATCGACCTGATTGACGTTTTCTACTGGGCGGCTCTGGCTCAGGTGGCCCGCGACTATGCCTGGCGCGACGATCGACTCGAAGAGTGGTGTGAATACCTCGAGTATCCGGTCAGGCGAACCTTCGGCCCTGAGGCGATTCGGACGGCCGCCTAGTTCAATGTCAGAGGGTGCCTGTACAAATAGAAAGTAAGGGCGAGGGTGCTCGGTAGGAGTTTTCCCCCTTTTTCAACTCCGCCCCTTTCGTCGTTTGACCGAGCACCCCGACCCCGCCCTTGCGGGAGGTAGTAATGAAATACACCCGAACAGCCAAAAGCATCAGCTTCAAAACCCGGCTCGATCACGTGCGAATCACCCAGCAGAAAACCGGATACAAAATCTACGCTGACGCCGAAGATCGCGAAGCGGTCTATAGCCTCAGCGAAGAATCAGCTGCAAGCGTCGCCTCGGCACTCAAGATGAAAATCGACACATCTTTTCTCGATTTTGCTGAAGCTGCAATCCAAGCAGGCAAGAGCGATGAACTCTTTGACCAGATTCAGAGCCTTGGCACCAGTGAGTTCTTCTGGATGGATATGGATCAGATCGAGCGTTTCATGATCGGTGGCGAACAGCCCAAAGAAATCGAAAAAGACTAGCTACTTTTCATTTTCTCTATCTATCTTGTGCCAAGAAATTTCGCGGTCGGCGATGTGAGTGTCGCGATGCTGCTCACGGCTCTCATACATCCAGCCTTCGAATTGCGAATCTTGCATGTTACTGACCGGGGCGTTGCAGAGAGAGCAGAAAACGAACCAAGAAGGCTTACCTTGACTCGCTAGCTCCTTGCTCTGCATGAACTCCATGAATTCCGAATCAGCATCAAGCGTGTATTCAATCTTGTCAGCGAAGTTACGAGTAGCGGTGTTCCAGTGAGCTTGCGGGAATCGAACATAGGAGCCTCTCAGCATCCGAAGCAGATCTCGGCGATAAAGTTCGCTTCGGCACTCGTGCAGCGGACGCTCGAGCCGGCTTGCGCCTGAGTTTGACTTGGCGGCCCCAAGGTAACCGCACTCCGTGCACCACCAACAAAAGAACTCCCCGTCGGTGTTTATGGCTGGCCACTTTCTCACGAAGAGCTTGGTCAAGTCGCCCTTTGCGTGATCTACGTGACCCCTGGCTCTAAACACTCGTTCCTGAGTAATCGAAAATGGTTCTCCCTCCGCAACCTCGACGCTCAGTCCGCAGCTGCAGCGGCCGTCGCGCAGGTATCTGTGTAAAGACTGGCGCTGGCATTCTTGAGCGTCTTCAAGGGATTGCTTGTATTGGCTCAAGAAAACTCGAACCGTGTTGCTCTTGCCTCGCTCATGAATCTTGGCCGTCAATTCATGGATTGAAGGCTCAATGTCGAGAAGTGCTAAGTCGTAAGTTATCAATTTTCTCCCTTTTCGTGAAAATGCAGTTTTTGAAAAGCAGCAAGCTTCGAAGCATTGTCGGTTGTTGCGGCCGGCTCAATGTGATTACAGCTCTGGCAAAAGTAGAAAACAGACCAGGTGCGAGTTTCGTCATTGCGCAATTTGACTCGGAAACTTGTTACTAGAGAGCCATCCGTGTGGTTGATGTGGCCGGGGGTGTACATCCACTCAGAGCGCCAATCGCTTGTTTTGCCGGTTGACCCCTCGGTCATCACCGCGCAACTGCAAACGGAATGACCCATGAGCCCTGACAACCCCGTGTGAATTTGCTCGCGCTGTTGCTTGGCTATGTCGGCATAGGCGTGTTGCCGCTCGGCGCACTTCCAGACTGCGTACCAGTTGCGCTCGTCTTGAAGAGCTTCGGCCCGTTGCTCTGCGTATCGAGCAGAAGTCTCATCGGCTTCTAGAACCATTACCGAATACTTGAAATCACCGATTCTCTTGGAGGCGCCCATTATTCAGCCACCGGGTCTTCGTCGACGTCGACTTCAGTGGCGTCATCGGTAATCGCTTCGATGATCGACAGCCTGAGCAAACCGGCATATTCCATTCGCTCTCGCTGAGTCATCTGACTCCACGCCTCGGCATCAATTTCGAAAATGCCGTGACCGCCGGAGCGGTCTTCGTTTGGTTTCTTTTCAGACATGGGCGTTAGCCCCTTTCCGGGGCCGAAGCCCCATTGTTTTGGTTCCGGCGATTTGCCGAAACCCTTCTCTTCCCCTGAGGCACCGTTGCAATGGAAACGGTTGCCGCACAGCTAGTCAGGTACTTAGCGCTGTGACTCTTGAGCAAGTTCTATTTAGTTTTCGTCCTCGTCGTCTTTGCTTGGAAACAAGAACGGGTTGCGAGCACGAGCCGATTTTTCACGGATGGCGTCGCTCTGCTCGAGCACCTCTAGATCGATGTTCGCGAAGTGAACCTCATCGATGTAGGCCCTCTCGAGTGACGATTCGAGTGCTTTCGCACACTTCTTGCAACGGTTTGGCCCGAGAGCCGACTTCTGGCACTCGAAGTCGCAGTGAGAACACTGGCCCTTCGAGAGTCTTGTGCCACAGGCACAACGGCCTGGCTTGTTAGCCAGTAGATCTTTGTTCTTTTTAAACATGTATCGCCGCCTTCTTCTTTTGGAAATGTTGCAGGTTGATAGTCAACAAAGAAATCGGGAAGTGTATTCCCGAAACTCAGCTGAATTTTCTAGGCGTTATGAATCCGTGATTCGGTTCATGAGATTCCTCCGTTCAGTTGACTACCGATTTGGTTGCCCATATTTTTTCAACCATTCGCACCTTTCCGGGAGGCCCGGAGGTTGCCACGATCTTTTATTGATCGCTATCGGGGGCATGGTTGCCGATCCGATTCCTATAGCGGTATAGATAGTAACGCGAACTACCGACATTTATTACGCCAACGCAGAAAATTTTTTGCCCACACTTAATGCGGATTTCTCTGGATCATTTTCTGTTCCCAAAGTTTGGGAACTGATAATCAGAGCTCTTCGTTGCTATCGAAGTCGAGCTGTGACGAATCCATGTTGAGCTCGTAAAGGCGCGCGGGCTTGCCGCGCTTGGTGTTGTCAACCTTCATGGTTTGACGAAGCAGTGGCATCTCCGATTGCAACATCGAACGTCTGAACTGGTCGGCCTGTGACTTTTCGCCGCGGGCGACATCCCTGAAGTTTTGAAGATCGCTTATGCGAAACTCGCGGCCGAATGGAAGCATGCCGAGAAAGCGGAACGGGTCGAGACGTCCGGTGAAGGCGTGGCGAAGTTTGCGCCAACCGTAGAAAACCATGTCGTCATGGTCGTGACCCAGAATTGCTGGCTTGCCCATGTCGAAGTTGGTTCGGCGTTCGTGACCACGCTGTTGGTTTGGTGCTAGTCGGTGCCCGAAGCGCGAGACACCATCGAAGTCTTCGAGCCCGTTGTGCTGCTGCTCCCAGGTGTCTATGAATTCTGTTGAGGTGACGAGCTCGAGACCGACCTGGTAACGCCCACCAAGAACCAACCTGAGATCGTCAAAAGCAATAGCGCCCCAGTAGGGAATCGAGATCACACGGCTACCGACAGTGCGATCCGCCTTGTCGAAAATGTCGATTTGCCTGAGTTTCACGTTGGTTTTGACGCCCAAAACATCGCGAACCACACGGATGGCTGCCTCAAGCAAAGACTCGTTGCCGGTCACCAGGTCGCCTGGCAAGACACGGATTTCTTGGTCGCTTTCGGTGTCTCGCAGGGTCACTACGAAGAGGCCGGTTCCAGTGTCAGTGGGTCCTGATAACTTTCCTGTACTGATGAGTGAATTGGCCCAAATTGAACGCGAGAGCTTCTCGGTCTCGACCAGCGTGAACAAGACAACGTTGACCGCTAGGTCTGGCTTGATTCTGTCGTTTTCGATCACTTGAGGCACCTTTCGGGTCGAGTTTATAAGAATTTCATCCAATACCGTAATGAAATGTCAGACCCTGCGTATACTCTTACATAATAACAGCGCAAATGAGTAAAACAAGAAAGGTTTCCGACATGAACGCAGATAACAAGAATTGGGCCGCAGACGTGGCCAGCAACACCCCGCTCGATCAGCTGCTCAGCCAGCTTGCTCAGTCACGCCCGGCAGCCACCAAGGTGCTTGTCAGCACCTTGCCGAAGATTCACGTCGGTCGCGGCTACAAGGTCGCAAACCTCGAGTGGTTTCCGGTCTGGACAGACGCCCCGCTAAAGGACCGCACCTACGTCACAACCTTTGACGCACAGAAGGTCAAGGTCGCCGAGCAGGCCCAGGCAAACGTGGGTGGGCTTCAGATCGAGAACACCACCCAAGAGCCGGTGCTGCTATTCGAAGGCACCCTTCTCGAAGGTGGCTGGCAGCACCGTGCGCTAACCAAAACCGTTTTGGTGCCAGCGTCATCCGTGATTTCGCTACCAGTCGTCTGCGTCGAGGCGGGTCGCTGGGGCGGCGCGTCACACCAGGTCATCGGCAAGAAGGTTGCCAGCGCCGGAATTCGTGCGGGGCTTCGCGGTCTTCGCAAAGAAGGCCAGTTCGTCGCGCAGAGCTCCGCCGACCAGAGCGACGTGTGGAACAAGGTTGAGCGTTTGGCTCAAGAGTCAAACACACACAAGCCGTCGCAGTCTTTCGTCGAGATGCGCAACGACCTTGATGTTCGCATGCAGCTCGATCCGATTGTTGCGCTCGCCGGACAGCGTGGAGTTGTGATTGCAATTGGTGGCCACCCAGTGGCGCTCGAATTGTTCGATCACCCAGACACTCTTGCCGAGCGTCTCGAGTCGATTGTTCAGGGATACATCGCAGAGTCAATGCTTCGCGACTTCGTGGCGACACCAAGCTCACGCGTTCGCACCTTTGTCGATCGCACCGAGCGTCAAGAGCTTTCAGAAGAGGTCGATGCAAATCGCAAGCGCACAACTTCTAACGCACACGTCGCTTCAGAAGCGTTGTTTGAGTCAGACGCGCTACTGCACCTCTCGACACTAAACGTGAAGCACGAGTTGGTGTTAGCCGCATAACAGCGAAGCCGACGAGGCGTGCTGGGTCTGCAAGCCGCAGACCATCGAACTACAACAAATTGAATTTCCGAATCTAAACAGAAGGATGTGATTGTCAATGCAAGTTGACTTCCGTTTTGAGCACCACCTGGTGAAGGCCAACACCACAACTCCAATCGGCCTAATGATCGAGTGCACCGCTCCGGCCGCACCGGTTGTTGCAAGCACTACCGTTCGCGCATCGCAGGGAGTGGTCTTTGTAATCGACCGCTCCGGGTCAATGGGCAGCGGCCGCCTCGAGTTGGTCAAGCAGACCATTCTCGAACTACTGTCGCGCCTAAACCGCAACGACTTCTTGTCTGTCGTCAGCTTTGACGACACACCAGTTGTTGAAGTTGAGATGAAGCGCGTCTCTGACCACGACATGGCAGATGTGCGCCGTCGCATCGGCGACATGCGTCCGGGTGGCAGCACCAACCTAGAAATGGGTTACCGCAAGGGAATCGAGCAGGCAGCACTTGCTGGCGTCGAGACCAAGATTGTGCTGCTGTCAGACGGCCAGGCAAACGCCGGGGTTGTTGACCCAGTGCTTCTGGGTCAGTTGGCAGCACGGGTAACCGAGCACATGATCACCACCTCGACCATCGGCATCGGCACTGGCTACGACGAGCGCATCCTTGATGCACTTGCCGTGGCAAGCACCGGAAACCACTTCGCCGCAATCAACTTGGGCGAAGCCGTTGATGGTCTAACCGCCGAGTTCGACGACCTGTTGAACAAGACGGTCACCAACATCAAGGTGACAGTTGAGTTGTCGCCACGCTTTGGTGGCGCTGGTTCAAGCATTCGCAAGACTCAGTACCTGCGCGCGTTCACCGCACAGGGCGGTCTCGCGAAAGCCGAGCTAGGCGACATGTGCTCGCAAGAAGAGAAGAACTTTGTGTTCGATCTCAACTTGGGTGCCGTCGACTGCACCAATGGTGCTTCAGAGCAGGCAGCGAAGATCAGCATCGAGTGGCTAGACCTGGCAACCAACCAGTTGCGCAGTCTCCAGACCGAGTTGAACGTATCCGTGGTGAAAGCCGAAGACTACGTTGAGCCAGCTCGAGACGAAGATGTGCTTGCTGAACTTGCAACGATTCGTTTGCAGGGGCAGAAGGAGCTTGCAATTCAGCTCATGCGCGAAGGCCGTGTTGCCGAGGCGCAAGCGTTGATGGCTCAGCTAGGCATGGAGTACGAGCGCATGCTTGACGAGTTCGTTGGCATGAGCTCGCGATCGCGTTCTCGCATGCACAGCGAAATGTCTGAGAGCATGGCGTATTCAATGTTGCGCGATGACGAGTTCATCAAGCGCAGCACTGAGAGCATCAACCGCAAGCGCTCGAACAAGCCAGACCCTCGCAAAAAGGGTGATGTCTAATGTGGGTTTTCACAGAGACCGGGTTTGTTAGTGCCGTTCGAAAAGACAGCACGCCTGATGTGATCACCGTTCGCGCGCGTGATCGCAAATCACTCGAATCTCTAGCTGAGCTCGCTCAGGTTGAGATCGCGAAGTCGCCAAATGGTGACTACCCGTACCGACTGTTTGTTGCCACCGAGGTCTGGGCCGAATGGCTCAGCCTCGTGGCGATGAACATCGACTACGACAATTTCAAAAGCCACGTGGCTCAAACTCGTGGTTATGACTATGCCCACGATCTCTCGAGGGTTTGGTCAGTAATGCTAGATACAGAGGATGAAGATGCAAGACCGCACTAACAAACTGCCCCTATGGGTTGAGTACGGCGAAATCTATCTCGACTGGTTGTTGGGTGCGGGCGATGGCTCGCACCCAACTAAGCCAATCCGAGCCAAGAACGCCGTCGCAAAGCTCGTCGAAAGACTAAAGGGCTCGATCGTGGTTCACGACCCGGCTCTAGACGCCGACGTCGAGGCCGACAAAATCGAGCTGGCTAAGGTTCACGGCGAGGCGCACATCCATGGGGCAGTCAACAACTATGTCGACAGCCTTTGGGGTGGGCCTAGCGAGTCGATGTCTCGGGCGGGCTTGGCTATGTTTCGCGGCACCGTTCGTGCGGTGCGTGCGCTCTTAGCCGGCAAGGCTCGCGTGGCCTTCAACCCGCAGGGGGCGAAGCACCACGCAATGCGCGATACCTCAAGCGGTTTCTGCCTGTTCAACGACATGGCCTGGGCCGCCCAAGAGTTCAAGGCCGCCGGCCTAAAGCCGCTCTACCTCGACTGGGATATTCACGCGGGCGACGGTGTCTACGAGCTTCTTCGTGAAACCGACATCCCGACGCTGAGCATCCACAATGGTTCGATCTTCCCCGGCAACCCGAACATGCAAGACCGCGAGCGCCGTTTCGAGCGCCACGAAATGCACCAGCTCGACGAGCACGCCTACAACTGGAACGTGCTCGACGACGATGGCGATGAGGGTTTCAAGTGGGCAATCGACGAGGCTGCCAAGGTGATCGATGGCTACGCGCCGAACGTCATTTTGCTTGCCGCCGGAGCCGATGGCCACGAAGGCCAAAATGACCTGGGCATCAGAAACCAGTACACCTACGCCGGCTTCGAGTATGCGGCCGATGTAGTGGCCGAACTTGCCGAAAAGCACAAGGCAATTGTGCTTATCGGTGGAGCGGGCGGTTACCAGGCGAAAGAGCACACCCCAGAAATCTGGGCCAGAGTGGTCGAGCGCATCTATACCCGCCTATCTGCCTAAATGTCAGAGGGTGGCACTATGTTGACCAGTGAAAGGAGAGCAAATGTTGTTTTTGACCGAGAGCGACTTCATCGACGTCGTTAAAGAAGAGCAGTTCGACGATGTCGTTACTGTCAGCGCCAGCTCACCTCTGGCGTTGGCCAAGTTCAAGCACCACAGCGAGAACGAAATCGTTGTGAACACCGACAACTTTGCTTTTCCTTTCGCTGTTTATGTCACCCGTGAATCGGCTGCACACCTGCTCAAGTGCAGCCGAGTCTATTCAGCCGAGACAGTGGCCAACTTCTCACCAGAACCCGTGGCCTACTGCTTCCGCGGTTACGATTCTGAGACAGAAGATCCAACCTGGGGTTACTGCTGGCCAGATGATGTTGAACACATCAGGTTCGGAATCGTGGGTGTCAAAGACATGAACTTTTATCCACTGTTTGAGGTTCCGGCAGAGCTGCAGGAATCACTCAACGAGAGAGGTTAGTTAGAGATGGCTAAGAAGAAACCTTACGTGCAGTACCAAGAAGAAGTTTTCGAAATCTCTCGTTCTAAGATCGAGAACTTCGTGCAGTGCCCGCGTTGCTTCGTTCTCGACCGACGACACAAGGTCGCTGTGCCAAGTGGGCCATCTTTCACAATCAACAGCGCGGTCGACTCGCTGTTGAAAAAAGAATTCGATGTGCATCGGGCCGCCGGAACGGTTCATCCAGTTCTTCAGCAACTTGGTGTCGATCTCGTGCCATTCAAAGACCCGAAGATTGACGAGTGGCGCGAAAACTTCAAAGGTGTTCGCTATTTGCACGAACCGACCAACCTCGAAGTGTTTGGTGCGGTTGACGACCTTTGGGTGAACTCCGAAGGCGAAATTGTGGTCGTTGATTACAAGGCCACAGCCAAGGCGACTCCGGTTGAAGAGCTGGGCGCCGAACGTTGGCACGACGCCTATCGCAGACAGATTGAGGTGTACCAGTGGCTACTTCGCCAACTGGGATACCAGGTCAGCAACACCGGCTATTGGCTTTACGAGACTGCTCGCAACAACGCCGATGAGTTCAACCAGAAGCTCGACTTTGATGCTCGACTGATTGCCCACGAAGGCAATACCGATTGGGTAGAGCCCACCCTGGATCGCATCAAAGATGCGCTAAACGAAGATGGCCTGCCTTGGTCTGACGATGATTGTGAAGTGTGCAAGTTTTTTGATGACCGAGCTTTTGCCACGAGCAGTCAGGGCGAGGAGCTATACCCGCGCTGCTTCGTCTGTGGAGAAGTGAAAAAGAAGGCAATCTATGGAATGCCGGGTGGGCCACTAGACGAAAGGCGCTATGAAACCATGGGCTGCATCATCGACTTTGATTCACCGAGTGCCGACTGGATTTGTCGCAAGTGCGAAACTTAGAATGACGAAAGTTAAAGTAGTCCTCGGTGACATAACAAAACTAAAAGTCGACGCAATCGTCAACGCCGCTAACGTGTCGTTGCGCGGAGGCGGCGGAGTCGACGGTGCAATCCACCGAGCTGCAGGGCTGGGCATGCTCCAAGAGCTAACCGAAAAATATCCCGACGGAATCGTCGTTGGAGAAGCAGTAGCCAGCTTTGGCCACAAACTCAAGGCCATGTATGTCATTCACACCGTCGGCCCACGCTATTACCTCGACGGCGTCGACCACGCCAAACTTCTTGCCGATGCCTATCGCAATTCGATGAAGGTAGCCAACGACTTAGGCTGCAAGTCGATAGCGTTTCCATCAATCAGCACAGGTGTGTATGGCTATCCAATTGCCGAGGCAGCCGAGATTGCGGTTCGCACTGTGCGCGAGGAAATTAGCGCCGGCAACGAATTACAAGAAATTGTGTTTTGCTGTTTCAGCCAAGAAGATGCCGCAGAGTACAGGCAACTCTTGTCCTGAGGCACGGTCGAATTGGCCCCTAAAGTTGCATCAGGCAGTTGAGCTAACCTCGAGTTAGCTCAGAAAAGTAGAATTAAGGCGTTATGCGCTTGAGAGCCAATTTTCGATTTAGGGCCCTAACCGCAATGCTGGTTGGGTTGCTAACCCTTACTGGCCTGCAGGCCTTAGAGGTTGCAAACCCCCCAAGGGCATCAGCGACCCTGATGAATCTTGATGCGCCGGTCATTAACTCAATAACCTCACCGGCCGGCAACCAGTTAGCAGTTAATTTCAGCGCGCCCTCTAACCCTTCTGGTCTAACCATTACCTCCTACCAGGTTGAATACTCGACTAATGGCTCAACCTGGACCGTCGCGTCAAGCTCGGTTGCTGCCAACGCCACCACTTACACAATCTCGGGATTAACGCCAAGCACAAACTACTTTGTGCGCATGGCTGCATATGCTGGCGATCTCGGTTCCTACGGCTACCTTTGGCAAAAGATTTACTCGGTAAGTAATCCGCTGCGCAACGCCAGCAACCAAATTGTTTATGATGCTGGTTTCGGTCTTGTTGCATCTGATGCCGCTGTAACCTATGCCAGCACAAATTACTCAAGAATTCGTTACCTGATGAGTGCAACTTATGACGGCTCGAATCGATTTGTCGATGCTAACTTCAGTAAAAACATGTCGAGTCTTGGCACTGGTAGCGAATCGTTTACCACAACTTCGAACCTTCAATATCTACGTGTGCCGTCGAGCGACTCCAACACCGCCAACCGATTTGAGATTCAGGGTGACGTTAGTGACCTTACAGTTCGATCGAACGTTTCAGATGTTGAAAACGGCTCGGAGTTCTCGGGGCGACTCGAGATCTGGCCTTGGAATTATGCCGTAGCACCAAATACTGGACTTTCGTCTGTTCGAAGCTCAAGCATTTACGATGACGGTGACTCGTGGGACAGCAATGGAATGTACGGATCTTTTCAGCTTCACCGACTTTCATCAGATGCCGCGAAGAGAAAAACTATTTTTGCGTGGAACCGTCACGAATCCACTGTGGCCGACATCGGTTTTGGTCAGCAGACTTCTCAGGCTGGAAATGCGCACACTGACTGGACATTTGCATCCCTAAATTCTCCTTATAGCACCCGAACGAACTTTAACCTTTCAATTTTTATCAACCCCGTGGTTACAACCGCCGCCGGCTTTACCGTCTCGTATGCCTTGAATGGTGCTACAGGAACCACCCCGAGCGAGACAGCCCACACCGCCGGCACCGTAATCACACTGCCTACGGCTTCGGCCTTCAGCCGGCCTGGTGATAACTTCGCGGGTTGGAACAACGGCACCACAACTTTTGCCGCAGGTGCTAGCTACACCGTTGGCTCGTCGAATGTAACCATGACGGCGCAATGGACTAGCGCGCTTGTTCTCGATTACGACGTTACCGACACCAACTCTTACACTTCGGGCACAACATGGACAAATAGAAACTCAAGTTACACAAACGCAACGTTGTCATCTTCATCAATTGCAAACAGAACCACGCAGACTCTGCAATTCAGCGGTGGAACACACGCGACCACCGGAAATATAAATGCAGGCCTGTTCAGTTCCGGCCTAACAATTGACATCTACGGAAGCTTAGGAAATGACTCCTCATCATCTTGGGAGCGATTTATAGACTTTGGAAAACTGAAACCTAGCAGCATCTACGCAAATGATAGTTACAACCTTGACGTGGGTCGTTACTACAACACCAACAAAGTGTTTCTTGAAATCTTTAATCAGAACAGCGGTACGTCATCAATTGGTCACTGCATGTCAAACACCAATCAACTTGACAACACCATTCGCCGATACACCTTCGTGTTAACGGGCACAAGCTGCAGTCTCTTTGTTGATGGTGTTCAAGTTCAGGTGATAAACAGCTTCAGCGGCACCGCCTCGTCATCAATCTCCTACGGCCTTCCCTTGAACACAACATGGGATAAAAACCTAATTGCGAGAAGCAACTGGGCGCACCTCGGTGACGCTGATGCGACCGGAAGCATTCGATCTATCAGAATGCTAAACAACGCCAGCACCCCATCGGTGATTGATCAAATCGATTCTGGTCGCTTGGTCTACAAGACAGTGTCTTATAGCTCACCCGAGACGGCTACCCTGCCTGCGGCCGATGTCACAACTGGCACGTTGCGATTGCCCCTCGCTAGCACGGCAACACGAACTGGGTTCGCCCTTTCAAACTGGTTCACCACCAGCGCAAGAAGCACCGTGGCGGCGGCTCCCGGTGGAGACTTTGCAGTGACCTCATCAACTACTCTGCACGCTGGTTGGACAGCTGCAGCCTCGGCTCAGTCGGCCCTTACAGTGACTTCAACATCTGGCCAGTTTGGTACCTCGCTAACGCTAACTTCCAGTGGTGGCAGCGGCACGGGCGCGGTGACCTATTCGGTTTCGAATGGAACAGCCACGGGATGTTCGGTTACGGACAGCACTCTCACCTTCACATCGGCCGGAACTTGCATTGTTACGGCCACCAAGGCGGCCGACGCCAACTTCTTGGTTGCGTCGAGCCCGGCCACCACCGTGACTCTTTCGCCCAGATCGGTAGCGGTTAGCGCAGGCACTAGAAACATTAGTTTTGGCGGCACTTTCACTAACAGCTACTCTTCCGGAACGCTTGTGGGCGCAGATGCCATCTCGACAGTCACATACACCTATCTGGGAACTGGCGCTACGAGCTACGGACCCTCGACTGTCGCTCCGACTGCCGTTGGAACTTACTCGATCACCCCGACGGTGACCGCCATGTCAACCGGAAGCCTGTCGAATTACAACTTTTCGTACACCGCGGGAACCCTGACGATAGGACTGGCGACCCTGAGCGAACCAGGCTCTGTTTCTTCGGGCACCACTCCTGGAGTTTTGAAATCAATTGATGTATGGTGGCCTGCTGTCGCCAACGCATCCAGTTACACAATTAAGTTCAATACCGGTGGCGTAGACGTTTTCACCGTAGATGTAAACACGACATCAACAACTGTCGCCGACTCACGCTTCATCAACGGAGCGGCTTACAACATCACCGTTCGCGCAAATGGCACCGGCAACTATGCGTCTTCACCATTCAGCTCAAGTTCAGCAACATCATGGGCAAACAGCGTCTACACAATTACATTTGTCTACAACGGCGCTGACGGTGCAAACAGTGTTGCTAGTGCGAGTTACATTCCGGGCGGTGCAGCAATAAGCTTGCCAACTCCAACTAGAACCAATTTCTCTTTTGCCGGTTGGCATTCAAACATAGGCCTCACCACTTTAGTTTCTGGCGATCAAACGCCATTCGCGAATGAAACTCTTTATGCAAAGTGGACGGCTAGTCACTATGCAGTTAGCTTTGCACCGAATTATGGAACGGCGGCATCTAACGTTGTTAGCGTTGCTGTCGGATCACCAACCATTCTTCCTAACCCCACTAGGGCGAATTTTGTTTTCGATGGCTGGTTCACCGCCGTAACTGGCGGAACAAAAGTTGGCAATGCGGGAGCGAGCTATACGCCAACACAAAACGCCACTTTATTTGCAAGGTGGATTCAAGCTTCGCTATATGGAATTGCGCCTGGAAACTTAAGTCGAGTTGGAACTCTTACTGCAAACGATTTGGTTTCGTCTTCATTCAGCGGCACCCTCGGAAATAACTCTGTAAACGTTCAATTGCCGAGTGCTACATTGCCTGCTGGCACAGTGGTAGCTCTAGATTTGATTACCGACACAACCTATGCACGGTCTCTGCTCACTGGGGTAAACAATTACATTCTCTCGATAGCAGTGAGTTGGCTAGCTCCCGATGAGACTGTGCCGAACACAAACAGCGGAAAATCCGTGAGTATGACAATCACGAACCCGGCCATAAAGGCGGGCGCGCTTATCTATAGCGTGCAAAGCGGCACTGCTCAGCTTCTTGGCACGGCTCAAGTTGACGGTTCAATTACCGTGCAACTGACCAGTGACCCAGCACTGTACCTAGTCGCTACAGTTCCCGGAACACCGAGGTCGGTAACCACATCTGCAAGTGAAACCTCTGCGGTTGTAACTTGGGTGGCACCCTTGACTACAGGCGGCGACGCCATCACCTCATACACCGTGACTCTGAACACTGGAGCGATCTGTACGACCATTTTGCTTACTTGCACCTTCAACAACTTGACTGCTTCGACCACCTACACCGCAGTGGTGATTGCCACGAATTCAATCGGCCCTAGTACAAACGTCAGCGCAAGTTTCACTACTACTGGAGCAAACGTTGTCGTTCCTGTTCCTCCGGTAACACCGGTCCCTCCGGTGACTCCAGTGCCGCCAATTGTGCCTCCGGTAACACCGGTACCTCCAGTTATTCCGCAGCCACCAACAGCACCGTCAAGGCCTGTGATAACAAAAGCGCCAGTTACTAGCGTGGTTGTTGCTGTGAAGCCAAACAACGTGCCAGTTTTGAGTGGTCAAAAATTAATTAAGCCGTTGTTGTTCGCACCAAATTCAACTGTTCTTTCAGCCACTGCTATAAGTCAGCTTCGGGCCTTAGCTGCTCAGCTTAAGGATTCCAAAGGAACTCTTTTTGTGACTGGATTCGTTTTCAAAGCAAATGTGAGTCCGACTGTAATGAAGAGAATCGCAACAATGCGTGCAAAAAACGTGTCTCTTCAACTTTCCCGATTGGGAATCAAAGCAAATATCTGCTACCTAGGTTATGGACCTAACAACATCGTTTCGCCCACGGCAAAAGATCGTAAGGTCGAGTTGCGTTGGGTCAATTCGAGGTAAATTAGCCAAAAAGCGCGGGCAGGGTTGCCTTGAAGGCAGCGCGCATTTCTTCAAGATCAAATGTTGAGACATCCTGAATTTCAATCTCACCAGAGTCATCGGTAACGCCAATTCGAAGAACCGGAATTCCGCGAGCTTCGCAAAGACCCATGAACTTCACGTCATCCTCGCGACCAATCGAAACCAAAACGCGACCGGTCGATTCGCTGAACAGAGCGCAGGTGCGATCAACGTTGTCACGTTCGCAAATCTCATCGAGCCATACGCGCGCACCCATGCCGAATCTGAAGCACGACTCAACCAAAGCTTGAGCCAAACCGGCTTCACTAAGGTCATGTGCCGACTCAAGTAGACCCTGCAGCGAGGCGCCGTGAAGCAAATCAGCGAGCGCTGCCTCGTGAGCGAGGTCGACAACCGGCGGGCGTCCACCAAGGTGATCGTGAATAACGTCGGCCCAAACCGATCCATCCAGTTCATCTCGGGTAACACCGAGAAGGTATATGTTGTTGCCGGCATCCTGCCAGCCAGACGGAACGCGGCGGGCGACATCGTCGATTACCCCGAGAACACCGACCACCGGGGTCGGGTGAATGGCCACATCTCCGGTCTGGTTGTAGAACGAGACGTTACCGCCGGTCACCGGAATTCCGAGCTCAAGGCAGCCATCGGCTAGGCCTGCGGTGGCCTGCTTGAACTGCCACATCACTTCGGGGTTCTCAGGGCTGCCAAAGTTAAGGCAGTTAGTGACGGCCAGCGGTTTTGCCCCGCCAACGGCAACGTTTCGGTAGGCCTCGGCAAGAGCCAAGCGGGCACCTTGGTATGGGTCGAGCTGGCAGAAGCGCCCGTTGGCATCGGTGGCAATCGAAACACCCAAACCGCTGGTCTCGCTGACGCGAACCATGCCGCTGTCGTCTGGCATGGCTAGTGCTGTGTTGCCACCAACGTAGTGGTCATACTGATCGGTTATCCATGCCTTTGAAGCTTGATTCGGTGAAGTGACAATCTGCCACAATTGCGCACCGAGGTCGGTGCCGCTGTCGTTTGCGCGATAAAGACCACGCGAGTGAACAGTGTCGGAGTTTAGTGAATCTTGATAACTCGGATACGCAACGGGGCGCTCGTAAACCGGACCATCATGTGCGACGGTGCGCGGTGGAACGTTGACGATTTCTTCTTCACCCCAGTTGATGTAGAGGCGCGGTTCGGCGATAACCTCGCCGAGAATCGAGAATTCGACTTCCCACTTGTTG
>Ga0208595_1000445_pt1 | contig 15850 bp, 14 predicted proteins | sample LakMenEpi28Jun11_FD_150742 | JGI IMG/M metagenome (GOLD analysis project Ga0208595, IMG submission 150742) | Freshwater microbial communities from Lake Mendota, WI - 28JUN2011 deep hole epilimnion (SPAdes) | ecosystem: Environmental > Aquatic > Freshwater > Lake > Epilimnion/Euphotic zone ...
CATCTAAAATATTATCTTGGCTGGTTATTCCGGGTGTAATCACTTCGGTGACGCCTCGTTTTACAATGCCTTTAACCGATTTTGGGTCTTCGAGTTGCTCACAGATTGCCACGCGGTATCCATTTTTTACTAATTTGGGCAAATACGAATCCAAAGCGTGGTAAGGGATTCCGGCTAATGGCACTTCGCCGGCCGAACCATTGTGCCTTTTTGTAAGTGTAATTCCGAGTGCTTTTGAAGCTTTAACGGCATCTTCTCCAAATGTTTCATAGAAATCGCCCACTCTAAATAAAAGAATCGCATCGGGATACTTTGATTTAATTGCATTAAATTGTTGCATTAATGGGGTTTCTTTGCTCATACCAATCGGAAAAAGAATAAAAATGCGAAGATACTTTCTTTTTAACGGTTTTTTTCTATTTTTAATTTTTTGTAGAAAAACTGTTGATAATAAAAAAGCACCCTTTTCAGAGTGCTTTGGTATTAAAAAAATTTTCTATTATAATGTACCTCGAAGCGCCTGCTCACGTTCGATAGATTCAAACAAGGCTTTAAAATTACCTGCTCCAAATCCTTTAGCACCCATTCTTTGAATAATTTCGAAGAATAAAGTTGGTCGATCTTCTACAGGTTTTGTAAATATTTGCAATAAATATCCATCTTCATCAGCATCGACAAGTATGGATAACTTTTCGAGCTCATTAATATCTTCATTCATGATTTTCATGTGTTCTCCCAAACGTTCAGGAATGGCATCATAATAGGCTCTTGGCGGAGGTGGAAGAAATTCAACACCACGTGCTTTTAATTGGCTAACCGTCTCGATAATATTATCGGTAGCCACAGCAATATGCTGAACGCCCGAACCTTCATAAAAATCTAAATATTCTTCGATTTGCGATTTCTTTTTACCTTCGGCCGGCTCGTTTATTGGAAATTTAATTCTTCCATTGCCATTGCTCATTACTTTACTCATCAATGCCGAATACTCGGTATGAATTTGTTTATCGTCAAAAGATAAAAAGTTTTCAAAACCCATAACATCTTCATACCATTTTACCCATTGGTTCATTTCGCCCCAACCTACATTTCCAACCATATGGTCGATAAATTTTAAGCCAACGGGTGTAGGATTATAATCGGATTTCCATTCGATAAATCCAGGTAAGAAAACACCATTATAGTTTTTTCGTTCTACAAAAATATGAACCGTTTCTCCATAGGTATATATTCCCGACCGAACCACTTCGCCATGTTCATCTTTTTCAATCGTTGGCTCCATAAAGGATTTTGCGCCTCTTTTCGTCGTTTCTTCCCACGCACTTTTAGCGTCTTCTACCCAAAGAGCAATGACTTTAACACCATCACCATGCTTTGCTAAATGCTGATTAATTGGAGATTGACTGTTTAGTGGCGTCGTTAAAACCAATCGGATTTTATCTTGTTTTAAAACATAACTTACTTGATCTCTCGAACCCGTTTCTAAGCCTTTGTATGCATGCGATTGATAACCAAAAGCCGTTTTATAGTAATGCGCCGATTGTTTGGCATTTCCTACATAAAATTCAACATAATCGGTTCCTAATAATGGTAAAAAATCTTGAGCACCTTCAAATATTTTTTCTAATCCATATTCTACTGAATTAAATTTTTCTGACATATTAAAAATTTATTTTAAAAAATTGATTTAGCTACATAAAAAAACATCTCCATACGAATTCCAATATGCTTCAGGGCAACCTAAATTTGAAGTTACATTTTGATTAAAATTAGAAATATTGGTTTTTAAAAATTCAAAAATCGCTTCTTGTTGTTCTTTTAAAATGGTTGTGATATATATATGCTCCGAATCATTTGATATACCTAAATCTTGCATCACCGCTTGTATAAAATACAAAACATCGGCATTCGATTTATATTCAAAAGAATTAGCATATAATAAATTACCTCTATAAAAACCAATCAATTCTACATTTTTAGATTTTATTGAAACGAAAAGGCTTTTAAAATCTCCTGATGCTTGTTTTAATTTATGGAATAACGGTTTATGATACGAAGAAAATTGCGCATTTTCAAATGCATTGGCTGCATCGTTGTAAACTCTGAATGGGTAATTATATATTTCTTTAGCCCCAATAGCTAATAAATCGTCAGTTAATAATTTTTCGGAACCTTTGGAATGAAGCTCGGAAAACATTTCATATGGATTCATTCCTTGTGCTTCTGAAAAAGGAACTAAAACGTATTGTGGTTCGGCGTGATATACGTTTTGTAACTTTGCTTTTTTATAGATTTCTGGTATATCATTTTCAATCATTTGAATTTGAGTGGCATAAATATCCTCAACCGGCAATTCATTAAATTGATAGTGAACAAAAGAAACAAAAGCTTCATTCTGACTTTGATACCCAACCAAAACAAGGGCACTGCGATAAATAAAAATATCGGCTCTATCCAAATGATTTACATTGTCGGATTGATACGTATGGACTATTTTACAAATTGATGGGTTCATTATTTAAAATTTATCAATTAAAGCTACAATAACTTTAAATTTAATTTAAAATCAAAGTACAAATTTATAATAAACAAACTTAAAAAGTTTTTTTTTATTGCATGAAAACGAGAAAGCTTTTTGCAAAACTAAAAAAATCAAAAAAAAATACGTAAATTCAATTATTATATTGGATTTACGTATCTTATTAATTGAATTAATTCAAAATTATCCTTTTAACACAAATTTAATAAAATTAACAAATTTAAAATTATCGTATTATTGTGCATTTATATTTATAGATCCTGAATTTAATGAAATTCCACATCCCGCCCATTGATCTGAGCCTCCGCTCGAACAACCGCCCATATGGGATTCACCGAATATTTGAACGATATATGTGCCGGCAGGCAAAAATGTCGTTCCAGCTGAATTACTATATCCTCCGCTTGCACTATGATTACCCGTTCCTCTATTGGTACAGCCCGAATAGGTTGTTCTTCCTCCCCATGTTGTTAAATAGGTTACACCTGTACTTGTATTTCGCAATCTAATATCAATTTTTGCCTCTAAAGGTTTATTTGGATTTCCACTACAAACACGACCATTAGCCGTAATATTTGCATTAAATGATAACGAATAATTTCCCCCCGTTAGTGTAAAAGTACTGCCATTATCTTGCCAGCCAATAGTTCTTGTATCACCTCCTCCTTGTGCACATCCATTACATCCATTGGAGCCAAATCCAGACAATGATCTAGAAGTTGAAACCGGACGAATGTATCGACTAAAAGTACATGACGCCGCACCTGCCGCACCCGAAAGTGTAGCCGTGTATGTGTGTGTTCCAGATGCGTTAGGCGTTCCAGAGGCAACCAAAACAACATCTTGCGTTCCTGTGGTGGCAAAAGTGCCTGAGGCGGAGAACGTAACTCCAGCTACCGAATTGGTTGAAATAGTATACGAGCCCGTTACCGTTAAATTTAAACGTACCGTTTGGGTCACACTTCCTGCGGTGTAACCTGAGCTAATAGTCATGGTTCCGGCAGAAGCTTGGGCGCAATTTGTGAATGAAGTTGGAGCTAATACCGTACGAGAAAGTGTACATGTTCTACCTCCAATATTCAACGCAAAATTAGCTGTACCCGAAGCGGAAGATGTTCCTGTTATGCTGACAGATAAATTTCCAGAACCTATATTGAATGATCCGGCAGATATTGTAGCGGTAAGACCGGAGACACCTGTAGAAACTACCGAAAATGCATTAAAAGAGCCTCCGTTGCCTCCGGTGTAAGGAACCAAACTGGAAACGGAAGATGCTGCCGTTCCAGACATTAAAGACCCTGAATGTATAGCCGAAGCGCAATTGATAACATCGATGGTTGCAGCAGTTACGGTTCTTGAAAAAGTACACGATTTCCCAGCAATATTAATTAAAAAATTGGCGGTACCTGAAGTTGCTGGAGTACCCGAAATTGAAATCGTAACATCTCCACTGCCATTATTAAAAACCCCCGAAGAAACGGAAGCCGTTAAACCTGTAACCCCTGTTGAATTGGAAGATGAAGCCGAATAAGAACATCCATTTCCTCCAGTATATGGCAAAGTAGATGTGATTCCTGTAGCAGCCAATCCCACCACTAAACTACCCTGATGAGACGCCGATCCGCATACAAGCGAAGCAATATCCCCAATTTTTCTACTGCTTCTAATTTGTCCTCCAAATAATTGTCCAAAGATTGTATTATTGAATATGAACAAAATACAACAAATCGACAAAAAGAGTTTTAAATTTATATAATATTTCATTGGGAAGATTAATTTTCGGTATTCATACTAACATAAACCTTTGTGCCCGTCACAATAAAGCTATAAATATGCTCTTTGCCTGAGGTCATGGCCGATGTACTCATATTTTTTATCGTAAACCCTGACGCTGAAAAAGTAGCGGTACCGGTATTTGAAGTTGAAGTTAATATTAACGTGTAAGCACCTCCATCTTTAAGTCCGTTTAAAGTAAATGAAGTACCTGAAGCGGATGTATACGCTAAATTACTTTTGGTAAAATCAATCGTCGTACTAGACCCTGCATCAAAAGCGATATTATTCGTTGCCGCACCATTGACTTCTAATTGAGAGGTAGGACTTGGAACATTTATCCCGGTTTTTCCATTATCTAAAATAGTTAAATATTCATTTGAACCTCTAAAAAAACCAAAAGCTCTTGTATTATTTGTTGTCGAATTCCAATCCGAATTGATTTTCATCCAACGATCATTTGCTCCGCTTCCGAGAACGGATATTTTGCCTCGATAGCTTGAGCCAAGAATAGAATTTCCAACAGCTATAGCATCATTATTATTCAAACCTAACATTTCTAATGAAAAATTGGGTGCGATGGTTCCTATTCCTAATTTAGAGGAATCTTTTGTAATAACTATATGACGATTGATATCAGATTGTAAGTTAAAATACGAATTGGTTTGTAAACTTTTAGGATCTTTCCCAACTTTTAGCTGCGCATGAATTTCTAAAAACCCCAATAAAGAAAACAGAACAATAAAACTAACTTTTTGCATAACAAATATCATTTGATTTAAATAGAATCAAATACTATGCCAAAGAATACATTTAAAGATTTACTCTTTTTTTTAAATTTATGAATTTAGGTAAATAGACCACCTGTTATCGTCCATCTGACTTTTCGAGTCCAATTTCACGTAAATTCTCGGTTAAGTATACTTAAATTAAATGATTTAAGGACTCCTTTAAAACGCTAATAAGCTCCCCAAAACAGAATTTGATTATTTTCAATTAGTGTGAATTGAGGTGAAGTTAGGGGTTCTGGAAATAAAATAAATTCAGGGATATTTCCTGTAAAGCCGTTTTGATTAAAACTAACATCCAGTGAACCTGTTGTTAAACCTACACCAAAAGTAGAACCTGCAGACCAAGTGCGAGAAGTTACACCAAGCGGTGTATTATTTCGATCTATTCCACTAACACGCACAATCTTACTAGATGTTGCTCTAACTATGGTGTATTGTTTGTTCCTACTCAAACCTACGGTGCCATCATTTAAAAAACTTCTTACCGCATCCGTTGATGAACCTAGATCGGTGTACATTTGATTTGTGCCATCAGGCCAGTTCATGTGTGTAGACCATCGAATGTTATTGTCGCTTATGTCAGAGTGCCCAAATGAATTATTGGTGGTCACTCCATTTTGTACATTTGCAATCATCATGACACTTCCTCTTAAGCCACTGCCTAATAATACTGGCAATGTTTGATTTACGGTTACATTATGTTTAGAGGTACCCGTAAATACCAAAGAGGCATACTGATTAGAAGAACCTATTACATTTAAACTAAAAACCGCTTGTCTGGCCGTAGTTGTTTGTACTCCATGAAATCCATTAGCACCTTGATCATACCAAATAGAAACAAAAAGGGTACTTCCACTTCTAAAACTAGCTAACGTACGCGTGTTTCCTACTGCCAATCCACCACCTGCTATAGCAACCGTTACGATACTATTATCTGAAACAATACTCGTATTATCAAAAGCGACATCTGCCTGAGCGTTGTCAGTAGATCGTCTAACTCGCAAAGCAAAACCCGTGTAGCCTTCTCTTAACTTTCGAGTACTAAAAGCAAAAGAAGGATTTACCCCCAATTGATCTAGAATAGGTCTGCTATCAGTAACAATATAAGGTGTGCCTACTACTTGAGAAAAAGCACTATTTAAAGCAAAAACAAAACCTAAAATAAATGTTATTTTTTTCATATTAAAATCCAGTTGTCATATACACATAAACGGTAGTTCCCATCACAATAAATGTGTACAAGGTCTGTCTTCCTGCGATAGTTGCCACGTTATTTATTGCCCTAAAAGTAAAAGTAGTAGCTGTAAAACTCGCTGTACCAGATGTAGTGCCTTGAACCGCTAAAGTATACGTTCCGCCATCTTTAATATTTGTAAGCGTAAATGCCCCTGCGTTTGCTGTAGTATAAGCTAAATTACTTCTTGAAAAATCTATTGTAGTACCGGCTGCCGCATTGAATGCAGTTGTATTTGTTGCTGAACCATTGACTTCAAGTCGACTTGAAGGAGTCGTGGTTCCAATACCGACATTACCATTTCCTAACCAAGTCATTATATTGGAGAAAGTTGTTTCATCGTTTATATTAGTTAATGCCAAATCTAAGCGAGATTTTGAATGAACTGGATTGACCCCATCATCATAGGTTCCTAAATTAAATTGAGCAGCGCTTCCAAATTTAAATCCCGACCAAGTTGGTCTAGACATACGTAACATAGTTGCATTGGCATTTGCGCCTAGTGTAGCTTGAATTCCTTGAATATGTAATCTTGTTGCTGGTACTGTTGCACCAATCCCCACATTCCCCGTTCTATAAATATTTGAAGTTTTACTATTTCCAGCATCATTGGTTGTTCCGGCAGTGAACCAAGCAGTAGAAGCGGGGGCGGTATAGGTTACATAAGCTGTTCCATTATAGGTCCACATACTATTGTCTACAGCAGATTGATACACTACAGATTCATCTAAAGGTGTATTTGGTGTAAAAACTACCCCTGAAGTTGTTGGAGTTACAGTTGAAAAATCAACAATATTTTGCGTTCCAGGGACATTCGTTAAAATAACATCCCCTGAACTATTTAATCCTAAAACCTTACTAGAAGAAGTAGTTGCTGTACTTGCTGAGTTTAAATCAGTAAAACGCAAGCCAGAATTACCCGACGTTCCATGAGTAATTTCCAATTTATTTTTGGGATTTGTATTATTAATTCCCATCATAGCAGAATCTTTTCTAACTACCACTTTCGAGCCATTGGTAGTTTCAATTTCAAAATAAGTATTACCTGATATTGTTGATTTATTATTCCCCACTTTTAATTGTGCTTGAACCAATCCTACTAAAGAAAAGCTTAAACAAAAAATTAAATAAAAGCTAAATTTATTCATAAAAAATACTTTTAAAAAAAAACTATCAAAAACTATACCAAAGTCAAAGATAAAAAATTATTTATTCCTTAAATTAAAAATTAATTTTAGCAATCAAATAAAAAAGGAAATCAATCTTAGACTTTTTGAGATATATATTATTGAGATTAACGAATCAAAATGTTTTATATAAATTTGTTTTAAATAAATTTCTTGACGGCTATTGAAAACCAAAATTAAATACTTTCCCAAACTTTTGTTCCTTCCGAACAATTTTGACAGATGTCAATTTGTGAACGACTTTTTAAAAGCTGATTTCTAAAATTATTATAGGCATCTGAATACCAAATTTCTTTAAAATTCGTTGATTTAATATCGCCCATTTTGTATTTGGCGTCTTTATCAAAACAGCAAGGAACTATCGTTCCATCAAAAGTACAAACGGCCGAATGCCATAATTTCCAACATTGATTATGCATCGGATTTTTAATTTCGAATTTCCCTGCTTCATCTTTTTTATATCTTGAATATTTTGGATTTTGAGGCATCAATGGGCTTCCATTTTCAAAATCATAAATTTGTGCGGTTTTTAATACAAAACGATCGACACCCACTTCTTTTGCTAATTTTTTAACCTCGTCCACTTGATTTTCATTTGGCGCTACCACCAACATTTGAAAAATAATAAAAGGCGTCTTTTTTTTAAGTTTTTTTTTGGCTTCAACAAGATTTTTTGCTCCATTTATCACATTATTGAGTTTTCCACCAATTCGATATTGTTCATACGTTTCTTGAGTACTTCCATCAATTGAAATAATAATTCGATCTAATCCAGAATGCACGATTTCTTCAGATTTGGATGCACTGAGAAAATGACCATTGGTACTCGTTACCGTATAAATATTTTTAGAATGAGCTATTGCGACCATTTTTAAAAAATACTTATGCAAAAAAGGCTCTCCTTGAAAATACAAATACAAGTATATTAAGTGTTTATGCGTTTTTTCAATAAAGTCATTGTAGATATCTAAATCGGCATAACCCGTTGGGCGGGTAAATGATTTTAATCCACTAGGACATTCCGGACAGCTTAAATTACATTGTGTTGTCGGTTCAAAAGTAAGCGTAAATGGCAAAGAAACCCAAGTCGGCTTTTTTCTCCATTTTGACAAATAAAAACTTAAATACACTTTAAATGCATTAATTAGTTTATAGGGCGAACATTTAGATAAAAATCGTATGGCGTCAAAAAACAAAGACATGATCATATTTATTTTGAAGCAACCTCTGCAATAAATTCAAGAATTAAATCGCCCCCTTGTTTTTCTTCACTTGAAGTAATAAAGCTTGTCGGCAAAGCTTCCCAAGTTTTTAGCAATTCGCTTTTGAAAACTTTTATATTTTGGGTACACGCTTTAAATTCTCTTTTATCTGCTTTTGTAAAAACAAGAGAAAATGGCACTTCGTTTTCACCTAAAAAGTGAATCAACTCAAGATCTAATTTTTGAGGTGGAATTCGGCTATCAATTAAAACAAAAACACAAAGTAATCTTTCGCGTTCTATAAAATAACGATGCATTTCGGTATTCCAAGATGCTCTTAACGTTTTACTTCGTTTTGCATATCCATATCCGGGCAAATCGACCAAATGCCAATTTTTATTGATTAAAAAATAATTAAAAGATTGCGTTTTACCGGGCGTTGAACTCACTTTAGCCAAATCTTTCTTTCCTGTAATATAATTTATTAATGAAGATTTTCCAACATTACTTCTCCCGATAAAACAAAATTCGGGCATTTCAGACTTTGGTAAATCGGCTAAAGTATTAAAACTTCCAATAAATTGTCTTGATTGAATAATCATTCGTTATTTTTGCAATTATTAAATTTAATTGTATTTCAGACAAAGATACATTTTTTATCTAAAACCTGTCCTTGAATAAAAAAATCCGAAGTATGACAACTCAAAAAGTAGAAAATGTAAAGCCTTATGAATCGAATTCGGAAAAGAAGGTTCAAATCGAACGCATGTTTGATAATATTGCGGGGCAATACGATTTTCTAAATCATTTTTTAACGGCAGGTATTGACATTTTATGGCGTAAAAAAGCGATTCAATACATCGGATTAAAAAAGCCTCAGCTCATTTTAGACATGGCTACAGGCACTGGCGATTTTGCTTTTGAAGCATTGGCTATCCATCCAAAAAAAGTAATTGGCGTAGATCTTTCGCAAAATATGCTTAATGTGGGAATCGAAAAATCAAAACAAAAAAATACCACCGAACAAATTGAGTTTGTAAAAGGCGACAGTGAAGCGCTGGAATATGATGCAAATTATTTTGATGCGATTACGGTAGGATTTGGTGTGCGTAATTTCGAACATCTTGAAAATGGATTATCCGAATTATATCGCGTTCTTAAACCGGGCGGTGAAATTGTAATTTTAGAACCGTCATTTCCTAAAAATCCTATTTTGCGTTTTTTATTTACCATTCATTTTAAATACATTACGCCATTTTTTGGAAAACTGTTTGCTAAAGACCATTCGGCTTATAGTTATTTACCAAATTCTGTTGCGGCATTTCCCGAAGGTCAACATTTTTGTGATGTTTTAACTCAAGTTGGATTTAAAAATACTAAATTCAAATCCCTTACGTTTGGTATATGTACCTTATTTATTGGTGAAAAATAAATTTCATTGAAAAAAACAAATTGGCTTTCATTACTCTTTATCCTTTTCCTTAACGTTGGAACTGCGCAAGTTAACTTTTATGAAAAGGGGAGCAAAGCATTCTATTGGGGAATTTCACTTTCGGCCAACGGTACAAATTTTTCGGTTGATAGGCAGCCGGTCCTACCATCAAACGATTCGATCCGTTCCGTTTATGTTTCTAATCAGCCTGGATTTAATTTGGGGCTTATCGGAAATTGGCAATTTAATCGATATTTTGATTTGCGTTTCCTGCCCAATATGATGTTTGGAGAAAAACAAATTATCTATGAAACCGAAAATAATAATGTGATTAAAAATAGAATTCAAACCACCTACATTTCATTTCCTGTTATTATACGTTATAAATCAGAACCAATAAAAGATTGGAGAATCTTTGTATTGGGGGGTTTTCGATATGATTATTTGATTAATCCACAATTTAGACCGCGCGATGAACCCGATCGAATTACATTGAAAAAAGATAATTTTTCGTTAGAATATGGTATTGGATTACAATACTTTTTTCCATATTTTATATTTTCTCCCGAAATTAAGTTTTCGCATGGCTTAAATAATGTTTTAGGCACAGATCAATCCATTCGAAATCAATCTATACTTCAAGGGCTTTATCCAAGAGGATTTATCCTTTCACTGAATTTTGAAGGGTAATGTATATTGAATTTACAATTTTTTAAGGTGTCAACTAATAAAAAATAGATAAATTTGTAACATTCAACCAGTATCAATTAAAATATTTATGGGACGCACCATTTTAAGCAACGACATTAAAGCATTAAACGTCAATTTGAATCCTAATTTTTACGGTACATTTGCCGAAATTGGAGCCGGACAAGAGGTGGCGCGTAATTTTTTTAAAGCTGGAGGCGCTTCAGGCACCATTGCAAAAACAATGAGTGCTTATGACATGATTTTTAGCGACTCCATTTATGGTGTAGAAACGGATGGAAGATATGTTTCTAAATCGAGGCTTCATAAAATGTTGGATCATGAATATGGGCTTTTGGAAGAGCGATTAATAGGCGAAAAATATTATGAACGTAAATTTTTTGCTTTTGCCAATACCGTAACAACATTAAACTATTCCAAAACCAATGAATCGCATGGCTGGATGGGCGTTAAATTCCAAACAACACCGAAAGGCCCAAGCAATGAGGTTATTTTGCACGTAAAACTTTTGGATAGCGACAGTAGCTTACAACAAAATGTTCTTGGCAAACTTGGCGTTAATTTGATTTATGCTTGTGGTGAATTTAGTGACAGCCCTAATCTTTTTGTAGATAGCTTAATGGACAATCTACCTAAAAATAGTGTAGAAATTGACATGTTGAGTATGAAAGGACCATGCTTTGCTGAGGTAGACAATCGTTTGTTAAGTTTAATATTGGTTACCAAAGGATATACAAGAGTGGCTTGCTTTTTGGCAGATGGATCTGTAGTGCAGCCTAAAGACTTGCTCTACAAAAAAAATATTGCCGTATTACGTGCCCGATTTAAACCTATTACGAACTTAAATATCGACATGATCGAATCTGGCGTTGAGTTATTTAAAAAAGAATATCAACTCGAAGATCATGATGTTTTAAAATTAGGTGAAATTACATTAAACAATTTATCGGGAAATGAAAACACGATTCAAATTCAAGACTTTTTGGATCGCGCCGATATGCTTCGAGCAATTGGGATTCCTGTTTTAGTAACAAATTTTCAAGAGCATCATGAATTAACGGCTTTTCTAAAGACTTGTAAACCAAACAAAATGGGGATTATTTTGGGCATTTTAAATTTGATCCAAATTCTAGACACCAGTAAATATAAAAACCCCATTAGTGATTTATTATTGCAGTTTGGAAACTTATTTTCTCAAGATATCAAACTTTTTGCCTATCCTTATAAACCTTATGGGCAAGATAAAGTCTATCAATCTAAAACGGTTGAATTATCTGAGGATGTTCAGTTTTTATACAACTATTTACTTCAAAATAAACTTATTGTAGATATTGAATGTAAAAACAAGGAAAATTTGGACACGAATTCTGCGGAATTGATTGAAAAAATTAAACGCAATGAACCGCAATGGGAAGAAGCCGTGCCTGGTATTGTTTCTTCATTAATAAAAGAAAAATGCTTGTTTGACTATCCTTGTGATATCGATACAAAACGTAAAAAAGTAAATCCGCAAATCTTTTTAACTGAAAAAGGCTAATAATTTAAGCCTTACGAACAAACTCCGATTTCAACGCCATGGCTCCAAAACCATCAATTTTACAATCAATATTGTGATCGGAATCTACAATACGAATATTTTTAACTTTAGTGCCCGCCTTTACAGGATGTGCAGCGCCTTTTACTGGCAAATTTTTAAGTACGATTACAGAATCTCCATTATTTAGAATAGTACCATTCGCATCTTTAACAATAAAAACATCGGAACTTATTTCACTAGGATCCCATTCATAATTACACTCTGGGCAAATATTCATTTGATCAATAGTATATGCATGTGGGCACTGGCACTTTGGACAAGAAATTGAATCGGACATATGGAAAAATTAAAAGTTGTATTTACCAATAAAATTATAAAAAAGGGTATGTAGACGTTGACGATAGGCCTCCGTATTAATTAAATTGTTATTCGTGTCGGGATGAATGCGATTAGAAAGAAAAACAAAAACCAACTCATTGTCAGGATCTGCCCAAGCGCATGTTCCTGTAAATCCTGTATGTCCAAACGAATTTAATGACGCTAATGGGGATATAGCTGGATTTGAACTTTTGTCCGGTTTATCAAAACCTAAACCTCTTCTTGAATTTTCATTCTGTTGCGCCGTAAATTGTCGAACGGTTATTTCATTTATATAACGTTTACCATTATAAACACCAAAATTATTTAACATTTGCATCAAAATCGCAACCTCTTTTGCGTTTCCAAACAAACCTGCATGCCCAGCAACGCCTCCATACAAACATGCTCCTTGATCATGAACGTAACCTTGAATTACCTGATTTCGAAAGGAAGCATCATATTCTGTTGGCATAATATTTCCTCTAAAAAAACCATTGGATGTTGGATTATAAGTCAAATGAATACCTAAAGGTTTATAAAAACTTTCGTACATAAAGGTATCCAAAGTCGTTTTAGTAATCGATTCAATAACTTTTTGTAAAATATACATACTTAAATCCGAGTATTTATATTGACCAATTTGATTTAATTTAGAGGTGCTCATGGCTAGCCACATTGAGTCTTTATAATCATTTCGTATATATAAATTTTCAGCTACTTTTAGATTAAAACGACCTTGCTCTGTTGTACTAAAATATTGAAAAAAGTTATTGGCATTAAAATTTTTATAAAATGGTATAAATGGAGTTAATCCTGCAGAATGGGTTAATAATTGGCTAATATAAATATTTCCAATCGTACTCGTAGAATCTAAATTTAAATAATCTTTTGTCTGGCCATACACCCTCAACATTTGATTATCTTTTAATCGCATGGCTGCAATCGTAGTACTTAAAATTTTGGTTAAAGAAGCCAAATCATATAAATCCGTATTTGAAACCCCTTTAGAATCTAACTGATAGGTTGCTCTACCAAAAGATTTTTGATAAATTATTTTACCTTTATGCATCGCCACAACTTGACATCCTGGAGCAGCCCCCTTCTCAATCATTTGTTCACAAAGGGCATCCACATAAGGCAATACATCATAATTGTATGGTATAATTTTAGAAACGGGCTCTTCTTTACGAACATCCATTCCTTTTTCAAGATATGAATGAAAAACTCCAACCGAAACGGGTAAAATACCTTTAGGTTCGATTTTATTTGAAAGAAAACGAGCTACTGCTTGTTGCGTAAATTCATTGTCTTCATAGGCTACTACTACATTTTGATACTTTTGAAAAAATTTCAAACTATACGGATTGCCCATTATAATAGGCAGAACCTGATTTAGAGAAGCAATGTCCTCAATAAACATCTTTTGTGAATTTGTAATACCAAAATTCTTTGATGGATATTGACTCATTCCACGAATTAACAAAATAACCTGATCATAACTTTTACAAATATCCAAGATACGAATATGATCTACAGGAGATGTATTATTGGGTAAATCATAATATTTATAATTCGAAAATCGAAACAATTCGGAATTTAAAATATTGGTAGACCCTCCTACACCAATAACTAAAGTTGTTTTGTTTGAATCTAGATATTGATTATATTTTACATTAGAAATGGAATGATAGGTTAACGCTTCATTATAAAGTTTTTGACAAAATTGATATTTAGATGTATTTTTAGATACATTAAAATGCGATTCATCAAGGTCATTACTCTTTTTTGAAAGAACTACCTTGGCTTTATAAAATAAGATATTATCCAATCGTTTTTCAAATGCTTCAAGATGGGAAATATCTTCTAATAAATAATTTTCTATTTTAGAAATCGCGGTATCTATGTTTGATGAAAAAACTAAAATATCATTTCCCGCGATATAGGCTCTCAATTCTAATTCACCAGGATTGGCGGCCAAAGTTGCACCTTTCATATTAAGCGCATCCGAAAAAAGCAATCCCTTAAAGCCATATTCATTTCGAAGTAAATCGGTTGAAATCTTTTTAGATAAAGATGCAGGCGTTTTGGAATCATCCAGAGCAGGTACATTTAAATGACTAACCATAGCGCCCCAAATATCTTCTTTAAGTAATTTTTGATACGGATACAACTCTATATCTTCCAAATCTTCTTTTGATTTATTTATTTGAGGTAAATCATGATGACTGTCTTTGTCGGTATCGCCATGGCCAGGAAAATGTTTTAATGAGGTCATTATACCTTTACTTTGCATTCCTAACGCCAACATTCTTCCTTTATTAGTTACATTCTTTTTAAACGCTCCAAAAGAACGAAAATTGATCACCGGGTTGTTTGGATTGGTATTGACATCCACACATGGTGCAAAATTTACATTAATACCTATCGATTGACATTCCTCGCCAAATGCTTTTCCTAATTGAAACAATAAGGAATCATTCGTTATACCACCTAAAGTTAGTTGATAAGGATACTTTATTGTATTTGAAATTCGCATATTTAATCCCCATTCTCCATCTACTGCTATAAACATTGGAACTAAAGCGTTTTCTTGAAAAAATCGAGTCCACTGGTATGCAATTTGATAATTCCCTTTCATTAAAATGATACCACCAAGATTATACGTATTTATAGCATTTAAAATCTGATCTTTTCGCTTCTCATTACCAAGTTCTGGGTGAATGTCTAACATAAACAATTGCCCAATTTTTTGTTTTAGAGTTAATTGTTGCTTGACGGAATCTGCCCATTTAATACAAACGGACTTAGAAATATTTTGAGAAAATAAATTAAGAAATGAAAATAAAAAAAATAGAAATAGGATACGTTTCATTATTGCAAAGTTAATTTAAAATGAATTAAATATTAAAATCAATATCCACATTGGTTATAAAATGACCTATTTAATAAAAAAAAGCCCCATCTTTTGGATGGGGCTTTTTAAAACATATAGCGAAGATTGTTTCTTATCGCTCGATAGTGAATTTACCTTTAAGCACTTGATCTCCGTTGTCTAGAGAAATTTGGTAAACACCGTTCGCCATACTC
>Ga0208595_1000448_pt1 | contig 15807 bp, 13 predicted proteins | sample LakMenEpi28Jun11_FD_150742 | JGI IMG/M metagenome (GOLD analysis project Ga0208595, IMG submission 150742) | Freshwater microbial communities from Lake Mendota, WI - 28JUN2011 deep hole epilimnion (SPAdes) | ecosystem: Environmental > Aquatic > Freshwater > Lake > Epilimnion/Euphotic zone ...
AAGAGGCAATCGGAAATATTGAGAAAATAAGCATTGAGAAACTTCCTAGGACTCAGTAAATCTAGCCTTTTTCAATACGCTCTGACCACAGCAGTATCATGTCGGATATGACTTTTGATGAGATCTGGATAGTTGCTACATGACAAGTAACGCAATAGTTGTGGATTCTCTTTGGAAGAAATTTCGCGTGTACCACGAGAGAAATCAGTATCTGAAGTCAACGATCACAAAAGGTCGTCGGGCTCAATATGAAGACTTCTGGGCTTTGAAGGATGTTTCATTCGAAATTCCTATTGGTCAAACCTTTGGGATTATTGGTGCTAACGGCTCAGGAAAGAGCACGCTTTTGAAATGTCTCGCGGGCATCCTCACACCTGACAAGGGTTCACTAATCACCAATGGACGCACTGCTGCACTCCTAGAACTCGGAGCAGGTTTTCATCCAGATCTCTCAGGGCGTGAAAACATAAGCCTTAATGGAGCAATCCTCGGAATGACTCGTCGAGAGATAGAGAGAAAATTTGACAGCATCGTCTCATTCGCCGGTCTCGAACAGTTCATAGATACGCCTGTCAAGAATTACTCATCTGGCATGGTTGTGCGACTCGGATTTGCCGTTGCTATCAACGTTGAACCGGAGATTCTCATTATTGACGAGGTATTGGCAGTCGGAGATGAAGAGTTTCAACAGAGGTGTTTTCAGAAGATTGAAGATTTCCGACGTGACGGACGAACAATAATTTTCGTGAGTCATGGACTTGGGCAAGTATCGCAACTTTGCGAGGAAGCCCTATGGCTAGAAAAGGGCATAGTTCGCACCATTGATAGTTCCTACAAAGTTGTTGCAGAGTACACAGGCGAATCCCATCAGATTCATGTTCCAGTACCAGCAATCCTCGATGTCGAAACTTCCGTTGAGGTAGAGGAGGAAGCTCCAGTTGATAAAAATAGATGGGGTTCGGGCGAAGTGCGAATTGACTCAGTTGCATTTACCAATGGCAAGGGAGAGAACACGCTGAATCTTGTTAGTGGTGAGCCCGCCACTATCAAAATTGATTATTCAATTCTTTCACCGGTTGAAGAACTGGTAATCGGCTTGCGAATAACACATCTACATGGCATCACGATGTGGGGAACAAATACGAAGCGATGCAACCACACAATTGAGCAAACGGGTCGAGCAGGTACAGCGAACTTCTCAATCAGTGATTTTCCACTTCTGGAAGGCACATTCGATCTAACTGTTGCAATCTCTGATCGTTCTGAGGTATCTCCTTACGACCATCGAGAGAATCTTTTGCGCTTCAATGTCGTGCAAAAGGAAACGTTTGACGAGGGAACGACACGATTTAACGGACTTTGGATTAACTAATTTCTAAAGAAATTGGACAGCGATTAGAGACTCATCCCTATATAACTCAGTTTTGGGCCCTCAATTCCTGTTCCGTAGCCAGCGCGGATTTTTCGAAGCCTTGAGATAACCCAATGTTCACTTTGTCATGAACTTGGCTCCACACAACCTCACTCCATACCTCAACAGTAAGCGGGTTGGAGAAATCAGTTGGTCTCTCTTGTTTATTGAAAGTTCCTCAATAGAAGGTACGAATAGACGTCGTTGGAGTGCAGTGCCAGAAACGGCATAAATTTTTCCTTCTGAAGTCTTAAACCAGACTTGAAAGTCATGACCCGAGCAACCCAAAAAGCCGGAGTCGACTGTTAGCGGCCAAGAATTTAGAAGGTTTGCAGATGAAATAGGCTGCCAATTCTTGATTGTTGGTTTGTACATCAATGTACTTAGAGCAGAAAGAGCCACGATAACGCACAAACTTGAGAGCAGATAGAGGGCGACACGGTCTCGTCGGCTCGAATCTTCCTCGGCGCTTTTTGCCTTGTTAGTCGGAATCGAGATCGAGCATAAGAAAGCTGGAATCACTGGTACGAAGTATCTGAATCCTGTTGCACGCCCATTAAGAATGGTCGTGATTAAACAGATGCTGGTAACGCACAAAAGAAGAGCAGATCGTCGCCATCCCATGATTCTTACGGAAACAACCGGGATCATTAGGACAGTTAGGAAAAAGATGGGGTCAAAGGTAGATCTGAAGGTCAATAGACGAGAGCTTTCAAGTCCTACAATTCGCGCAAAATTCAGAGGAGAATGTGTGAGCAGATCAAATCGATTTGTTACGCCGTTCTGGACCATTGCGTACACAGATGAGTCGTAAGGAGCCCATTTATTGATCAATATTTGCCAGGTAAGCAACCAAATTAAAACCAAAAAGACATTTGATATTCGCTTTTTTAAGTCTAAAGAAGAAATCTTTGAGAAGATTTGGTGCGTCGCCAAGGCCATGATGCCTACTAGTGGAATAAACAATGACTGGCGAGTGAGTCCGATTAGCGGTGTCAACAAAATCAGTGGAATCAACTCGATAAATGTTGCAGTCGTATCGGGATGAAAGGCCCTGATGGCATAAATGAACCAAAGCGTCAACAAAAAGAGCAATGGGGCCTCTGTGTAAATTCCAAATCTCAGTTCAGTCAACTGAGGCGACAACGAAATCAGCAGCATGATTATTCCTGCTATTTGATTCCCCACTCTTGCCTTTATTAAGCGCCACCATAATGTGTGGGTCAGAACACCAAATGTCAAACTTGGGACCCAAACACCTTGCATTCCAAACACTTTTATGGATACTGAAATCAGTGAGGAGAGAACAAGTCTTGGATAGACAAGGGGTGCAATTGCAATGTCTAACCACTCATAGTCCAGTACTTCATGTGGTCTTTGATACTTAAAGAATTCAGCTGTGGTTGCTAAAGCGTCTCGATACTCGAGTCCATTCATCAACTTCGCATACGCCACGTAATAAAGATGATCTCCATTGTTCCCGTTATACGAAGAGTGGCTTCCAATGAACCACTGGGTCGAAATCCAAACGGCGATCACTCCAAACGAAAGAGCGAACATGACTGTTCCTGAATCGGTTCTGAATCTCTGAGAAGATTCAAGTGAGTCGAATCTCTTCTTCGTAGTCAGATTCATTGCAATCTCAGTCTTCAAGTTTGTCTATAAGAAACTCACTTCAAAAAATTCATTTGTCAAAGTTCTTTTATTTGATTTAAACAAATAAAAGTTCGATCAAAGAACAAAATGATTTGAGAGCAAGAAAGGTAACAGACAAAAGAATTGCTACCAATCAGAGCAGTGGATTTCATGACGAATCCTTCTGGCCCTCACGACATTCAGTTCATTTACAAAATCTTTCTCATTCCAAGAATTGCATCACCAGTTCTACTGAGTCTCCTCTCGCAATTGCCTTCCTGTTCACTGCGATGGTTGTTCCGGCATAGGATTTAGGTCTGAGGTGAGTTCCAAGCAAATGAACGCTGTGGAAGAGCGCTCCTCATGTCGCCAATTAGAAAGATCCGGCTGAACATATGGGAAAGTTCATTCACGAAACTGCCGATATCGATGATCATGTCACCATCGGAGAATCAGCCAAGATTTGGCACTACGCCCAAGTCCGCGGGGGTGCTCAGATTGGTGAAGGTTGCATCATAGGACGCGGTGCTTATGTTGGCAGCGACGTTCACGTAGGTCAGAACAGCAAAATACAAAACTATGCCCTTGTCTACGAGCCCGCTCATCTAGAAGATGGTGTCTTTATTGGGCCAGCGGCCGTTCTCACAAATGACCTATTCCCCCGTGCTGTCACGCCCAAATTGGTCCTAAAAGATGGATCTGATTGGGACGCCGTTGGAGTTACTGTTCGCCAGGGAGCATCCATTGGTGCCCGCGCAGTCTGTGTTGCCCCGGTCGTTATCGGCAAATGGGCAATGGTGGCCGCAGGTGCTGTCGTAACTAAGGATGTACCAGATTTCGCGCTAGTTGTCGGGGTGCCTGCAAAACAGATTGCCTGGGTGGGCAAGCAAGGACAGCCTCTAGAAGAGGTGGAGACAGGTATCTTTAATTGTCCGGTTGACGGCACCCAATACCGGCTCATTTCACCCAATACTCTCGAGGAAATTACGCCAATATGATCCCTGCTGCTCAGCCAATTATCGGAGATGACGAGCGTGCTGCCGTCGACAAAGTTCTACAGTCAGGAATGCTTGCTCAGGGTTCTGAAGTTAAGGGATTTGAAGATGAGTTCTCGGAGATTGTTGCGAATCGCCATTGCATTGCGGTGAACTCCGGAACTTCGGCATTACATATGGCATTCGTTGCTGCCGGAATTCGACAAGGCGACGAAGTGATTGTCCCATCGTTCACCTTTGCCGCAACAGCCAATGCTGTGCGCCTCGCAGGAGCGACTCCCGTTTTTGCTGATGTCGAACAGGACTTTTTCAATCTGTCGCCCAGTGCAGTAGAGGCTGCCATTACGCCGCGCACTCGGGCCATCATGCCTGTGCATCTTTACGGTCATCCCGCTGCGATGACTGAACTCACTGCCATCTGCCAACGCCACAATCTTTTGTTGTTTGAGGATGCAGCACAAGCACATGCAGCTTCTCTCAATGGAACCCCCGTTGGCGCATTCGGTGTTGCTGGATCATTCTCTTTTTATCCAACAAAAAACATGACCTCCGGTGAAGGAGGAATGGTGACCACAGGCTGTGATCACATTGCTCGCCAACTACGCCTTTTGCGCAATCAAGGGATGGAGCGTCGTTACGAAAATGAAGTCATCGGTTTCAACACCCGTATGACTGACATTCATGCTTCAATTGGCCGAGTACAGCTCAAGAAACTTGCAGGCTGGACAGAAACACGTCAACGAAATGCTTATTTTTTGACAAACAATATTTCTGGAGTCATTACTCCACCCACTGCAGACAACGCAGTTCATGTTTTCCATCAATACACAATCAGAGTTGTTGAACAAGACCGAGATCGTTTTGCGGAAGAGCTCGCAAAGCGCGGCGTAGGCAGCGGCGTCTACTACCCCACTCCAGTCCATCGCCTGCCCTCTTTTGGTCTTTCAACTGATCTACCAGTGACCGAACAAGTTGCGCGCGAGTGTCTCTCGCTTCCCGTCCACCCATCGCTTACCCCGGCAGATCTCGAAAGCATCGTTAGTGCCGTCAATGATGTGGCAAAGGCTGGCGCCTAATGAATTTGCGCGCAGGACTAGCTGGCCTTGGAATGATGGGCCGGCATCATATGCGCTTACTCAATCAAATCGATGGTGTTGACTTTGTTGGCATTTTTGATCCGGCACCACATGCGAGTGGTCTTTCTCAAGGTGTTCCAGTCTTTGACACTATTGAAGAATTACTTCAACAGGGTCTTGATTATTGTGTTGTTGCAGCGCCAACCATGTACCACTTTGAACTTGGTTTAAAGCTCGCTGAGGCTGGTGTTCATGCTTTGATTGAGAAGCCATTGGCCACTAACCCTTCAGAGGCAGAACAGTTAGTACAGGCATTTGACAACGCAAAGCTCATTGGTGGCGTTGGGCATATCGAACGTTTCAATCCCGCATTAAGAGCGATGAGGGCAAAGATTGAAGAAGGCCTTATTGGTGAGATTTTTCAAATTAGTACTCGTCGGCAAGGACCTTTCCCTGCGCGTATTGCCGATGTCGGCGTGATTAAAGATCTCGCAACTCACGACATCGACCTCACCGCATGGGTTGCACAAAAGCCATACATATCTGTGAAGGCACACACCGCACATCGCAGCGGTCGAGTTCATGAAGACATGGTAATTGCCGTTGGACAACTTGAGGGTGGGATCATCGTCAATCATGTTGTGAACTGGCTTTCACCATTCAAAGAACGCAATACAACTGTCATTGGCGACAAAGGTGCTTTGGTTGCAGACAATCTCACCGGTGACCTCACCTATTACGAGAACGGTCATGTCGATAGTAACTGGGAGAGTGTCTCAGAATTTCGTGGCGTATCTGAAGGCGATGTGATCAGATTTGCACTTAACAAAGTGGAACCGCTTTTGACCGAACACTTGGCTTTCAGAGATGCCATTCTCTCGGGAGATACAAGCGGTATCGTCACATTTCGTGAAGGTTTGGCAGTTGTAAAAATTGCCGAACAAATGATCTAGTTACAGAAGAGAACTCACATGAAAATTGCCGTCGTTGCACTCGGAAAAATTGGCCTTCCGCTAGCAGTTCAATTCGCTGAAAAAGGGCACGAAGTTGTCGGGTGTGATGTCAACACTGAAACGGTTGAGCTTGTCAATGCTGGGACCGAACCCTTTCCGGGCGAAGCATTTCTACAGGAAAAGTTGTCACAGGTTGTCGCCACTAAAGCTCTTGTTGCAACCACGAACACCACAGATGCAGTCAGCAAATCAAAAGTAGTTGTCATCGTTGTTCCTCTCTTTGTTGATGCTCAAGGAATTCCCGACTTTGGTTGGATGGACGCAGCAACAAAGGATGTCGCCCGTGGACTTCAAGAGGGAACGCTGGTGTCGTATGAGACAACGCTCCCCATTGGTACAACCCGTAATCGATTTGCTCAACTCCTTGAAGAAGGCAGCGGCCTCAAAGCAGGAATTGATTTCAATCTCGCATTCAGCCCTGAACGAGTATTCACTGGGCGAGTCTTTGCAGACCTGCGACGCTATCCCAAGCTCATTGGCGGACTCACCGAAAGCTGCGGTAAGGCTGCTGAGTCCTTTTATGCGAGTGTTCTCGATTTTGATGTTCGTGAGGATCTACCAAAACCAAATGGTGTTTGGAATCTTGGCAGTCCAGAGGCTTCTGAAATGGCAAAACTTGCAGAGACCACTTACCGTGATGTCAATATCGGTTTAGCAAATCAATTTGCTTTGTATGCCAAACAGAATGATATTGATGTTTATTCGGTGATAGAAGCATGTAATAGTCAGCCGTTTAGTCATATTCATAAACCAGGAATTGCGGTCGGTGGGCATTGCATCCCCATCTACCCTCAGATGTACTTATGGAACGATCCTGAGGCGACTGTCGTGAGAGCAGCTAGAAGTGCCAACGCATCAATGCCCTTTCATGCTGTTGACCTTCTTGAATCTGAAATTGGCAGTCTGGTCGACAAGAAAGTGGTTGTTCTGGGAGCCGCGTATCGTGGTGGCGTCAAAGAAACAGCGTTCTCGGGCGTATTTCCTCTGGTCGAAGAATTGAAGCGTCGTGAGGCAGTTGCCGTTGTGCACGATCCAATGTATTCAGATGAAGAGTTAGTAGCAGTCGGCCTTTTGCCATTTCACTTTGGCGAGAATGCCGATGCAGCGATTTTGCAAGCAGACCACGGCGAGTACAACCGAATCAATAAAAAAGATCTTCCAAACGTTGATGTATTGATTGATGGCCGTAATCACTTGACTGAGATTAAGGGTATTAAAGTCGTCCAGTTGTGAGAATTGTTGCATCGTATTTATGTGGGCAACATCTATTGCGACAGTCACACGAGTAGCAGCCCATCAACAGCAATCGGGCATCCTCGAACAATCTCTCACAATGTTTTTGCGACGGCAATGTATTGATACGCAAATACACTCTTCCAGGTTCTTGCGATAAAAGCATTTAACTCGAGCAATACTCGTAAAAGCGCGATAGTTCGAAGGGCCGGGAGTACTTCCTCCACAGGAGCCGGTGTTGCACCTATATATATGGTGTCCAACCCTGCACCGACAATCATCTTCGTCAGTGTCTTCTTTGTGTAGAAGTGAAGATGAGTTCTATCGAGAATGCCGCGATCTGTGTAATTGAAAGAACCCATAAGAAGTTGAAGTCTGACTGACAAGTGAGCAACATTCGGAATGGAAATCACAATTCGCCCACCAGGCACTAAGAGAGCACGTGCTTGGGAGAGAACATCTTCCGGATGCACGAAGTGTTCAAGCACGTCGGCAAAGACGATCACATCAAACTTTTCACTCATAGTGCCCATTGCATCTTCAGCAGTGCCAACAATGACATCAATGCCCTTGTCTCGAGCAACAGCTGCATCCGCTGCGTCATACTCAATCCCCGTGACACTCCACCCTTGGGAAGCAAGCACCGTAGAAAGGTGGCCTCGAGCACATCCAACGTCAAGTAATCGAAGGCCCCGTCCTTCGCCACATTGCTTGACAATTTGAGAGTGGCTCGAGTGTCGATCCACCTTTACTGGGTAGCGCTCAGTTTCAGGACTACTCATGAAAGTCTGGACTCTCGAATTTTTCTGGCGCCTTTGAACTTCGCATCTTTATACAGACCAAATTTGCAGAGATAATAGGTTCCAATTGCACCAAGTCCACCAACGCCATACTTCACACTCCGGCTGAAGTTAATTGACGATGCTTCGTCCATGTAACGAACAGGTACTGGAACGTCTCCAATTCGGAATCCATAAGCCACAGCTTGTACCAAGAACTGTTGATCAAATGCAAAGTCTTCCGAATTTTCATGAAACGGTACGGTTTCCAAAAGTTCTCGTGAATAGGCGCGAAAGCCACTGTGGAAATCACCAATTGATTGACCAAGTATGAAGTTCTCCATGAATGTGGAGAGCCGGTTAATGAAGTACTTCCACTTCGGCATACCGCCACTCAGGGCTTCGCTACGAGTACGAATACGGTTACCAAGAACCATGTCGCAAATATCAAACTGAATTAGTTCAGCCATGATGAGTGATACGCGTGAGTCGTACTGATAATCAGGGTGCAACATGATGACAATGTCCGCACCCTTATCTAAGGCAGCCTTGTAACAAGTTTTTTGATTGCCGCCGTACCCACGATTCTTTTCGTGTTGAATCACTTCAATACCGAGTGATTTCGCAATATTCACGGTGTCATCTTTTGACCCATCATCGACCAGAATCACTTGGCTCTTCAGGCTGTCTGGAATGTCATCGAAAGTCTGCTGAACAGTGGCAGCAGCGTTATACGCCGGCATGACAATCCAAATATTGCTGTCTGTTCCCCGACTCGAGTTCTGGTTACCGGTCATTGTGCTCATCCTCGGTCTGAATAAGGAACTATTCTATGAGTTCCGTGCATCCACAACAGTTATTCCAAGCAAGCAAGCGCAATTGGCGTGGGGTATTGCTTGTCGCTGTCATCCTGGGCCAAGGACTCTTTGCATTTGCTGTCGCCATTCTCCTGTTTTATAGGGGTGGTGTGTACTTTCTGGATGCCGGTTATTACGTGCATGCCTTGGCTTCGGAAAATTTTGGCCAGCAGCCTCCAGCCATTGGCGATGCGTGGGGCTCTTCGCTCTACGCCACGCACATGCTCCTGACTCCCCTCTTCATCACTCAGTTCTTTCGTCTTTTTCTCAATGCTCCTCTGAACTTCATTATGTTCCTTGGGCTTCAACATTTAGTGCTTGCCTCAGCCGGTGCTTTGTTGATGATGGTCTCTTTCTCCCTTAATGAAGTAAGAAAGCAAAAGCTCTGGATGCCAGGCATTCTCGGAGCTCTACTTCTTCCGTTTAGCAATATTGGATTGGGTTCACTTTTGTATCCACATGTGGAAGTGATCGGCACCTCACTCGTTGCCATTGGAATACTTCTCTTGGTTCTTCGCTGGTCGGGTTCAGATAACAAATGGATCCTTGCTACTGCGATAAGCGCAATTGTGTTCGGGTTACTCGCACGAGAAGACATCGGTGTTCACTTGTTCATCACTGTTGCGAGTGCTGTTGTCTGCTCACAATGGAAATTATTTGGGCGCAAAGGTGTGCGTCGCGCAGGTGCCTTGTTACTCGCTGGCTTCTTGATGACTTCACTTCTCATGGGCTATCAGCGCTTTTTTGCAGAGTCTGAGGGTGTCTTTGCGCTGACCTATTCTGGTACTCCGGCTTACGCACACATAACTTCGATTTGGTATCTCTTGGACCGTGCATTACACATGCTTGCGTCGCGCCCTGATCTAATCATTGGACTCGCAGCCTTTGTAATGGCTGCTGTTGTTCTGCGCAAACGCGAATACCTGGCATTTCCGTTAGCTGTTGCGCCGTGGCTGTTATTGAATCTGACAGCAATAGACCCAGCGAAGAATGCCATGGGTATCTATCACTTATTCCCCATTATCTTGTATGCAACAGCGCCAGTACTCGCGCTACGACTATCTCCAAAAGAATCAGTGGAAGAAGAGCCTGCTGAGCAACGCGGGCCAGTTCCGATGTACGCCACATATGGCGTGGCAGTCATCAGTTTGTTCCTCGGTGGAATTGCAGCACCCCCCATCGGTGGTGGTTATCTTTTCACCTCAATACTGAGACTGCCTCCCATCGGTCCTCAGGAAATTAAAGCCACCCATTCCGTCATTGAAGAGTTTGCGTCTATTGGCTCGCGGATCACAGTTGATGATGCCGTCATGTCTCTTCGACCTGTGGAACTTGGTGAAGTACCACTAATTCCAACGGTGTCCGAACCTGATGCGTATGACTCTGCGCTGTTGTTTTCAAACTATTTATTGGGCCACGCAGGCGTTCGATCATTAATCGACGCTTGGATTGTTTCGAATAGGCAATTGAAAGTTACATGCTTGCCCGGAGGTATGGCGCGTATTGATGCTGCATCTGCTGCCGAAGAATCGACTGGACAGACATTGGAAGGACAGTTCAACAGAGTGTTGGGATGTCACCCAATGCCAACGAAGTAACTATCTGAGAAGTTTCAGTAAGTAATCGCCGTAACTGCTTTTTGCTAGTTGCTCAGCTTGCTCACGCAGTTCTACATCTGAAATCCATCCATTACGCCATGCAATTTCTTCGACACATGCAACTTTGACGCCTTGTCGTTCTTCGACCACACGGACATAACTACCGGCATCATGGAGCGACTCAAAAGTGCCAGAGTCAAGCCATGCGGTGCCCTCTGGCAAAACACTGACAGACAACTGTTGGCGTGCAAGATATTCATTATTTACAGACGTAATTTCTAATTCACCACGAGCACTGGGTGAAATCGACTTTGCAATGTCAACCACTTGGTTGTCGTAAAAATACAAACCGGGAACTGCATACTGCGATTTCGGATTGGATGGCTTTTCTTCAATCGACAACACAGTTCCATCAGCAGCAAACTCAACGACTCCATAGGCGTTGGGGTCTTTCACTTTGTAGGCAAAGATTGTCGCGCCACTTGGCTTCGTCAATGTCTTGAGCAATGCACCTAGACCCGCCCCATGAAAAACATTGTCACCTAGCACTAAGGCGCATGGCTCGTGATCGATGAAAGCTTCGCCAATAATGAAAGCTTGAGCCAGACCGTCGGGCTTTTCTTGCTGAGCAAAAGTGAGTGACATTCCCCACTGAGATCCGTCTCCGAGCAATGATTTGAAAGCCTCAGAGTCTCCGGGGGTTGTGATGAGAAGAACATCACGGATGTCCGCACTCATGAGGGTCGCTAAGGGGTAATACACCAAAGGCTTGTCGTAGATAGGGAGTAATTGTTTACTGACACCTTTTGTTACTGGCCACAGTCGCGAGCCGGTACCACCAGCCAAAATGATTCCCTTCACAGAGTTGAGCCTACTGATGAGGCGGGTCCTGACTCATCTAGCCTTGACTTATATGAAGTATTTCGTGACGGGCGGCGCTGGTTTCATTGGCTCGAACTATGTCCGCGGATTACTAGATGGTCGGTGGGGACATGACGTAGAGCAGGTGACGGTCTACGACGTGTTTACATACGCCGGAAATATCCACAATCTGGACCCAGTTACAAATGATGCCCGCTTATCGATCGTGCAAGGCGATATCTGTTCACCCGAACATGTTCGAGCCGCTCTTCCCGGCCATGACGTCATCGTTCATTTTGCGGCTGAATCACATGTGGACAGGTCCATTGATTCAAGCGCCGTGTTTATGTCAACCAACGTGCTGGGAACACATCAATTACTTGAAGCTGCACTAGCCCTGGATATTTCTGTTTTTGTTCATGTTTCAACAGATGAGGTCTACGGCTCTATTAATGCTGGCAGCTGGGATGAACAAGAGCCTTTGCTTCCCAACAGTCCATATGCCGCCAGCAAAGCGGGCAGTGATCTAATCGCACGTTCATATTTTCAAACCCATGGCCTAGATGTACGCATCACACGTTGTTCAAACAATTTCGGGATCTATCAGTACCCAGAGAAAGTTATTCCACTATTTATCACCAACCTGATTGAAGGCACCAAGGTTCCGTTGTACGGCGATGGCCTGAATGTGCGTGATTGGTTGCATGTCGATGATCACTGTCGTGGAATTGATCTGGTGGTGAATGGTGGACGAGCTGGTGAGATTTACAACATTGGTGGCGGCACCGAGTTGTCAAACCGCGATCTCACAAGACTGTTGCTCGAACAGTTTGACTTGGGTGAAGAAATGATTCATCCCGTAGCCGATCGACTTGGACACGATCGTCGGTACTCCGTCAACTGGTTGAAGATCAGAAATGAGTTGGGTTATGTACCGCGCTATTCACTTCTGACATCACTTTCGGAAATCATTCAGTGGTATCGCACAAACCCTGAGTGGTGGAAAACACTCAAGCACAAGTCGGTCTGAACATGTGGTTGGTATTGGGCGCAGACGGACAGCTTGGTCGTTCGCTTCAAGTTGTACTTGACTCTTCAGGCATTGCATGTACGGGTTTGAACAGAACTGCGGTCGACATTACAAAGATGACTGAAGTTGCGGCAGTAGTCAAAGACGTACGGCCCAGTGTCATCGTGAACACAGCTGCGTGGACCGCAGTCGACGCCGCAGAAGACAACGAAGACGATGCGTACGTTGTGAACTGTCTTGGTGCAGGTGGTGTTGCGGCTGTAGCTGCCGGCAATGGCGCACGGTTTGTTCACATTTCAACTGATTATGTCTTTTCTGGCAACTCAACGACGCCCTTTCGTGAAGACGACATACCTGCTCCCGTTAGTGCCTATGGTCGCACCAAGGCAGCGGGTGAACATGCTGTTCAACTTGCTCATCCTGAGGGCTCATTGATTGTGAGGACTGCTTGGCTCTACAGCCGATTTGGTTCAAATTTTGCTCGGACTATGGCAAAGAAAGCTCTCTCCAATGAACCAGTTCGAGTTGTCAACGACCAAGTCGGACAACCCACTCTTTCGCTTGATCTAGCTGCGCACATTATTGACCTTGTTGATATAGACGCCCCAACAGGCGTGTACCACGGAACAAATTCTGGAAGTTGCACGTGGTTCGATTTTGCAGTTCAGATTTACCGCTTGTTAGGTGCAGATACATCCTTAGTAACACCCGTGACCAGTAGTGAATATCCAACTCGGGCAGTACGCCCGGCATATTCAGTGTTAGACCACGGCAACACTGTTCGCGCTCACCTTGCACCAATGCGCCCCTGGCTGGAAGCATTGGAAGATGAGATGCCACATATCGTGGCCGAATTGAATGAGGCCTAAGCCAATATGAACGTGGAAGAGCTTCGCATTTCTGGTTCGTGGTTGATCACCCCTCGCCGACACGAGGATGACCGCGGTTGGTTCCAGGAGTGGTTCAAGTATTCTGAATTACTGAATGCAACTGGCTACGACTTCTCACCCGTACAAGCCAACATCTCACAATCGAAACGCGGAACAATTCGGGGAATTCACTACAGCACTGCTGCGGTTGGACAGGCCAAACTTGTGACCGTGCTTGCTGGAGAAATAGATGATTACGTCGTTGACCTCCGCCCCACATCATCCACATTTGGACAATGGGAAAGGATCCGTCTGTCCGCAGAAAATGGCAAAACTGTTTTGCTTTCTGCACACCTTGGTCATGCGTTTCATGCTCTTTCAGATAACACGGTTGTGAACTACTTAGTGACTGCGGAATACAACCCGACAGCAGAATTAGGTATCACTCCATTTTGTCCACAATTAGCTATTGATTGGGCCGATACCGGTGGTTTCAGTGTCGCTCCCAAGGACTCTGCAGCGCCGCACCTCTTTGCACAACGCGATGCCGGCAAGCTGCCTGATACGCAATGACAACATCACCGCATGAAGTAAGCACTGCACCCAAGGGGCACCTTGCATATCGTGCCGACATCGATGGTCTTCGCGCTGTTGCTGTCTTGATGGTGGTCATCTATCACGCATTCCCCCATGTACTACCAGGCGGGTTCATCGGGGTTGATGTTTTCTTCATTATTTCTGGCTATTTGATTTCAACGATTTTGTTTCAGGGAATTGATGCCGGAACTTTTAGCATCACTGATTTTTACTCGCGCCGAATACGCAGAATATTTCCAGCGCTCTCAGTTGTACTGATTGCAACTGGATTCTTCGGTTGGTTCTCCCTTCGAGCTGACGAGTTTCAGCAATTAGGAAAACATATTGCTGCTGGAGCCGGATTTGTTTCAAACTTTGTGTTATGGGGCGAAAGCGGATACTTCGATAATGCCGCCGAAACGAAACCCCTTCTACATCTGTGGTCGCTCGGCATAGAAGAGCAGTTCTACTTTTTCTTTCCTATTTTTTTGTGGCTGGCTTGGCGCAGACGACTGAACCTCCTAATTGTCACGTCAGTAATCGCTGTTTTGTCATTTGGATGGAACTTGTACCAATACAACACGGACACAACTGCTTTGTTCTATTCACCGTTCACTCGGTTTTGGGAACTCATGATCGGTTCCGTTCTCGCCTATGTCGCTCTTTCAACAAAGAAAGCTTCCGTTCTTCCCACAACTGCAACAGCCGTCAACCTCCGTTCACTGGCAGGTGTCGCATTGCTTATTGTCGGCGTGGTGACGGCAGGAAGAGCGTATGCATTCCCTGGCGCGTGGGCACTTTTCCCTACCTTCGGTGCTGCTCTACTGATCTCAGCAGGACCTTCAGCATTTCTAAACCGGCATGTTCTTTCCAACAGATTTATGGTGAGTGTTGGCCTCATCAGTTACCCGCTCTACTTGTGGCACTGGCCGCTTTTGTCCTACGCACGCATCATTGAAGGGCGTACTCCCACAGCAAGCGTTCGAGCTTTATGCGTGGTTGCAGCGTTTGTCCTTGCGTTCCTAACGTTTCGTTTTATAGAACGCCCTCTGCGTTTTCATGTGCGGCAAAATTCTGTCGCATGGCTACTTGCTTCAGCAGTATTTCTTGTCGGCATCGCTGGATATGGCGTCTGGGCCAAAGATGGATTCGAAGGCCGGTCTGTTGACTTACGCGAAGTGAAGTTTGATGGAGATATAGGACATGTTGATTTTCACGCCTATGTTGAGAACAAGTTCTTTCCATGTACTCCAGAATCCGTGCGAGACCAAGCGGAGAAGTGGGAAGACATAGTCCGTTGTTCCCAGTCTCGAGATGACAAGCCCATCGACATAGTGTTGCTCGGAGATAGTCACGCAGAGCATCTCTTTATTGGAATTGCAGAAAGTCTTCCGGAAAAGAATGTGGCGTTCTACATTCGTAACGGAATGTCAGTACGCAGCAACCCGGGCTTCAATGCAATTTTTGAAGCAATAGATGCAAACCCAAACATTAAACAGGTCATCATTGCTTCGTTGTGGTCGTTACGACAGGTACCCATCGCCGACATGATTGACACCATTCGATCTCTGCAAGTTTCGGGCAAGAAGGTCTTCATCACTGACGACACGCCGGACTTTTCTTTTGATCCAGCATTGTGCAAATACAAAGGCGAGTGCACCGAGAACGCCTCTTCCTTTAAGGGCAGGTACAACACATACCAAGAGGCGCTTGGCGATGTAGTGGACTCAACCATTGGCGTAGAACTGGTCCGTACAAGTGAATACCTTTGCGATAGCGCAGTGTGCAAAATGGGTGACAACGGAAAGCTCTATTACCGAGACCCCAACCACCTCAGTATCCCCGGCTCACAATTCATTGGTGCTGAGATGATT
>Ga0208595_1000449_pt1 | contig 15805 bp, 14 predicted proteins | sample LakMenEpi28Jun11_FD_150742 | JGI IMG/M metagenome (GOLD analysis project Ga0208595, IMG submission 150742) | Freshwater microbial communities from Lake Mendota, WI - 28JUN2011 deep hole epilimnion (SPAdes) | ecosystem: Environmental > Aquatic > Freshwater > Lake > Epilimnion/Euphotic zone ...
GGGGGTATTCTGTATAGTTGAAGTTTGCCCATTGTTGATCTAGAATGTGCGTTTTTAGTTGTTTGATGGTGCGAGTTAGGAAGAATTCGTTTTCACCAAAGTATAAGTATGTTGGCATGGTAGTACGATAATACAATTGTCGTACATGAGCGTAAGCTCTATGAGCAATTTATTGGTTTTAATTGAAATTTTGTTTGTAATTGGTTATACTTTGATTTGTCATGTGTTAATTGCTTGCCAAAAACATATCACACCAGATAACAATATATTTCTCTTGCAAGAAGTATTCTTTTGTGTCAATATAATTATACACTAATAGAAATACATTTTTTGTTAAAAATGATTAACTTATTGTGGGATTTAGTAGTGAGGTCACTCGCTGAACTAGCCTTTCCTGTTATCAAAGACCTCCTAAAAGCTGGTATATTTAATCACTTAGAAAATTTTGTTCAAAATATAAAAGAACAATTTGAAATAGGTAATAATCAGCAATCTGAAAATGCCAAAGCAAAAGCTCAAGATGCTGAAGCAAGAGCTAACGCTGCAACGACACCTGAAGAAGCAACTAGATACAAAGCTGTTGCAGAAGTTTGGAGAGAAGTAGCAGAAGGACTAAAGAAAGAAAATCAAGAACTGAAAAGAGAAGTAGAAAGCAAAGCCTCTGTAACAGAAGTAGAAGTAGCAAAATATCAAGCAAAGGCAGAAACTTGGCGAGAGGCTTATGAAAATATTCAAAAAGAAAATGAGCGACTCAAAATAGAAATAGATAATCTTAAAATATCAGCAGTTAACTCAATCAAAGAATCAGTATCTAATTTGCAAATGTCAGATGTTTTTGATGTTAGCAATCCAGATAAAATAGAACTGAAAAAAAATAATTCACTTCTTAATCCTTCGTCTCAGAATGATGTGAAACAGTAGTTATTGATTATTATGATGGAGAATTCAAATGTCTCAAACCTTTAATAATGGTTATGCTTTGCTCATTGGTGTAGGTGAATCTGCTTACCCCAAATGGTCGCTACCTGTGACAGTTAAAGATGCTCAGGCAATTCAGTCAATCCTTATTGATCCTAACTTTTGTGCCTATCCTAATGATGAACATCATCTTCGTTTGTTACACGATACAGGTGCTACACGCAGTGAAATTTTGAAGGGACTGGAATGGCTAAAGGTACAAACGGCTAATGATCCACAGGCAACTGTTATAGTTTATTACTCTGGTCATGGTTGGCTGGATCAATCTACTAGTCAATACTACTTAATTCAACATGATATTGAACCATTTGATATTCCCAGTTCAGCACTTTCTGGGCAGGAGTTTACTGACGCATTGCATCAAATTAAATCTAAACGGTTACTAGTAGTAATTGATTGTTGTCATGCAGAAGGAATGGCAAAGACTAAAGATGGGAATATAAATATTAAATTGCCTCAGAGTTTGATGCAAAGTGTTCCACCTAAGAGTGTATTAGATAGTTTGAAACAAGGAGAAGGAAGAGCTATTTTTACTTCATGTCGAGGACAGCAGTTGTCTTGGATACTTACTGATGATTCATTAAGCATCTATACTTACCATTTCATAGAGGCATTAAAAGGATCGGTTAATCAGCCTGGAGATACCACCGTTCGGGTTTCCCATCTTATGAATCATCTGGGTAAAACTGTACCAGAAACTGTACGTGCAATGTACCAAGATGAACAAACACCATTTTTTGATACTGCAACCGAAGATTTTGTAATTGGTTTGTTAAGGGGGGGGAAAGGTATTTCTAATACTGAACAAGCAGTAAAAGAAAGTGCAGCTAGAGATAAAACTCATCAAGAAGTTAATGCTTCTGGTACTAACAGTGTAGCTTCTGGAGGAGATATTAATCACAGTACCGTTGTTTCTGGTAAGGAGAATGTAGTTCAGCAGGGAGATAATAATATAAATATTAGAAAAGCTAGAGATATAAGCTTTGGTCAACAAAAATAATCGAGATAATACTTAAAGGTGAGTATAAATGGAATCTTTACTTGAAATACAAGCAATTTTTGATCGCATTTTGGAAAAACAAAGTAGCGAAGAAGATATTCAAATTTTATTAGATGAAATTTTATCTAATGAAAATTTACAATATTTATGTGAAAAATTATTCATCCCTACTAATACTAAAGTCCAGCAGATAGGCAGTGGGAATATAAATATTGGTCAAGCAAGGGATGTCCAAATCGGATCTCGCATTTATGAAAGTCCAAACGTTAAGGAAATTCAACAAGCAATATATAATTCTGTATCAACAGCTTTATCAGAAGGATTTAAAGGTCTATCTGCTAGTGATTTTACTGGTGATTATTATATAGAAAATTCGATCATTTATCGTCACTTAACAACAATTAATGATTATTCTACACTAGCCTTTTTAGAGAATGAGTTTCCTGAGAAATTAAAAACGATTTTAGGAATTAACACTACTCCCCTCATTTACACAGATAATGGTGTACTCAATAGACTAGAAGATTTTACTTTGAACTCTGGACATAAATTTTTAGTTTCTTATCGTTTTCGAGGAGTAAGTGGAATTCAATATGCTATTAATAATAGCAATACAACAAAAACTGGAGTCAGTATAAATCTAAATGACAATGAGCCAGACAAACAAGGTTTTATACAATCAAGAGAAGATTTTGAAAAAGATATTTTAAATTATAGACCAGCCGATTTAGATTTTGAATTTGCTCCTATTACGGCAAGTTTTCAGGACACAGATGAAGAAAGAGAGTGGACATCTATAGTTAATTATTATTATGAACCTGAACGTGGTACTATATTACAATATCCTAAGCTGTCAGCAATCAAAACAATTGGTAAAGCTGATAGTTGGATCAAAAAAATTATTAATAAAAATCCAGATATAAGAGGATTAGTCTTATTTGAATATTCATATATTAAAAAAATAAATACCTATTTTAATATGTGTGCCTTTCATCATACAGATATAGCTAATTATATACAACCAACTCCTTACTTAAGATTTGTAGATATTCAAAATTCACAAAATAAATCTATTAAAGTTGAAAATATTAGTTTTAATGTTGCCGACTATGATGATTATCTAATGACAAATGTAGATAATAGACAAATTATATTAGATAGAGGACATAAAATTACTCAAAATTTAAATATTACGCTTAATCCAAAACAGCATTTGCTTATCCCAATAGAATTTGGTTTTGATATGAATAGTCATCCGCGACAATTGAGATTTACTTCTCAAGAATCAAATCCAACTTTATCACATTTATTAGGTAATAAAATATATGTTGGTCAAATACCAGAATCATCTGATATTTTTTACAATTTTTTCAATGTATTAAATAATAAAAACATAAGATTGGCAGATTTTTATTATGACTATCCAGAACAAATAAATCCACTGATTACTAAAGAACTAGAACTTTCTCAGCAATTCTTAGCAGGTGTTAAATCTGTGGAAGATTTAGTTAACTCTGTTCCTAGAAGATTTGCTATTGGTTCTTTTATGGATATTATATCTTTACGAATTGATGGAGAAGAAGTAATAATTGATAGTCCTAATGATACACCTAAATTTTCAATGACAGCTTATTATGGCTATGGTAGCTGTCCTTATTTGTTAGTCTACAATTCAAAAAAAGGCTATTGGATAGAGTTAGGGACTATCTTCTACGGAAAAGCACGGAAAATTCTTCAAAGTACCGAAGTTTATCATCTTGGTGATGATATCTCAAAAATCAAGATAGAAGAGCGAGATCAAGAAATAACCTATATTGAATCCTTATCTATTATTTACACTGATACTAAAACAAGTACAAATCAAGAAGCTATTCCGTCACTAACAGATTTAGCAAAGCAAGAAGAGGGATATTTTGTACTGCATCAAGGGCAGTCAATGGAGATTAATTTAGAAAATATAATTCCAGCGGATGCTGTAAATATAAAACTCAAGATAAATGGTTATTATGAAATACTCAATTCAAAGCTAAGAGATTAAATTAGTATAGTTTGTTTATTCATCTAAGAGTATGTTTGAAAAGGGTCGTTTGACCTCACCTTTGGCACAACGAAGTATCTTGATATAGGTCTAAAACCTTGATTTATCGTCTTAGTTAAGCCCAATTAGAAGGTCAAATTATACCTTCTTGGACTTTTCAAACATCCTCTGACTCCCCACTCAAAACAGACTCAACTGCTTTCCCACATCACCTTGAGGCTCAACAACCCAAAGTAACTCATCTCGTTTTTTAGCCATCAACTCCAAATAATACCCACTGGAATAGGCTTCAGAATTAGTCAACCCCGTAATTCCTTGATAAAACGTCACAACATCCCCAGTATTACCCAGAACCAAAAGAGCCTTTTCACCCTTCTTAATTTTCCGAGTAACCTGTAACTGTTCCACAGGAAAATCACCAGAACGAATAACCTTGGTTAATTCCTGGTAATATTGTTCTGCCTTAGCCTTTGACAGAAGATATTGTGTCAGGTAGTTCAAAGGAAACTCCTTTTCTAGACGAGAACGGTCTCTTTTCCGCCATGAACCCTTAGTAGTAATTTTACCATCTTCATGCCAGATAATATAATTCTTAGCTCCTCTAGAGGGAACAAACATCGCTTGAGCAAGAATTTCCAACTCAATTTTGATACCCGTAGGTAAAGCATTTTGCAGCCTCTCAAATATCAGCAGAGGTTCAGAGTCGGAGAAGAACACACCATCAGTATCACTTTCAACCTGGATACCTCCCGCTTTTTCAATTCAATCATGAATCGCAGAATCCGTCTACCATAAGCTGTAACCAGTGCAGCAGCTTCCATATCGTATCGTTAAAACCAACACCAGAAGTCCCATAAAAGCCAAACAACGAGTTGATTAACACTTTGAGAGCAGATTCAGCTTGTTTAGCAGCTTTCTTTACTAGGAATCAGCCCTACTGTATTTCATATATTACTCCCATTTCCGTAACTGCTTATGCACTACGGCTAAATACCACATATAATCATCAATTTTATACTCATCCGCAGCTTTAACTATATATTTCTGCGCTAACTCTAATTTATTCTCAGCTTCATAATATAAACCCAAATAAAGATGACTGTAAAACTTACCTTTTAATCCTGCCAATTTTCCCACATTTAAAACATCATCTGTTGTGCAATGACCTGCAAACAAATCATAGATAGACTTCATGATTTTTCGCGGATCATTTTTCACAGGTAATAAAGAATTACGAGCTTCTGTCACACCGGATAATCTAGCTATACAAAGATATCTCCAGACTGTTTCCTCTACATCTTGAGCATTAACAGTTAAATCAATTTCAAACTGTTTTGCACCTTCAGCAAATCGTTCTGCATAATAATAACTTAACCCCCGTTGCCAAAGATAAGGAGTAATTTGAATATCTAACTTTTCTGCATGATCAAAATCTTGAATTGATTCGGCAATTTTTCCTAATTTAAAATAAACCATACCTCGATGAACATAAGCATTAACATTATTGGGTTGAATGTTAATTGTATTTTGCCAGTGTTGTAGTTGATTTTCTAGGGAATTAAAAAACATTTTGATATTTGCTACTTTTAATCTAACTCTCTTCGTCCTTCTAATGCCCTTGCTAAAGTTAATTCATCAGCATATTCTAAATCACCACCAACGGGTAAACCAAAAGCAATACGAGTAACTTTAGTAAATGGTTTTAGTAATTGACCTATATATAATGTTGTCGTTTCCCCTTCGATACTGGGACTAATAGCTAAAATCACCTCTTGGGGTTTTTGTTCGCTGACCCGTCTCACTAAAGCTTGAATGGTTAACTGTTCAGGTCCTATACCATCCATTGGGGAAATTACGCCACCTAAAACATGATATTTACCTTTATATTCGCGGGTTTTTTCTAAGGCAATTACATCACGGGAATCTGCAACTACGCAAATAGTTGTATTATCTCGCTGAGGGTGACGACAAATTTCGCATACTGGGTCTGATGATAAATGAAAGCAAACTTGACATAAACCTACTTGTTTTTTTGCGTCAACCAGTGCTTGGGCTAAGGCTTCTACCTCTGCTTCTGGTCTTTTTAAGATGTGCAAAGCTAAACGTTGGGCACTTTTGGGACCAACTCCAGGGAGCCGTTGCAATTGTTCGATTAATTTGGCTAGGGGACGTGCGTAAACCGTAATTTTACCTCCGGGGTTTTTTCTATTTTACAGTTAAAATGAGTTATGTTTTGTCTACCGCGAATCTGTGAAAAACTGACTAACTATGTATTCTCGGTTCTGGGTGTAAGGTTGATAATAATTGACTTTCTACTTCTGCTAATTCATCTAGTCTATCCATGACGGTTTGTCTGTCAAAATAAGTATCAGCTAAAACCCAATATGTGCCAAAATGTCGGGCTTCTGATGCCATTAAACTGCGGTAAAATTGAGCTAATTCTGGTTCTGGACAGTTAGCAGCTAGAAGTCCTAAGCGTTCATGACTACGGGCTTCTATTAAACCGGTAACAAGTAAGGAATCTAAAAATCGCTGGGGTTCTTGTCCCCTTACCTGGGATTTTAACCCTGCTCCGTAGGGGGGTGCGGATAGGGGTGCAAGTTTGATATTACGACGTTCTAGCCATTGATTGACGAATTCAAAGTGTTCTAGTTCTTCACGAGCAATCGCTGTTAACTCCCTGACCATTTTAGCATGAGATGGATAGCGAAACATCATATTTAGGGCTACTCCTGCGGCTTTGCGTTCACAGTGGGAGTGATCTAGTAAGATAATATCAAGGTTGGCGATCGCTTGCTCTACCCAAATATCACTGGTGGGTTGTTTGAGGGCGTTGATTGTGGGTAAAGGTGAACTTAGCACAGCCAGAAAACTCCAAATTAGATAATATAATTAATTTTAATCTAAGATAAAAGAATCTTTTGAAAAAATGGCGAATCTAATTCGCATCTACATAGATAAAACCCGCCTTTGCGGGTTCAAAAATCTTGCTTTTTGTAGTCTATGAATGTGGACTTTGATAAAACTTTCTTTCTATCCATAGAAATATTATTAATCAAGTCCCCAATCTCTTAAAAATCCTCAAATTCCATAGAATATAGTTCAGACAGTTAACCGATTCCAAACCATTTCTTTAGCAACTTCATTCCATTTCCAGCGCAATAAATTCGCTGGTTGATTGATAGCAAAAGTTGATAAATTAATGGCTTGTCTGGGTGCATTTGTAGCGAGGTTAATGGCAGTTTCCTCCTCACAAATTCCCCATTTTATCAAATTTTGAACCCCAACTAATAAGGGTAAAGTTGTTCCTGTTAAAGTACCATCTTGTAATCTGGCTGTACCTTTGATAATTTCAATTTGTCGGGTATCCCATGGATAAATACCATCAGGTAATCCCAATGGTGCAAGAGCATCACTAACAATAAATAATCCAGCACTGGCACGCAAAAGAATTTTTAAGATCATTGGATCAACGTGCTGGCCATCAGCTATAAAACCACAAAACACATCAGGATCATTCATGGCCGCGCCTAATAACCCTGGTTCACGGTGGTGTAGGGGTGGCATGGCATTAAAAGCATGAGTTATCATTGTAGCACCTTGAGCAAAGGCTTGTTGAGCTTCTATGGCTGTCGCTTGTGAATGTCCTAAACTCACAGTAATTCCTAGCGAACGTAAATAGGGGATAACTTCACCTGTAATATCTAATTCTGGTGCAATGGTGATGAGTTTGACTATAGGGGCATAATCACCCAATACTCGTTTAACTTGATTAATGGTGAGAGGTAGAAGATACTCGGCTGGATGTGCACCGCGTTTATAGTAATTTAAAAAAGGTCCCTCTAAATGCACTCCCAGAATTTTTGCCGAAGTTTGTGAACTGGAGGTATAATTAGCAATGATGGCCAGCGATCGCTGAATATTCTCGATAGAGGTTGTAACTAGAGTTGGTAAATAACCATCAACTCCTGTTTTCCATAGAAATGAGGAAATTTTTGCCAGCATATCCGCATTTTCTGATGTTAGTTCAGGAAAGGCTAAACCCAGTCCACCATTAATTTGTAAATCCACACCACCTAAAGAAATCCAGTCCCCAGCTACATCTACAATTTGTAAGTTGTGCGGTGTAACTTGTTCCCATGCTGTATTCATGGGCATAATTTTCTCAATTATGCCTTTGTGGTTAACCAAGATTCTTTGTAGATCTTGATAACCGGGTATTTTTGCATTGATAATATCTACATTTGCCAGCATGGGTATTAATTTTGTTAGTTTTCAGTTGTTCCCTATTCCCTAATTATATGAGTCTCGAAGTTGGTATTATCATGGGTAGCGATTCTGATTTACCTACCATGAAGGAGGCGATCGCCATTTGCGAAGAATTTGGTATTATGGTTGAAGTAGCCATTGTCTCTGCCCATCGTACCCCAGAACGGATGATTGAATATGCTAAAACTGCACATCAACGAGGGATTAAGGTAATTATCGCTGGTGCTGGAGGTGCGGCTCATCTCCCCGGTATGGTAGCATCTTTAACTCCTTTACCTGTTATTGGTGTTCCCGTCGCTACTCGGAATTTACAAGGAGTAGATTCTTTATATTCTATATTACAAATGCCAGCAGGAATACCTGTCGCTACTGTTGCTATTGGTAATTCTCAAAACGCTGGACTTTTGGCTATACAAATTCTCGCTACTCACCAACCAGAATTACTAGAAAAAGTTCAAACCTATCGCCAAGGTCTTTATAATATGGTCATGGACAAGCAAGCAAAATTAGATCAGCTTGGATATAAAAAGTATGGGCAACAATAATACATCTTTATTCCGTATTCCGTGAATAGGGCTTTGTTTATTTAGTCAAGATTTATATTTACCAAGTCCTAGTGCAAAATATAAATATTCACATAATTACATATTTAGCTGTGAACCTTGCCATTAACACCCCGGCCCAAACCCAAAATCGTAAAGCAGATCATATCCGTATCTGTTTAGAAAATAATGTCCAATCACCAGCAATTACCACAGGGTTAGAAAAATATCGCTTTACTCATACTTGTTTACCAGAACTTAATGGTCAAGATATTGATGTGAGTACGACCTTTCTAGGAAAATATCTCAATGCACCTTTGTTAATTTCCTCTATGACTGGAGGCACAGAACAAGCGGGAATAATTAACCGTCGTCTGGCTGAAGTTGCCCAAGAATACAAATTAGCCATGGGAGTAGGATCTGTTAGGGTAGCGGTTGAAAAACCTCAAGTTGCTGATACTTTTGCGGTTCGCAAGTATGCACCTGATATTCTCCTGTTTGCTAATTTAGGTGCAGTCCAGCTTAATTATAAATATGGCATTGATGAATGTTTGCGAATTATTGATCTAATCGCTGCTGATGCCCTGATTTTACATATTAACCCTTTACAAGAATTTATTCAACCTAGAGGTGATACTAATTTTAGTGGACTACTTGACAAAATATCTGATTTATGCAGTAAGTTACCAGTCCCTATCATTGTCAAAGAAGTAGGTAATGGGATTTCGGCAATTATAGCAGAAAAACTCATAGCTGCTGGAGTTCAAGCCATTGATGTGGCTGGTGCTGGGGGAACGTCTTGGGCTTTAGTGGAAAGCGAACGAGCAGAAACCTCATTACAGCGCCGTTTGGGGCAGACATTCGCAGATTGGGGTATACCTACAGCAGATTGTATTACCAGTATTCGCAATTATCATCCCCATATTCCTTTAATTGCCTCCGGGGGTTTACGTCATGGTTTAGATGTAGCGAAAGCTATTGCACTGGGGGCTGATATCGCTGGTTTAGCAATGCCTTACTTGAAGGCGGCAGCAGTATCAGAAGCGGCTGTGGTAGAATTAACAGAGGTGTTAATTGCTGAAATCACTACTGTCTTATTTTGCACTGCTAACAGCAATTTGTACGAATTAAAGCAATCTAAGAGTTTACAGCGCGTAGAATAGAAGTAGAATATGTGTTAGTCATTGGTTTTATAATGACTAATTACCAATAACTAATAGCTAATAAAAAATGACTAATTTTCTTAAACAAACCTTGGCAAGTTTACTTGGTAGTTTACTGGGACTAACAATTTTTTCTGGAGTTAGTACACTGGGATTCTTATTGCTGTTGATTGCAATTGCTAGTTCCCAAAATTCCTCTCCAACAGTTAAAGATAAGTCGGTGTTAGTTTTTGACTTGTCTATGAAAATCACTGATAATGAACCTGAATCCAGTCAATTGGTAGAAAAAACTTTTACTGGCGTTCAGGAAAATAGTATCACACTTCGTAAAGTTGTGGAAACCTTAGATAAAGCGGAACATGATCCAAAAATTGTTGGTATTTATATAGATGGAAATAATACTAATAGTACCGTTGGTTATGCTTCCTTAAAAGAAATTCGCCAAGCATTAGAAAAATTTCGCAAAACTGGTAAGAAAATTATTGCTTATAGTTCAGATTGGAGTAAAAGAGAATATTATTTAAGTTCCGTAGCTAATCAAATCGTGGTTAATCCTATGGGGACAATGGAAATAAACGGTTTAAGTTCACAACCAATGTTTTTAGCAGGAGCATTTAAAAAATACGGTATTGGTGTGCAGATTGTGCGGGTGGGTAAATTTAAGGGAGCAGTAGAACCATTAATTCTTGATAAACTTAGCCCAGAGAACCGAGAACAAACCCAAAAATTATTAGATGATGTCTGGGGGGAATGGCAAAAATCTGTGGGTACAAGCCGAAATATTCTACCACAAAAATTACAAGCGATCGCTAATAGTCAAGGAATTTTAGAAGCTACGGTAGCTAAATCTAATGGTTTAGTAGATATGATTGCTTACGAAGATCAAGTATTTACCGACTTAAAAAAATTAACTGGTAAGAATGAAAAAGATAAAACATTCACAAAAATCAGTTTGGGTGATTATGCAGAAGTTCCTGGGAAATCTTCAAAATCAGACAATAAAATTGCTATTGTTTATGCAGAAGGAGAAATAGTCAATGGTAGCGGTGATCAAGGAACAATTGGTAGCGATGAATTTGCCAAAATGTTCTCAAAAATTAGGCAAAATGATCAAATTAAAGCAGTAGTTTTACGAATTAATAGCCCTGGTGGTAGTGCTACTGCAGCCGAAGTCATGCAAAGAGAAATTAAATTAACTCATCAAGTTAAACCGGTAATCGTTTCTATGGGTGATATGGCTGCTTCCGGTGGTTATTGGATTGCTAGTGACTCTCATCGCATTTTTGCTCAATCTAATACAATTACAGGTTCTATTGGTGTCTTTGGTGTATTATTTAATGGTCAAAAGTTAGGCAATAATAATGGCATAACATGGGATACAGTAAAAACGTCCCAATATGCAGATCAACAAACCATTTCTCGTCCCAAATCACCCCAAGAATTAGCAGTTTACCAACGCAGTGTTGACCGCATTTATAATCTATTTTTAGAGAAAGTTTCTCAAGGAAGAAAATTACCAACTGCAAAAGTAGCAGAAATTGCTCAAGGACGAGTTTGGTCAGGAATAGCAGCCAAACAAATCGGTTTAGTTGATGAAATTGGTGGTTTAAATGTAGCCATTGAATATGCAGCTAAACAAGCAAAATTAGGTACTAATTGGGAATTAGAAGAATATCCCCAAGTTGGTACTTATATGGAAAGGTTATTGGGTAAAAAATTAGATGAAGTAAAAGCTAAATTAGGAATAGAAAAAGCTGAAATAAAAAACCACAATCTCTTAATAAAGGAGTTGGCAAAATTCCAGCAGGAAATCAATACTTTACAAACAATGAATGATCCTCAGGGGATTTATACTCGCTTACCTATTAACTTTAAAATTGAATAAGTAAGTAGACAGAAAAACCGAAAGGGCAATTTATTCCTAAGAAGATAAAGAAGCCAAAAACCAAAAGTTAGGCTAAATTAACTCAAGACTAATGGCTTCTAATCTAGAATACTACTGATTATTTATAGCAGTTCCCATACTTGTGAGGTACAAAGTTTTTTAGTTTTAGAAAACAGGGAACAGGGAATAAATTGGTGTGTACTTCATGAGACTGGAAAACGATATATTTACTTACTGAAACCGATAATTGCGATAGTTACCTCTACCAGAAGCATTTTTGATAGATAAACCCGTTAGCACAGCATTACCTTGAGAATCTACTTTGATTTTAACTAATATGGGTTGTTCTCTACCATTTCCGTTTTCTTGAAGTTGTGAAATATCCTCATTAATTTGCTGTCTTTGTTCTTGAGAAATGAAATAGTTTTCCAACCCATAATTAATTAACCCGTCTTCATAATTACCCTTTAAAACTGCCTGATTATTAGATAAAGAACCAGGACGATTACTACTTACCCGGACAGGTTTCCAAGACTGGAATTGATTTCGATTTCTAGGTCGCGCTTCGCTATTAAAAGATTGTTGTTCTTGCAAAATTAGATACAAGATACTTCCTTGGGAAATTTGCTTATCTCTACGGGAATTTCTTCGTAACCAATCATTCCAACCCGGTAACCTCCTTAAAGTATCGGGACGGGAAATATTATAATCTAAATTCAATGAAGAACCCCGAATAACATCATTAGAATTTACAGATACGGGTTGCAAAATTACTGTTTTCCCAGTCATGTCTATAAACATTGCTTGAGAAGGTACAGCCAAAATTAAACCTAATTGAAAGAATAAAGGGGCAATTAATCGCCAAATCGGTAAAGGTTTATTAGCCTTTTGTTCTGTAGCAATTAGATAATCTCGAAAAGTTAACTTTTCCGAAAATTCCATTTCTGGAGTTAAGGCTTTTTTGCGTTCAGGGAAGTCATTTTTCATGAGGTTAATTTAGTAATTAGTAATAGATAATAGGAAAAAATACTTTTCCCGTTGCTGCTAATTTTTGGATAGGAATTTATACGCAGAGATTTATGGATATGTCTTAATTCTAGTTGAGAATTTCTGATTACTTTTTACCCCTAGAATCATCTCCACTATTCTCACTACCACCGCTATTACTAGTTTTAGAACTAGAAAAACGACGTTCAAACCAAAGTCCGGCCGTAATGAGAGAATAACCGCAAATACCAAATACTAAAGCCCGGAAAAGAACCTCAGTATTATACTCTAAAACCCGGCTGATAATTTGCAAAGTAAATAATAATATACCATACCAAAAGGAGGTTCTTTTGCGTAACTTTAAACCTTCTTGAATTAATCCCCAAGCTAATATTGCCAATAAAATATTGAAAATAAAAACGCCCAGTTCAGTAATTTGGCTGATAGCTTGATGCCAAAAAGGCGTAACGAGAATAAATCCCAAAAAAGTAGTAATAATACCAATTTTGAAAAATACTTCTCGTCGAATGGGACTGTTATTCTGACGAATCAAAAATAACCATTGTAACACAGCTAAACCGCTAAGAATCCCTACATCAATAATTTGTAAAGACGGCAATACATTCGATAAATTATTAGACTCAGAATAGGGATTTAGTAATGATAGATATCCACTATAATTTACAGATTCCCATTGCCAACGGAAAGATAAAAGATAAAAAATTACACCAAAACAAATCAAGCCTAAATTGCGGGACAGAGGTTGAAATAACCGATAATTAACTGTGGGAAAAAGTAAATCATCATAACTCCAAAGTAAAGCAGACGGTAAAGCCAAAGCAAAGGAAGCTATCCAAGAAACTACATCAGAAAATGTCAACAGTGGCAAAGGTCTAATGTTATATTGTAAGGATATAATAAATGCCATAACTCCCAAACCAAAAATCCACCTAGATCTGCAAATATAAGCTAGAGGGACAAATAATAACCAGGATAATAAGGGCATATGACGAATAGCTAAACGCGCCCAATTTACCTCCCCAGGATCAGACACCAAACTACCAATTCCTATCCAATAACCAATCTGAATTAGAACAATAGCCATAATTCCCAAAGAATTGAGAGAAAGACTGTAAGCCATAACTAACACCCCAAACCCCCAAGCTAAAAATAACTCAGAAGTAGAACCGCTAATATTAAATATTTGCCCCATTAACATCAGGTTTACCCCTAAAATGAAAGCACTAAGAATTAACAATCCTTCTCCAATTACCCGTTTACTTTCCTGGATCTTTTTATCTTGATTTGTAGCAAGTTTAGGTTCTTTCCAAGTCAAAAACCCAGTAATGGCTGTAGATAGAAATAAACTCATTAACAAGATAAACTTAACTTCTCGTGACCAACTCTGCCAATTTGCGCCCACAAGAGTCATTAAACCTAATCCTAATAATAAACTCCCAATAACAATGGCAATTACACTAAAAGCATCACGAGTAAATTCTTCACTAGTTTTCAGTTTATGTCGCTTAACTATTTGGTCATATTGAGAAGAACTAATAATTCCTTCATCTCGCCAATGCCCCGCTTCTTCGTGCAATTTCTGCTGAAAATTGTTAAATATCATGACCTCTCCAAAACATAAGTTTGATACCAAATCTAAAATCCTAATCTGGTAATATATACCAGTTCCCATGTTTATGAGATCCAAAGTTTTTTAGTTTTAGGGAACAGGGAAATATATTGCTCAATGTCTTTTTAGTATGCAGCTAAAGACGTTGATTATATTGTTATCATGTAACAGTTTCTTTTCTGACTTAATTCTATAAAAATTAATATGAAAAAATGCTCTAATTTATTGCTTAAAGTTACCATTTATGTATTTAAAAATGTACATAAATAAACAAATTTTATAGACACTTTAGTTTATTCATAACTTTTTGAATATGTATTATTTTGTGTTAATATAAACCAGATATTTCGCCTTTTCATGTTGAGGTTTTTAAAGTAGTTTCCTTAGTCCTGATCAATAAAATAAACTCTAATCTAACTAAAATATTCTTTCTTAAACAGATGTGTATTTAAAGAACCAAGTCACAAAATACATAAACTTATTTGATATGGATTATACATGATCAAAAAGATTGATTTTAGCCTTTTATTTGTTAATAGGTTGCAAAATATTAAGATCTACCTTTTAAGTCAGAGCAACTGGTCAATTATACCTAGCGTAAATTAAGGCTTTCATGTCATTTATGCGTAATTAACGCAAATTAAAGTATAAAATAATTAAATAATAATTTTATTATACCGTGGCAATATGAGTGTAATATAAATTATTTTATATTTATGACGTAACAATTTCTTTGAATCTTAAAAATCCTGACACAACCGACCCTGATATGGGTTGAACTAGTGTCAATATTTTCGTTTTGTTGATTTAAAGAGATTCAGATCTGTTTGTGGAAACAATACCGAATAGCTGAGGATAAGCATTGTCAGTCAGCATTCCCTACCCTATACAAATCCACATTTTCATAAATGATTTAGGAGTGCATTATGTTTGATAACTCTTTTGATTCATCTTTATCAGGGTTGGGTAATTTCTCAACTTACCTGGATAAAGACCATTTAAGTTCCAGTCTAACAGTGTCTAGTTTACAGCAACTTCCATCATTAAATACACCTGTTGACAATGCGGGAAATACCCTAGCTACAGCCCGTTCTGTTGGGACATTAACAGCAACTCAAAGTTTTAGTGATGCGGTAGGAAGTGTTGATACTAACGATTATTATAGTTTCAATGTAGGCATTCAAAGTAACTTAACTTTGAGTTTAACAGGCTTAACCGCCAATGCGGATGTTCAATTACTTAATGGTTCTGGTGGTGTAATTACCACTTCTGCGAAAAGTGGCACTACTTCTGAATCCATTGCCAGTCTGTTG
>Ga0208595_1000452_pt1 | contig 15750 bp, 4 predicted proteins | sample LakMenEpi28Jun11_FD_150742 | JGI IMG/M metagenome (GOLD analysis project Ga0208595, IMG submission 150742) | Freshwater microbial communities from Lake Mendota, WI - 28JUN2011 deep hole epilimnion (SPAdes) | ecosystem: Environmental > Aquatic > Freshwater > Lake > Epilimnion/Euphotic zone ...
TGTATGGTTTTTATGAACAATCCGAAAAAACAATGTTTGAACTTTTGATATTGGTTTCGGGTATAGGAACAAACACGGCGCGTTTAATGCTCAGTGCTATGCGTTCCGAAGAAATTCGTGGCGCTATTTTAACAGATAATGAATCAAAAATTTCTTCGATAAAAGGAATTGGTCCGAAAACAGCAAAAAGGCTCATTTTAGAATTGAAAGATAAAATGCTAAAAATGGACGATGGCACTGCAATTGAAGTGAGTTCAAACAATAAATTGCGTGACGATGCGTTAATAGCATTATCATCTCTAGGATTTCAAAAAAATACAGTATTGAAAGCATTGGCAACTGTAGAAAAAAATTATCCAGAGGTTAATAAGGTAGAGGATATCATAAAGTATGCGTTAAAAATATTGTGATTAGTAAAGAAAAAACAAAAAAAACGATATACACATCATTAAAAATTGGCGTGTTTCTTTTTTTAATGCAAATGATTTGGAATCAAAATTTACATTCCTCCAAGTCTCCTATACAATCAGTTCCGCAGCAATTTATTATTTCGGCTCCGCCTTTGCCTTCTTTTTTGCCTCTCGATTCGCCTTCAAAATTATCATTAGAAAAAGCTACGGAAGGTAGTTTTCTTCAAGAAAAAAAAGAAAATGATTATCGATTGCCTCCACCCAAAAATGTGGAACGCAAAGTGAGTTATGACCCGGCTACGGGTAAGTATAAAGTTACGGAGAAAGTTGAAGGTCTCCATGTGAGGCCTCCCATGTATCTTACTTATGAAGAATATGCAGATATGGTGGCAAAAGAACAAAATAATGCTATCATAAAAAGTAGAAATACGTCCGTAAAAGATGCAACAAAGCTTAATAATGGAAAAGATGAACCTGTAGAGATTGAAAAACCAAATGAACAAGGTTTGTTTGGAATTGGTGGCGTAGAAATCAAGCCGCAAGGGAATTTGATTACTCAAATGGGGTATAATCATAATATTATTCGAAATCCTAATATTTCTCCAATTCAACAATCTCAAGGGGTTATGGATTTTGATATGAATATCAATTTGAGTGTGACGGGTAAAATTGGAGATCGTTTTCAGAATACATTAAGATATAATAATCAAGCCGGTTTTGGATTTGAAGGACAACGAATTCGATTGGCATATACGGGTAAAGAAGATGATATTGTAAGACTCTTGGAAGCAGGAGATGTAAATTTTGACTTACCCACGCAGTTAATCACAGGTACGCAATCTTTGTTTGGTATAAAGTCGGAATTGCAGTTTGGAAAGGTAAATATCAAAACTGTTTTATCGCAGCAACGAAGTAATAAACAAAGCAAAGTAGTAGAAAATGGTGCAGAAATTCAGAATTTTGAAATCTATGCAGACCAATATGATGTCAATCGACACTTTTTTTTAAGCCAATATTTTAGAGATAATTTTGAAAAAGCACTTAAGAATTTTCCATTAATTAACTCTCAAATCCAAGTAACGCAATGTGAAGTTTGGATAACAAACCGAAATGCAGTGACACAGAGCATTCGAGATGCAATTGCTTTTCAAGATATGGGAGAAGTAAAACCATTTTCCGATAAAATTACATCTTTAAATCAAATCATGCCCGACAATGGCTCTAACGATTTATATCCAAGAATTAACAGAGACGAAAATGTTAGAAATGTAAATACGGCATTAAATCAGCTTCAAACGGTATACGGACTTCAATCTTTTAAAGATTTTGAAAAATCATTTATGCGCAAATTGTCTCCCTCCGAGTTTGTTCTCAATCCTCAACTCGGAACAATTTCATTAAATACCAATATCCAAAACAATGATGTTTTGGCGGTGTCATTTCAATATGTTCATAATGGAAAAGTATATCAAGTAGGGGATATTAGTAGAGATATTACATTGCCCGATACGACTAGCCCCGACCCAAGTCGTTTGATTTATCTTAAATTATTAAAAGGCGCTAATGTAAACCCAACCTATCCAGTTTGGGATTTGATGATGAAGAATGTGTATTCTTTAAATGCCTTTCAAGTAGGAAAGGATAATTTTAGATTAGATGTTTTTTATAATGATCCAGGAGGTGGTTTAAAAAGATATCTTCCAAAAGGGAAACTACAAGATGCACCAATGATTCGAGTTTTTAATTTGGATCGTTTAAATCAAAATCAAGAACCATATTCGGATGGTGTTTTTGATTTTGTCCCTGATATAACTATTTTTCCTAATAATGGAAAAATTATGTTTCCGGTTTTGGAGCCTTTTGGTTCGCATCTTCGTCAAGAATTAATAAAAGTTGGAGATGCTGCCTTGGCACGAGAATATGTATATCAACAATTATATGATTCCACGCAGTTTATTGCACAGCAATTTCCTGAGTTTAATCGATTTGTAATTAAAGGCACCTACCAGTCCGCTTCAAACAAACGGGTTTCATTAGGTGCTTTTGGCGTACCTCAAGGTTCAGTCACGGTTTCTTTAAATGGGCAACGTTTGCAAGAAGGTTCAGATTATACCATTGAATATGGTTTGGGTTATGTTGAGTTAGCCGATCACATTCTCTCTTCGGGAGGTCGGGTTCAAGTTGATTTTGAAAATAACGCGATGTTTTCACTTCAACAACGAAATTTTATGGGAGTTCGTGCAGAGTATCGCGCACATGAAAATTTTAAATTTGGCTCCACGTGGCAAAAACTTGCTGAGCGACCATTTAATAATAAAATACAATTTGGAGAAGATCCGATTAGTAATCAAATTGTTGGCGCTGATTTAACTTTTAATACCAAAGCCCCTTTTATTACGCGCTTAATTGATAAATTACCTTTTTATAAAACCAACGAATCCAGTCATATTAATTTTTATGGCGAAGTCGCGCATTTAATTCCAGGTCATTACAAAAGTATCGGCGATGAAGGCACGATATATATAGATGATTTTGAAGGAGCTGTAATTGGATATGGATTTGGTTTTCCTGCCAATGTATGGAGATTGTCTAGTACGCCGAGCGGAGCAAGAGATGCTAGCGGAAAAGTTTTGTTTCCAGAGTCAAATTTATACGATTCGTTATCTTATGGTTATAATAGAGCTAAATTATCTTGGTACAACATAGCGAATGGGTTTTTCTTTAGTAATTCAAATTTCCCTTCTTTTGATAATAAAATTCGAAATAATGTCTATATGCGACCGTATCGTTTAAAACATATATTTCCACAAAGACAACGTCAGCAAATCAATGATTTGGTCCAAACTTTTGATATTGCGTATTATCCAAGAGAAAAAGGACCCTATAATTATGAGTCAAGTCCAAGTCCAACACCGGGTATTTCTATGGGTATTAATTCAGATCATAGTTTAAAAGTGCCAGAGTCTCGATGGGGAGGTATTCAAAGAAGTATTGAAAATTCTAATTTTGAAAGTAATAACGTGGAGTTTGTCGAATTTTGGCTTTTAGATCCATTTATCAAAAATAAAAATAATAAAGGCGATTTATATTTTAACCTAGGTTATATATCCGAAGATGTCTTAAAAGACGGCCGAATGGGTTATGAGCACGGCTTATATGATAAAAATGGTTCGAAAGCCAATTTAATGGCAAAATCAAAATGGGCAACGGTTCCTAATGTGACACCAATTGTAAGAGCTTTTGATAATGATCCAACCTTACGACCTCTTCAAGATATTGGATACGATGGGTATAATAATACTGAAGAATCTGCTGTTTTAGGAAATTACTTACAATCATTACAAGCCGTTTTAAATCCCGACGCCTATCAAAAAGCATTAAAAGACCCTTCTAATGATGACTTTGAGTTTTATTTAAGCAAATCCAGAATTGATGCAGGAAATAATATTATTGGATTATACAAAAATTTTAATAATCCCGAAGGAAATTCGCCAACTGATTTAAGTGGTGGCGTGCCTCAAAGTAGTTATGCAACTCCGGATAATGAAGATATCAATAATGATAATACTATAAACGAAAATGAATCATATTTTCAATATCGTGTGCCTTTATTTCCGGGTATGAACGAACAAAATCATCCTTATATTGTTTCAAAAACGGTTTCGGTATTCGACGCCAATGAGCCCGAACCTGATGGAGATTCGGCAGTTTGGTATCAAATACGTATTCCTGTTAAGAATTTTGATCATAAAGTAGGAAATATTGGCGATTTTAGAAATATTCAATTCGTAAGAATGTTTTTGACCAATTTTAAAGATAGTGCCATATTAAGAATGGTCGAGATGAACTTTATACGAAGTCAATGGATTAAATATAATGGCAATTTAAGAGGTCCAACAGATTTTCTTCCTCAAGATGATAATGAAAATGAGTATTTTAATCTAGGTGGCGTCAGTATTGAAGAAAATGCTTCAAAACAGCCTGTAAATTATATTTCACCAGCAGGAATTGTTCGAGAAGTTGGTGTTAATACGACAGCAAATGCCATTCAACTTAATGAACAAGCGCTTCGTATGTCTTTTTGTAATTTGAAAGAGGCAGATGCGAAAGCGGCATTTAAAAATCTTCAATTTGACTTTAGGCAATTCAATAAAATTAGAGTCTTTTTCCATGCCGAAAGCAATCCAAGTGCGTTAAGTCAAATGAATGACGATGATGTCACTGCATTTATACGATTGGGCGCCGACTTTAAGGAAAATTATTATGAATATGAAATTCCTTTAAAAGTAACGCCATTTGGTAGCTATAATGGCAATTTAAATGGAGATCAACGAATTGTTTGGCCTGATTCTAATGAAATGATTATTCCGCTTCAAGAATTAGTCGATGTAAAACTTAAACGAAATGCCTCTCGATTTCCTATCAATACACCTTTTATAGATCATACAAAAGTAAGAAATGTCACAATAGTTGGTAATCCCGATATAGGTCGTGTTAAAATGGCAATGGTTGGGGTTCGGAATCGTGCGGTAAGTGATAAAGCAAATTTTAAACCAGATGATGATGGCATGCCAAAGTGCGGAGAAGTTTGGGTAAATGAGTTGCGTTTAGAAGGGTTAAATGAGGAAGGCGGTACGGCCGCATTAGCGAATATGTCAATTAAGTTGGCCGATTTAGGAACGGCAAACCTAACGGCTCAGATGCACACCATTGGATTTGGACAAGTGCATCAAAGGGTCAATGAACGTATGCAAGACGATTACTATCAAATCGGGATTAATTCAAATTTACAATTTGGTAAGTTTTTCCCTAAAAAATGGGGAGTACAAATGCCATTTTTTGTCAATTATACAAGAGGTGTTTCCACGCCGCGCTTTGATCCGTTTACTATGGATATCAATTCTAAAAGACAAGCACAAGCCGTAGAGCTTGGCTATGGAAGCGATAGCGCCAGTGCGTATTTGGAAATGGTGCAGACAACAGATACGCGTTCGGGTTTTAATTTTACGAATGTACGAATTGTGCCAGAATCTAAAAATAACAAAATTCATCCTTTTCATATTAGAAACTTTTCAGCAAGTTATGCATTTAGTTCAATTAAACGAACGAGTCCTTTTATAGCTAGTGATTGGATTCGAAATTATATGGGGGAGCTTAATTATTCTTTTGCGGCGCAGCCCAAATATATTGAGCCTTTTAAAAATATTACAAAATCAAAGAAAAGAGTTTGGGATGTGATAAAGAGTTTTAATTTTAATCTTGTGCCGACAAATATGACTGTAAGTAATCGTTTGGATCGGCAGTTTGGTGTTTTTCAGCAACGAAGATTGCCCGATGAAACGAGTCAAATGCCCAATCAATATTTGAAAAATTTCACTTGGAACCGAAGATATGCTTTTGATTATAACCCAACTAGACCTGTTTCCATAAACTTTAGTGCTTCTAATAATGCTCGAGTCGATGAGCCACAAGGCGGATTGAACAATCCAGGAGATGTTGATTCTATTTGGAGTAATTTAAGGCGGCTTGGAAGAACAACGCAATATTCGCAACAAGCCAATGCTTCATATAATTTGCCGCTGAATAAAATTCCAATTTTAGATTTTGCTACCGCATTCGTGCGATATGGCTCTGGGTTTAACTGGAATATTGGTCCACAAATTCTTGACGATAGAGGGGAGTTGGTTCAAAGTCCTCAAGGAAATGTCATCGATAATAGTCAAAATTTAGGATTTACGGCTAATTTTAAAATGGCAAAATTATATCAGAAATTAGATGCTTTGAAAAAAGTAGATATAGATTCGAGAGATAAGTTTGCTGGATTAGATAAAGAGCAAAAAGAAAAGCGTATCGAACAATTAAAACTTCAAATTAAAAATGCAGAGGAGCGAGTAGATAAAGCAAAAGAAAAATTAGATAAACTAAAAGAGGAGAAGAAAGCTTTAAAGAAAAATGATTCTATTGAACGAAAAGTAAGAAAAGAATTATTGACCAAAAAGAAAGCGGAAATTAAAAAACAAAAAGAACAAGTTAAAAAGTTAAAAGAAGATCTTAAAAAAATTGAATTGCCAATATCGCCAATTATAAAAGCCGTTGCCCAGCCTTTAATGGCCATTCGTGAAGTAGAAGGCTCTTATAATATTACAAATACGACAACCTTGCCTGGATTTACACAAAATACGAAGTACTTTGGAATGGATTTAGATCAAACAAACCATCTCGACCCTGGTTTTGTCTTTGGTATGCAACCCGGAATTCCATTATTGGCACCTCCTGATAAATATGCTCGTATGCGCTGGTTGGATGAAGCTGCAGAAAAAGATTGGATTACTAGAGATACGTTGTTTAATCTTCCTTTTATGCAATCCAATATGCGAAAATTTACGGGAAGAATGGTTATAGAGCCCTATAAACATATCAAAGTTAATTTAAAATGGGAGTCGGATTATACGCAGCGGTATACCGAAATATTTCGATATAATGAGCAATTAGGTGCTTTTGAACATTTAAATCCAATAGAGTCAGGAAGTTATACGTATTCAGATATCAATCTTTTAACCTCATTTGATAAAATAAGAAATGGTGGCCGAGGTGCTAATTTAGAGCGATTTAATGAAAATCGTAGAATTTACGCCAGCATCATGAACGAACTTAATCCAAACGGTTTTAACAACGTATATATTGATCCAATTACGGGTATTCCGGTGCCTGGTTTTTATCAAGGATATGGACCGCTTCAAGGCGACGTTTTGGTCAATGCTTTTCTTACTACCTATAGAGGCACAACACCTGAAAAATCTAAAGAAAGTGTCAGTCCTTTTTCAAGAATTCCTTTACCAAATTGGGATATAACGTACACTGGATTAAAAGAATTGAAGTTTTTGAAAAAACATTTTACCTTATTTACGCTTAAGCATGGATATTCAGCAAATACAACGATAAGCAGTTTTAATTCGGATATTCGTTATTTTGGTGGCGGCGATTTTACGAATCCGATTCGAATAGATAGCGTTAATAATAATTTTATACCGTTTTATTATATTCCGCAAGTAAGTATGTCCGAATCATACAATCCATTAATTGGTATCGATTTTTCGATGAAAAATTCGTTGCGATTTAATTTTTCAATACGAAGTCGAAGACAAGTAGCAATGAGTTTGATTGACTATATGATTACAGAAAATAATAGTAATGATGTTTCTTTGGGATGTGGATTTAGAGTCAAAAATTTTGTTATTCCATTCTTTAAAAATGCAAATGGACGAAAAATAAAACTAGAAAACGACTTAAATGTGGATATTCAATTTACGCTGGGCGATAATGAAATCGTTAATTATCGAATGGGACAGAATATCGAAAATGTAGTGGGAGGTGCATTTCGATGGATGTTGTCACCTAAAATTGATTATAAGGTTAATGACAAAATTAACTTAACGATTTTCTATAATCATACGTACCAAGAACCGAAGTTGAGCAATTCATTCCCTCAAACGAATATTTCGGGTGGGGTAAAAATGAATTTTTCTTTAGCGCCGTAGATAAATAATTAACTTAGTTTATTGCAATCTTCCCCTTAAAATAGTTATTTTTGTATAAAATTAATGATTATGAACAGAAAGTCTTTTTTGAAAAAATCGATTTTAGGGTTTTCTTTAATTGGAGTCTCAAAAATGCTTCCAAGTTATTTGGATAAAAATCCTAAGATTAAAAATTTAATCGGTTTCAATCATTTACCCAATCCAAAATCTCAAGTTATGAAAAATGCTATTTATCATGCCGCCAACACACGAGGAGGAGCTGATCACGGCTGGCTTAAAGCAAATCATTCGTTTAGTTTTGCCAATTATTACAATCCCGAACGAATGCAATTTGGCGCTTTACGTGTATTAAATGATGATTATATAATTGGTGGCGCTGGATTTGGAACGCATCCACACGATAATATGGAAATTATTACCATTCCTCTGGAAGGCGATTTGGAACATAAAGATAATATGGGAAATCAAGGCGTGATTGCTTCTGGCGAAGTGCAAGTGATGAGTGCGGGTACCGGAATTTATCATAGCGAATATAATCATAATAAAGATAAACATGCCAAGTTGCTACAAATATGGGTTTTCCCAAATCAAAATAATGTAAAGCCAAGGTATGAACAAATGAAGTTTGATATGTCTAAAGCTAAAAATAACTGGATGCAGTTGGTGTCTCCAAATGCAGATGACGACGGTTTATGGATACATCAAAACGCTTGGTTTTCTCTTACCGAACTCGATCAAAATTCATCTTTGGCGTATCAAGTAAAATCAAAAACGAATGGTGTTTATGTTTTTGTCATTGAAGGTAGCGCAAAAATTGGAGATCAAATCTTAAATGAAAGAGATGGATATGGAATTTGGGATATTTCAAATTTTGAACTAAAGGCAAACTCCGATAAAGCTAAAGTTTTAGTTATGGACGTGCCTTACAAAGATGCCTAGTTAGTGAATTTAATAAAAAAGGAAATCTATTACGATTTCCTTTTTTATTTAAATCACAATATTAATCATTCGGCCTTTTACAAAAATAAATTTTTTAATTGTTTTTCCTTCAAGCCATTTTTGAACAGTTTCATTTTCGATGACCAATTTTTCAACTTCATCTTGAGAAGTTTCCGCGCCGATTTTGATTTTTAATCGCATTTTTCCATTAATTGAAATAGGATATTCAATCTCCGATTCAATTAAGTAGCTCGAATCAAATGTAGGAAAAGTTGCATGTATAATACTTCCAGCTTCTGGATTTATTTTTTGCCAAATATGCTCGGCCAAGTGTGGTGCAAAAGGCGCAATTGCTTGGCAAAGTGGCTCCAAAATTGCTTTTTTATTGCATTTAACTTGATTAAGTTCATTTACTACAATCATAAATGCGCTTACCGACGTATTAAAAGAGAACTGCTCGATATCTTCGGATACCTTTTTTAATAATTTATGTAAGATTTTTAATTCTTCAGCCTCAGGCGCTTCATTTGTGGTTTTTAATTCACCCGTCTCATTAAAAAATAAATGATAGAATTTTCTTAAAAACTTACTAACCCCTTCAATTCCTGCGGTATTCCATGGCTTGCTAAGTTCGATTGGGCCTAAAAACATTTCATACATTCTGAAACAGTCCGAACCATATTTTGCAATAATGTGATCGGGGTTTACTACATTGTATTTTGATTTAGACATTTTCTCTACCTCCCAGCCACAAATATATTGCCCTTCTTCAAGTTCAAAAGTGGCATTAGCAAATTCGTGACGCCATTTTTTAAATGCTTCAGTATCCAAAACGTCATTTTCTACAATATTGACATCCACATGAAGTGGCGTTACTTGTTTTGAATCGGTGATTTTATTCTTTGAAATAAAATGATTTGGGTTTGAATTGCAACGATAAACAAAATTACTTCTACCTTGAATCATTCCTTGATTGATAAGCCTTTTGAAAGGTTCGAAAAAAGAAATTAAATGGAGATCATACAAGAAATTGGTAAAGAATCGTGAATATAATAGATGACCTACGGCATGTTCGGTGCCACCGACATATACATCTACTTGATTCCAATAGTCCGTAATCGCTTTATCTGCAAAATGAGCGTTATTATTTGGGTCCATGTAACGCAAAAAGTACCATGAGCTTCCAGCAAAAGCCGGCATGGTGTCTGTTTCTCTTGTGTAGCCATCAATTTCATTTACCCATTTTTGATTTCTTGCCAATGGAGAACTTCCATCTGCGGTAGGAAGAATCTCATCAACTTCTGGATTGGTTAATGGAAGCTGGTCTTCGGAAATTGGGTACGCGATGTCATTTTTCCAAATAATTGGAATGGGTTCTCCCCAATATCTCTGACGACTAAAGCCCGCATCTCGAAGTCTAAATTGGGTTTTAGGTTCGCCAATATGCTGAAGTTTAAGTTTTTTGAGTATGCTATCGAGCGCTTGCGCATAGTCGAGGCCATTTAAAAAATCGGAATTGATATAAGTTCCTTTTTTTGATCCTATTTCAGCGTGTTCTTCTTTCGATTTATCTAAAATCTCAATAATTTCAATGTTGAAATGGGTTGCAAATTTTTGGTCGCGCTCGTCTTCGGCCGGAACAGCCATAATAGCGCCCGTCCCGTAACCCATCAATACATATTCTGCAATATAAATTGGGATTTCTTGGTGGGTTATTGGGTTTTTGGCATAAGCTCCGGTAAATTGTCCCGTTACCTTTTTTTCTGCTTGTCGGTCGATGTCACTTTTAGATTTGCAATAATTCTGATAAGCTTCAACTTCTTTTTTGAAGTTGCTTGATGTGATTTTTTCAATCAAAGGATGTTCGGGTGACAAAACGGCAAAAGTGCTTCCAAAAATAGTATCAGGTCTTGTCGTGTATACTTTTATCGTCTCTTCATTGCATTTAAAATCGATTAAAGCGCCTTGGCTTTTTCCAATCCAATTGCGTTGTTGTTCTTTTAAAGATTCTGTAAATTCGAGGGATTCTAAATTGTCAAGCAGTCGCTGTGCATAAGCCGAAATACGAAGAAACCATTGTTTCATGGTTTTCTTTATCACCGGATGTCCGCCTCGTTCACTTTTTCCATTAATAACTTCGTCATTTGCTAAAACCGTTCCTAACGCTTCGCACCAGTTGACTTCGGCGTAATCTACATAAGCCAAACGGTAGTGCATCAAAATATCATTTTTTTCTTTTTCTGAAAATTGATTCCAATCTTCCGCCGAAAAAGTAGGTACTTCTTTATTCGTAAATGCGGTATTGTTATGGTTTCCATGGGTTTCAAAATGATTGATTAAAACCGAAATCGGATATGCTTTTTGATTTTCATAACAATAAATGCTATCAAACAATCGAAGAAAAATCCATTGCGTCCATTTGTAATATTTTGGACCACTTGTAATAACTTCGCGACTCCAATCATAGTTATAGCCAATATTGTTGATTTGTTTTTTATAAGTTTCAATATTTTTGGTTGTAGCATCGGCAGGATGAATACCTGTTTCGATGGCATATTGTTCGGTTGGGAGTCCAAAACTGTCAAATCCCATGGGATGCAAAACGTTAAAACCTTGCATTTTTTTGAATCGTGCGTATATATCACTCGCTACATAGCCCAGTGGGTGTCCAACGTGAAGTCCTGCGCCACTTGGATAAGGAAACATGTCTAAAACATAATGTTTTGGAAGCGAGGGGTCATTTGTAGTCTCATAAACTTTATTATCATTCCAATATGCCTTTGCCCATTGGTCGATTTCTGTGATATTATAACTCATAAAACGCGGAATTGTATGTTTTTTATTTGAATAGGCAAATATAAGTTATTTTGTTCAAAAAAAGATTAATTCAAAAGTTTGAATTTTGGGGGTTCTAAAATCTTTATGTTTTTTGCGCGCCGGATAGGAGCGGACATGAAGCGAAGCGGAATAAAGCGTATAGCCGGTTTACGCGCCCAAAATAAAAAAGCCATCTGAATAAACAGATGACTTGGTTTTATTGGATTTTTTTTGACTATTCTGTTAATAGTTTACCTTTTTAAATTGAGTTTGATTCGTTTGTTCGATTTGTATTAAGTAAATACCTTTTGAAGGATTTGGAATTTGAATTTGGGCTTGTTTTTGATTTTGAATAGGTTTTTCAATCAAAAGTTTGCCGTCAATTCCGAAAACTCGTATTTGTTGAATCGTTTCATCAGATGTAACTTGAAGCTGTCCGCTTTCATTGAAATACGCATTGAAATTAGACGCGTCATTCTGATTGACAATTACTTTACTTTTTGACTTGAGCGTGTTTACAGTTGTATTGGTAATGATTGCTGGATTTTTGTCAAAGTAAATATAAGCCGTGTTTTTAAGTTGCGTCCCTTCAGGTAATTGTTTTTTAAGCGGTAAAGTATATGTAATATAACCTTGGCTTAGTGCTTCACTTTCTGCTTTTGGCGTTAAATGGATGTTATCGAAATACCAAATTAATTTTCCATTTTCTTGTTTTACCAATCGGAATGGATGCGAAGCTTTACCTATTTTGATATTGCTTAGGTCAAAGTTAGGATCAATTTGATCTTCGATACGCACTTTATAGGTTCTCCAGTTTCCTTCATTTTGAAAACGAACGAGATAGCTGATTTCAGGAGTTGAAGGGTCAATGTTTCCATCAATACCTTCTCCTTTAGGTGAAGGCGTTTTATCATTAGGGTCGTATGAACCAACAACACTGTCGCAAGCATAAGAAACATTATTCGATGGGTCGATGTCGCCAGAAAGTGATAAAATTCGAGCGGTATCACATTTTATACTTCCTAAAGTAAACGTATTTGGAGTATGCACGGCTACATAAATATATCCAATGGCTCCTGGTGCTAAAACCCCTAGATTAAATAAGGCTTTATTTCCTAATGTAAATGAAACAGGAGGATTTGCAGATACAATACTTGCACCAGCAGGAATGCTGTATTCAACCGTTGCATTTTCAGATGTTGTGCCTATATTTTTGTATTCAATCCAAACGTATCTTGAGGTATCTATAATATAAGGCCATCCGCTGTAATGATATACGGCAAGGTTTTTTCCAGCTTGTGGAGCATAAACTACATCACAAAATGTATCTTTACACCCTTTGCTATCTTCGATTTGAAGACAAACTAAATAACTGCCTTGGTTAGGATATGTATGATTTGGATTAAATTGTGTTGATGTTGTGCCATCCCCAAAAGTCCAAAGGGTTGTTGTAATCGAATCGTATTTAGAGTGCGAATTATTAAAAAATGTTTTATTAGACCCTGTATTTTTGTCTTGAGCGTAAAAATAGGCTTCACAACATTTTGTGTTTGAATCTATAGCGTGTATCGTATAGGTAGCAGTACACTGATTAAAGCTATCATAAGCGGTAACTGTATAAACTCCAGAACTAAGATTATTTAGGATTTTTGAAGTACTGCCATTACTCCAAGTGTATGAAATTGTATTTGAGCTCATATTATTGCTATAATATGCTACTGCTTCAAGACGAATATCGTTGGTTACACAACTATCATCGAAAAGGGTATATACATTAAAAAAGTCGCAAATACTACAAGTTGAGTCCACATAATATCCACTAATTGAATCTATACAGCCATAAGTTAAATCAGTAATGATAACGGAGTATTGACCTGATACTAAACCAGAGATATTGCTTGAAGTACTTCCGTTGCTCCAAAGATAACTATAGTTTGAAGAACCATTAGCCGAAGTATATAATAATAAATCATTAGTGTTACAAGAATCAATATGGTAAATGTCACCTTTGAAATAATTACAGTTAAAATTATTATTGTTGGTACTATCAGTAATATAAGTTGAAAAAGAATCCATACAATTATTTACAGTATCATAAATGATTAATTTATAAGTTCCTGAAGTAGCGTTGTTTAATATATTGGAATTATTATTTATTGCAGAATTATTTTTATACCAAAAATACATAGCAGTGGATGATGTATAGTTTGCTTTTAAGCTTACATCATTAGAATTGTTGCCATCTGAAAGTATATAAAAATAAGCAGAAATTGTAGAACAAGGATTCGCAGTATATACCGAATCATATATGTAAGTTGAAAATGAGTCTAAACAGTTAGAAATAGAATCATGAACAAAAAACTTATAGGTTCCTGCGCCTAAGTTAGATGCAGTATTTGTATTTACAATTAAATTTAAGTTGGGATTGTATTTGAAGATTTGAAACCAATATTTGCCACTGCCTCCACTTGCTGATAAAGTCATGGTTACATCGTTGGAGCTAGAACCGTCATATGTTTTTACGGCCGTTAAGTTTAATTGATTACAGTTGTATGAACCGGTGTCAGTTATGTAAACGGTAAGCGTGTCGAGGCAGTTGTTTAAAGTGTCAAAAGCGTTTATGCTATATGTTCCAGCACTTAGATTTGTAAAAGTACTTGTTGAATATCCAACATAAGTATTATTACCATTAACATTCTTCATTAAATTATAGCCAATAGAATTACTACCACCTATTGCTGAAGCACTTAATGTAGCGTCATTCGTATTGGGGCCGTCATAGGTTTGTGTAGCACTTACATTAAAATTACTACATTGCGCTGTACTGTTTTTATAAAAAAACAAAATACCAACCAGCAGAATTGATATTCTCAAAAATAAACCTTTGTTTTTCATTTTTTTGATTTTAAGGTGATTAAATAATTTACTTCAAAATTAGTTCTTGTTGAAATGCGAAATTTGCATAAAAAATGCATTTTGTTAGATGGTTTTTGAATTTTGAATATTAAAAAAAATCGCATTTATATAAATGCGATTTTTAGATTAATATGGAATAGGTTCTTTTTTATGGTTTTATCGTATAAATTTTATTGATTTTTGATCATCTATGTGTATGAAATAGATTCCGTTAGACCATAGATCTAATGGGATTTGATTTTTCTCATAAGGTGAAAATACACTCGAATACATTAATTGACCTAATAAATCATATATTTTTACTTGATGTAAATTTGCATTTTTATTATTAATATACAATTGTTTAGAAGAAGTAATATAATATATTTCAATATCTTTAAATTTTGTAGATGCAATGCTTAACTTAATCGTATCTATAATATCGAAACTCGTTTTCCAATTGCAATTTAATATATCAGACGAAATAAGTACCCAAGTATTTCCATTTGAATTGTTATTTGAAGTCGTATTTGTGGAGTTATCTTTCCAAACATATTTCAAGCTTGGATAATTGGGCGATAGAAAAGCAATTAAATCAACATCTCCAGCATTTGGGCCGTCCGCAATTTTATTGATGTTCGCATTAAAGAGTTTGCAAGAATCAAAAAGATTAAAACGAAAGGTGTCTCCTTGAATTGGAATTAAATCTCCATTATTGTCAACTAAAGCAATGCTATCTAATAGAATTTCAATACGAACCTTAGAAGTGTCAATTTTTCCAATATCAACTTCAATGATTACAATTTCAACAGCTCCAAGTTCTCCAGTAATGTCCTTATTATCAAATTTCTTTTTAACAATCGAAGCTTGATTAAAATTATTCAAAGTTGTTTGTGATTCAATTTTAAAGACTTCGATATCCGAAGGATTTATATTGGTGTTTGTGCTAAAATTAAATTGAACTTGTTCTTTTGGTAAGGTTTTTAATAAAATATTGTCTTTGTAAACCTTTGCTGAGTAACTAAATCCGACTCCTTGTGCAATTAAATTCTGTTGTAATGTCGAAATTTGTGTTTTTAAACGCAATCGAATCGAATCTTTTTGAAATAACGTATCTTTAATTTCAGGTAAAATTGATAGTTTATTTATGG
>Ga0208595_1000457_pt1 | contig 15673 bp, 19 predicted proteins | sample LakMenEpi28Jun11_FD_150742 | JGI IMG/M metagenome (GOLD analysis project Ga0208595, IMG submission 150742) | Freshwater microbial communities from Lake Mendota, WI - 28JUN2011 deep hole epilimnion (SPAdes) | ecosystem: Environmental > Aquatic > Freshwater > Lake > Epilimnion/Euphotic zone ...
GGACCACTTAAATCCACCTTCGCGGTTTGAGGCCATACTGTTCAGTGCAAGGCGGCAAGCGCAGGGCTTAGTGGTTCTAAGTCCAAGCTTGCCAACGTGGCAATGGACAGTATGGGTCAAATCCGAAGGACGTCTTGACGCCGCGAAGGTGGATTTAAGTGGTCCTGACCCTAAGCCATCATTTTCAACAGCGGCGCGATGGCGCAATATTTTCTACATGCTATTCAGACGCAAGATAGGTAGGAGTCGCGCACGGTTCGCAGCGAAAGCTGCTGCATATGGGGGGTGAACATGCGTAAAAAATGGCTTTTGGGGGTGCTTGGGCTAATCGGGCTTGTGTGCGCGGTTGCTTATACGCAGCGCGACACAATCGCGATGGCGCTTATTGGTCGCGCCGCAGATGGCGCTATGGCGCGCAACGTGATGGCGGATTTGCCGGTTGACCAACTGCATGTTGGTTTCTGTGGAACAGGTTCCCCCTTACCAAGCCGCGATCGCGCGGCCGCCTGTACTGTGGTTATCGCCAATGGCAGGCTGTTCGTATTCGACATGGGTGAAGGTTCTGGCGAAACATTGTCCCTGATGGGGATGCCGCTGGATAAAGTGCAAGGCGTGTGGCTGACGCATTTACACAGCGACCATTTCGAAGGCCTTGGCCCATTTACCTTGCAACGCTGGGCAGGGACGAGCGCCAAAACGCCTTTGAAGGTGTCCGGCCCCAGTGGCGTCTCCGAAATCACTGACGGGTTGAACGCGGCCTATCGCATTGATTCCACTTACCGTGTTGCGCATCATGGCGAAGCCGTTGTGCCGCCGTCCGGCTTTGGTATGACAGGCGCGGCTATCCAGCCGGGGATAGTGTATGCGGGCAACGGCGTCCGTATCACGGCGTTTGCCGTCGACCATGACCCAATCACTCCCGCATTTGGCTATCGCGTCGATTATAATGGCAAGAGCGTCACGATCACAGGCGACACGGCGTTTACGCCGAAACTTGCGGTTGCGGCCAAGGGTTCGGATCTGTTGTTGAGCGAGCTGCTTTCCCCGCGGATCGTCGCTACGCTCGCCAACAGCGCGCAAAAGGCTGGCATGGCCAACCGCGCCAAAATTTTTGACGACATCCAAAATTACCATATCAGCCCCGAACTGGCCGCCGATGTTGCCACGTCGGCCGATGTGGGCATGCTCGCCTTCACGCATATCGTGCCGTCTGTACCCAAATTGCTCGAGTTTGCGTTATTAGGTGAAGCGGGCACCCGTTATGACGGGCCAATATCGGTCATGCATGATGGTGATGTTATCAGTATATCCGGCCCGAAAACGTTCAAAACGCGCAATTTGCTAAAGTAATCGCAAAAAGGCTAAGGCCACGATATGGATAGCTTGCTTGTCTTGATTTTGTCTGCTGCGGCGATGACGGCGATTGTGGGAACGCGCTATTTGCTTGTCAGCGGCGCGTTCGCTTGGGCAACCAAGCTCCGGGAACCCGGGCTATATGCTGGCCTTGATATCCAGATTAAGCGCGAAATCGGCTGGAGCCTTGCCAGCGCTGCCATCTATGGCATTCCTGCCGGTATTGTTGCCTGGGGCTGGGATAGCTTTGGCTGGACGCAGATATACACCGACGTGAACGCGTTTCCTGCGTGGTATCTTCCGGTTTCGGTTTTCCTGTATTTAGGGGCGCATGATACGTGGTTTTATTGGACGCACCGCCTGATGCATCGACCATTTTGGTTCAAGGCTGCACATGCGGTTCACCATGAAAGCCGCCCGCCGACCGCTTGGGCCGCGATGGCCTTTCATCCATGGGAGGCGTTGTCCGGCGCGTTCGTCATACCCGTGCTGGTTTTTCTAATACCCGTTCATGTTGGGGCATTAGGCGCTGTGTTAGCGATCATGACTATCATGGGCGTGACCAACCATATGGGGTGGGAATGCTTTCCCAAATTCATAGTTAATGGCAGGTTGGGGCGCTGGCTGATAACGGCGACGCACCACCAGAAGCACCATGACGCATATAGGGGGAATTATGGTTTATATTTCAGGTTTTGGGACAAAATGTGCGGCACTGATCTTGGCCTCGGCGATTGGAGCCGCCGCCCTCACGAGCGGAGCTGAGGCAACAGAATCCCCCGCAACGCTTGAGGTCAATATTTATGGCCTGCGCAGTATGAAGGGCAATGTTCTGGTCTGCGTTACCGCAAATCCCCGCTTTTTCCCCGACTGCGGTAAAGATCCGAAAAGCTTTCGCGCCACTGTGCCAGCGCGCGATTCTGCCCAGGTTTCCTTCCGCGGCATTGCCCAAGGTACCTATGCGGTAGCCTTGGTCCATGATGAAAATGGCAATAACAAAATGGACATGGCCATATTCGTTCCGAAAGAAGGCTTTGGTTTTTCGCGCAATCCCGCGATCGTCACTGGGCCGCCGAAGTTCAAAGCTGCCGCTTTTGCCATTGATTCCCCTGAAGTCAGCCAGCGGGTTAAAATGAAATATATGCTCTAATGCGCATAGCTTTAGTGTAAGAGGAACTAAGTGAACATTTGGGTCGTTCCCATATCTGGTTCAACGGGAGCATTTCATGACGATCTTTAAATACTGCGCCGCCGCCTTGTTTGCTAGCGTCGCGCTTTGCGCACCTGCCTTTGCTCAAGAAGATCAAGCGCCCGCAGACGAACGCCCCAATCGCAGCGTATTTGCCGGTGACTGGGTGACGGTTGGCCTTGGTGCAGGCTTAAGTCCCAGCTACGATGGGTCCGACCAATATGAACTTTTTCCGGCACCGCTTGTTCAAGGTAGCGTCAAAGGCATTGACTTTGGCGCACGTGGCCCGGGGCTGTATGTTGACCTCATCGCCGATGGAAACAGTGGCAAGGATGTGAAATTCCTCGCAGGCCCTTTGTTACGTTTCCGCATGGACCGCAATGGCGATATCAAGGACCCCGTGGTCCGTTTGCTGGGCAAGGAAGATGTCGCTATCGAGGTCGGTGCCACCGCTGGGGTGTCATTCTCCAAAATACTGCATCGCTTCGATGTCGTAACCATTTCCAGCGACATTCAGTGGGATGTGGCCGGCGCACATAAGGGCCGCATCATCAGCCCAAGCATCAGCTATGCTACGCCATTGTCGACCGCGATATTTACTATGTTCAGCCTGTCGGCAACGCATGTAGACGGCAATTACGCCGATACCTATTTCAGCATCGATCAAGCCGGTAGCATCGCAAGCGGACTGCCGCTATTCGACGCGAAGGGCGGCTGGAAAAGCTATGGCGCAAGCCTGCTCGGCGCGGTCGATTTATCAGGCGACGCGCGCGATGGCGGATGGGGAATCTATGGTCTCATCAATTATTCCCGGTTAACCAACGATGCCGCACGATCACCCGTCACATCGCTGCGCGGCGACGCGGACCAATGGTTTATGGCGGGCGGGATCAGCTATACCTTTTGAGGAGGGAGCCGCGCTAGAGCGCGTTTATCGGCAATCTTAGATAGACATGCCCGCCCGGTGATGCCGGTGGTAGCGCGCCCGCTCTGATATTCACCTGAAGCGCTGGTAGGATGAGTTGCGGCGCCTCCAATGTTTTGTCGCGCGCGGTCCGCATGGCAATGAACTCTGCTTCGCTGATGCCGTCATGCATGTGGACATTGTGCGCGCGCTGGTCGGCAACGGTCGTTTCCCAGACATATTCGCTTCGCCCTTTGGGCAAATAATCATGGCCGACAAAAATGCGCGTTTCAGGCGGCAGGTCGAGTATCTTGCGTATGGACCCGTAAAGCGCGTGCGCGCTTCCGCCAGGGAAATCGGCGCGCGCGGTGCCATAATCCGGCATGAACATGGTGTCTCCGACAAATGCCGCATCACCGATGACATAAGTTACACAAGCGGGCGTGTGGCCGGGCGTGTGCAGAACGTTGATTGAAAGGTTACCAAGTTGCAAACTATCGCCGTCCTTTACCAAGCGGTCGAAAGCTGCCCCGTCATGGGTGACATCGTCGGCTTCAAACAATGCGCCGAATATTGTTTGAACCTGCGTAATCTGCGCGCCAATGACAACAGGGGCACCCGTGACTTGGCGTAGATGATGCGCGGCCGAAAGATGGTCGGCATGGGCGTGCGTTTCCAACACATAGATGATGTCGAGACCCTGACCTGCCGCCGCCGTGAGCAGCGCATCAGCGGAAGTTGTTGCTATGCGACCATTACGCGGCGTGAAATCGAGGACGGGGTCAATGATCGCGGCTTTTTTCGTGGCGGGGTCGTAGACAATATAGCTGACGGTATTGGTCGCATGATCGAAAAAAGCTTGGACGGACGGATGCATGAGTCGTCTCCTTCTTCATTTATATTAGCAATTGCTAAATTAGATTAAAAGCATATAATCACATCATGTTTGATATGACCCGTTTTGACCTCAGCCTGTTTGAGGAAAGTGCTGGCCGCGCCGCGGCGTTGTTGCGTCTGCTGAGCAATGAAAAACGGCTGATGGTCTTGTGCCAGCTTGCCGATGGCGAACTATCGGTGAGTGAAATCCAATCGCGTATTGGCCTGTCGCAATCCGCCTTGTCGCAGCATTTGGCACTTTTACGTGACGAAGGCGTTGTGGCGACACGGCGTGAACGCCAAACAATCTATTACCGTGTCGCCGACCAGGCCGCGATGCGCATCATGCAGACGCTGGCCGAACTCTTCTGCCCACCCGAAATGAGGACGCATATATGACCGCTTTACTCCACCCACTTACACCGCAACAGGTGCGTGAACGTCTCGATGCCGGACGCGCCATCTTGGTCGACATTCGGGAGGCAGATGAATTTGCCCGCAGCCATATCACTGGCGCCCAGTCACAACCGCTGTCGACATGGGAAAAGGCGCATCTGTCGGTTGATCCCGACGCCGATGTAATTTTCACCTGCAAGTCGGGCATGCGCACCGCTTGTGCCTGTGATCGCCTTGCCGCGCGGGTGAACGGCGATGCCTTTGTAATGCAGGGCGGGCTGGATGCATGGACCAAGGCTGGCTTGCCCGTGGCAACCAATGCCGACGCGCCGATGGAGATTATGCGTCAAGTGCAGATTGCCGCAGGTTCGCTTGTGCTCATCGGCGTTCTGCTTGGCTTTCTTGTTTCTCCTGCATGGTTTGGTCTATCTGGGTTCGTCGGGGCAGGGTTGACCTTTGCTGGCATCAGCGGATTTTGCGGCATGGCACGATTGTTGATGCTTGCCCCGTGGAACCGTGTGAAGGCCATCTGACATGGCGATGGAGACACTGTTGCTTGCCGGACTTGGCGGCGCCTTAATTGGGCTGCTTCTGACCTTATTTGGCGGCGGCGGATCGGTACTGGCAACGCCGTGGCTGATTTATGTTGTTGGCCTGACGGACACCCACGCCGCGATTGGCACATCCGCAGCGGCGGTCGCGGTGAATGCGTCCATCGGACTTGCCGCCCAATCACGGGCAGGGCGAGTCAAATGGCCTTGCGCGATTACCTTCGGGATAGCCGGGCTCGCAGGCGCGCTTGTGGGCGCACAATTGGCAAAGCAAGTGGATGGTGACGCATTGCTGATGTGGTTTGCAATTGCGATGATCGCCATTGCAGGTTCCATGCTCATTCCAAAGAAAAGCGATGGCGACCCTGCTGTGCGTCTTACGCCTCCGATGGTGCTGAAACTTGCGCCGATCGGCTTGATTGCGGGCCTTGCCGCAGGGTTTTTCGGCATTGGCGGTGGGTTCCTCATTGCGCCGGGGCTGATGGCGTCTACCGGCATGACGCTCGCCAACGCTGGCGCATCGTCTTTGGTGTCGGTCAGCTTGTTTGGCGGAGCAACCAGCCTGTCTTATGCCGCGTCAGGACAGCTGATCTGGCCACTGTTCGGTGCGTTAGTTGTCGGCGGTGCAGGCGGAACACTGGCGGCATTGCCATTGGCAAAGCTGCTGGAAAAACGCACCGCAATTGCCCGCACGATATTCGCGTTGATGGTCATCGCCGTCGCGATATTTATCTTGCTGGACTGACTGCGCCGCCTCGGCTATCTCATTTTATCCCCGGGGAGTCGAACGACTGAGAGGCGGTGCTGATATGCCCGCGACCCGCTGAACCTGATCCCGTTTGCACGGGCGTAGGGAGGTGAGACCGCAGTCAGTCCGGGGGACTGGCGAGGACCGAGCCCGGTCTTCACGCTTACTCGCTTTCCTTATGACATTTTGGAGAGAGATAATGGCAGACGTTCCCGCACGCACTGAGATCGGCGTCACCACTGGCCCTATTCGTGGCAGCAAGAAAATCCATGTTGGCCCGTTGAACGTCGCGATGCGCGAAATCCATTTGGAACCTAGCTCCGGCGAGCCACCTGTGCGCGTGTATGACACCAGCGGCCCCTATACCGACAGCAACGCCCGCATCGACATTAGCGTTGGCCTTCCCGAACTGCGCCGCCCGTGGATCATGACGCGCAACGATGTGACTGAAGTCACCCAGCGCGAGGTAAAACCCGAAGACAATGGCCAGCTTGGCCCCGACCGCAGCGGCGGCATCGCCCCATTCCCTAATGTCCGCAAGCAAGTGCTCCGTGCAAAGCCCGGCAACAACGTCAGCCAAATGCATTATGCGCGTAAGGGTATCATCACCCCTGAAATGGAATATGTCGCGGAGCGCGAAAATCTGGGCCGCGCGCGGCTTGCCGATTATAAACGCGATGGCGAGAGCTTTGGCGCGTCGATCCCCGATTATGTCACGCCCGAATTTGTCCGCGACGAAATCGCCCGTGGCCGCGCGATCATCCCCAACAATATCAACCACCCTGAATCCGAACCGATGGCGATTGGCCGCAATTTCTTGGTCAAGATCAACGCCAATATCGGCAACAGCGCGGTTGCATCGAATGTGGCGACTGAGGTCGACAAGATGGTCTGGTCGATCCGCTGGGGCGCGGACACCGTGATGGACTTGAGCACGGGCCGTAACATCCACGACACCCGCGAATGGATCATCCGCAATTCGCCTGTTCCCATCGGCACTGTGCCGATTTATCAGGCGCTGGAAAAGGTCGGCGGCGTGGCAGAAGACCTGACATGGGAAATCTTCGCCGATACGTTGATTGAGCAAGCTGAACAGGGCGTCGATTATTTCACCATCCACGCCGGCGTCCGCCTGCCTTATGTTCCATTGGCGGCAAAGCGCATGACGGGCATCGTGTCACGCGGCGGCAGCATCATGGCGAAATGGTGCTTGGCGCATCATAAGGAAAGCTTCCTCTACGAACGCTTTGACGAAATCACCGAGATTATGAAGGCCTATGACGTTGCCTACAGCCTTGGTGACGGCCTGCGCCCCGGCAGCATTTACGACGCCAATGACGAAGCGCAATTTGCCGAGCTCTATACGCTGGGTGAGCTGACGAAGCGCGCATGGGCGCAGGATGTTCAGGTCATGATCGAAGGGCCAGGGCATGTCCCGATGCACAAGATCAAAGAGAATATGGAAAAGCAGTTGGAGGCGTGTGGCGAGGCACCATTCTACACGCTTGGACCGCTCACCACCGACATCGCGCCGGGATATGACCATATCACCAGCGGCATCGGCGCGGCGCAGATCGGTTGGTACGGCACCGCGATGCTCTGCTACGTCACGCCAAAAGAGCATTTGGGCCTGCCTGACCGTGACGATGTGAAGGTCGGCGTGATCACCTATAAGCTGGCCGCGCATGCCGCCGACTTGGCCAAGGGCCACCCCGCCGCGCAAGTCCGCGACGATGCGTTAAGCAAAGCACGCTTCGAATTCCGCTGGCGCGACCAATTCAACCTCAGCCTCGACCCCGAAACGGCCGAGCAATATCATGACCAGACGTTACCTGCGGAGGGCGCCAAAACCGCGCATTTCTGTAGCATGTGCGGGCCGAAATTCTGCTCGATGAAGATCAGCCAGGAAGTGCGGGAGTTTGCGCGGTTGCAAAACCAGTCAGCGGAAGCGTTCATTGCCGCCGAAGAAGCAGAAGCCGGCATGGCCCAGATGAGCAAGGTCTATGACGAGACCGGGCGGGAACTGTATATGGGCGCTGGTGATCGGGAGTGTGATTGATTTTATTAAGCGCAAAAATTATAAAAGGAGACTTGAACTTCTTGAACTGGAGTTTAAGTATTTTGTTTATATTCAATAATTTGGAGTCAAGCCGTGAATTTGCATATTGGGCGGGTTATTCTTCCCCTCGCCAGAACAGGACCAGGCGGGATTCTAAATCTCATCGGCACCTGTTTTGCAGTCAGTCCTCGCAGATTCGTTACCGCTGCGCATGTTACCGGTCCGAGCGATGATGGATTGTCCGCTATAATTGGCCGTGTTGATTCGCTTGCTGATTATCAAGACCCTTCAGATACTTCGGTAACAGCGACCTCACTAAAGATCGTGAATTACAGTCCTCTGCATGACATAGCTATTTTGGAACTTATCGAACCGGAAAGTCGAGTTGCGTTCGGTTACAGTTTAGGTAGTACGGACATGATCGTTCCCGGCGCGCCTGTTCTGAGCTTGGGATATCCTCACACAGATCATGGAAGGCTGGTGCTTACTCAGCAGTCCAGCATGGTTGGTGCGCGGGTCCTTCTCGAAGCGGAGGGCATCAAGATAAAGCATGTCGTTCTCAACACTCAGACACGCCCCGGGCACTCGGGCGGGCCCGTTTTTTCGGCAGACGGATTTCATGTTTGCGCAATGATAGTCGGCGGATATGCGCCGTCTGGAGGCGGGGGGATTTCATTGGGCGGCGTCGATCCACAAACATTACATCAAACTACTCATGCAATCTCTGCAGAATACATCCGGGAGCTATTGTGATGTTGGAGATTGAACTTACGCCGGAAGGTTGGTTTGACGGACTGTCGGCAATCCAGTCGGAAACTCTTCAAACGCTAATTAGCGGAGGCAAATCTGAAGACGAAGTAGGTGAACTGTGGCTGTCGAAAACGGGCTCTCAAAACACAGCAGGATTTGGAACTGGCGGTCCTATTGAAAGTTTTTATGCCAATGTGAAAAGGGAGTTTGTCGCGTTCATTTGTGGTGATGCGAAATATGAAAAAGAACGCGAGCAGGCTAGTGCGATTTGGAACGGTCAGGGAAAAGTGGGACTTGTAAGTATGACCGCTGCGGTTATTGCTAGCACTGTTGGACTAGCTGCTGCGGCTGTAGTTCCAGTTGTCGCTTTGTTGTTTTCGTTGACCGCAAAGATCGGTCTGAATGCGTTTTGTGAGGCCTGCAAATCTGACGATAAATGAGATCCTCAACAGAGTTCTGGGCATTCTAATCGTTCAGCTTGTTTCGCCGCAAGACCCGCCATCAACATCGGTTCATGGACAACTGCTTAGACACAATACTAATTGTCCAATCACCCCAACCGCACCAACGCCTCATCCAGCGCCTGCAAAAATCGTGACCGGTCGGCTTTGGCAAAGGAATTACGGTGACAGGTGCGACAACCCCTAAATTTCGCCAAAATGAAAATGTTAAAAAATCCGCTTTCCTTAACATATATCCATGATATGTTCGAAAAATCCGAATTTTCGAACATGCCGGTCCCGATATGTTAAAAGAGACATACCAAATTCCCGCTCTCCCGCCGCCCAGTGCGTCGGAAACCATCGCCGGGAATTCGGGAATTACCATGGCAGGTGCGATATCTCCTAAGCTGACACATAGCCGCTAACCCCTCCACGCACCGCCGATACTCTCCCGCCCGTGCTTTTGCTGCGTGACATTCTGGCGGGGCGGGTTAGGGTTAAGAATGACCACAACATCGAAAAACCCCAATTGGTTCGACATCGGCATGGATGCCTGGGCGCTTGCCGCCGAATCCAATATAGTAATCGGGATGCGGATCGGCAGTCTGGCGCAAGGCGGGCCGGCTGCGGTGCAAGAGGCGGGGCGGATGGTGTCTGAGAAGGTCGCGGCGAACATAAAGCTTGGCTGCGACCTGATGACCGGAAAGCTGGGTAGCACCCCCGAGGCGATCGTTAGCGGCAGCATCGCGCATTATGCCAAAAGTGTGGTCGCAAACCGGAAAAGACTAAGTGATACGCCTGCGACGCAAATGATCGAAAATGGCGCTGAGCAGGAATAAGCCGCTATTTTCGCTTCTAGTTTGCACATTATGTAAATCAGGCGTATAAGGGTAGCACGCTATCGTCGACCGCGACGGATTTTTGAGGCGCGTCTCCGGTCACAAAATCGGAACGGGCAACGTTTTTCCTACCACGACTTGGCTACCCACTTGGCGCTGTTGTCAGGTGGTCACCTGTTTCGTGAAAGGAACATATTATGCCAGTAGGCACCGTAAAATTTTTCAATGCAGACAAAGGCTATGGCTTTATCGCGCCTGATGGCGGCGGTGATGACAGCTTCGTGCACATCTCGGCTGTTCAGGCAGCCGGCATGCACACGCTGGATAAAGAACAGCGCGTGAATTTCGAAGTCGAAATTGGCCGCAACGGTAAGGCTTCGGCCATCAACCTATCCGCAGCTGATTAATCAGCCGCAAAAGCAAAAAAAGGGCTGCCGAAAGGCGGCCCTTTTTTTGTGTTCTAGTCGAAAAGCTCTTCGAGAAACGATTTCTTTCGCTTCTTATAGGGGTAGCCATGGCCATAGCCTTGATGCGGCATAGGATAGCCCTGTGGGGCAAAGCCGCCTTGGGGTGGCGGTGGTGCCTGCGGGGCAGGCGCAGGTTGCGGCGGCATGTCGGCAGCGGCGCTGCGTTCGATAATCTTATCCAGCTCACCACGATCCAGCCATACGCCGCGACATTGTGGGCAATAATCAATTTCGACACCTTGGCGATCACTCATGACAAGTGGCACCTTGCAAACAGGGCACGGCATTCCAACGGCTGCATTCATTTCGGGTCTCCTCCTCAATCGATGAAGCGGTCCGACATCGCCGTCACCTGACGACCAGAGGGGCCCGGCCCGCATTTCCCGAACTAGGCGTTGCGTGACCGGATTTCAAGAAGGGTGGGCGCTAATTCAGCGCGGCCCCCGTCATCCACATGGCGGATAAAATAATGATTGCCAGTAAAAGCGATATGGCCAGGACATAACGCAGGCTGACATTTTTGACTCCGCCGCTCGCTTCAACCTCAGTCACATCGATTTTGTCGCCGTTCTTATGCATGTTCTCATTCCTTTTCTCATGAGCGGACAAGGTTAGAACGCTGGACGAGGAAAGAAGGTGCCAAATGTTACCGCGATTTAACAAATGGCCTCAATCCGCGAAGGTGGATTTAAGTGGTCCTGACCCTAATTTCCTTTATGTTCAGCACTGCCGTAGCGGCATTTCCCCTCACACGAAAGCGAGTTGCAATTTGCAACGATGTCAGTAAGATTTTTAGCACAAAATGGAGAGGCATATGGCGCAGGCTGAGACGACTATAGATGTTTTGATTGTGGGTGCCGGGCTGTCCGGTATTGGCGCTGCGGCGCATTTGACGATGCAATGCCCGAACAAAAGCTATGCGATTGTGGAACAACGCGCCGATATGGGCGGGACTTGGGATTTGTTTCGCTATCCCGGTATACGGTCAGACTCCGACATGCACACGCTGGGCTATCGTTTCAAACCATGGTTGCATGAAAAAACGATCGCGGATGGCCCCTCTATTCACGAATATGTTCATGAAACCGCTGACGAATATGGTATTTCTCCGCACATTCATTTTGGTCACAAGGTTGTCTCGGCCAATTGGTCGAGCCCCGATGCCCGCTGGCACGTCACGGCCAAGGCTGTCGATGGCGGTGCCGAACGGCATTTTGCGGCGCGGTTCTTGTTTATGTGCGCTGGTTATTACGACTATGATCAGGGCTATAAGCCCGATTTTGCGGGCGAAGCCGACTTTGGCGGTCAAATCATCCATCCGCAGCATTGGCCCAAGGATTTGGATTATAAGGGTAAGAAGGTTACAGTAATTGGCTCGGGCGCGACGGCGGTGACGATTGTCCCTGTGATGGCGCAACAAGGCGCGCAAGTTACCATGCTGCAACGTTCGCCAACCTATATGGTATCGCGGCCTGCCATTGACCCGTTTTCGAAGTTTGTGCGCAAGATCATGCCCGAGCGGCTGGCCTATGCGCTGACGCGGTGGCGCAATATCAATATGCAGCGTTTCACTTATTGGTATGCGCGACGGAACCCTGCAAAGCTGGGGGAGAAGTTGGTCAATATGGCGCGTGAGGCTTTGCCTGCGTCGGTTGATGTCGACACCCATTTTGTCCCGAAATACGGCCCATGGGAACAACGCCTGTGCCTCATTCCGGATAGCGACATGTTCACGGCGATTACCGAGGGCAAGGCGGAGGTTGTCACAGACCATATCGACCATTTCACCAAAACGGGCATCCAATTGAAATCGGGCAAGCATATCGAATCCGATATCGTCATCACGGCAACGGGGCTGAACCTTGTCACCATGGGCAAGACCGCCATCAGCGTCGACGGCAAAGCCGTCAATTTCGGTGCGCATTTCAATTACAAGGGCGTGATGTTCAACGACATCCCGAACTTTGCCAGCGTATTTGGATATATCAACGCATCTTGGACGCTAAAGACCGATATTGTGGCGGATTATGTTTGCCGCTTGCTATGGAAAATGGATGACAAAAATGCACTGGTGGCGACGCCGGTGCTGGATGATCCCGACATGCCCAAATTGCCATTTGTGACGGACTTTAGCTCCGGCTATTTCGCGCGCAGTTTCGATAAGCTACCAAAGAATGGCGATCGTCACCCATGGCGTGTTTTGCAAAATTACGCGGCAGAGAAGAAAATCCTGACTCAAGACCCTATTGATGACGGTGTCATGGTGTTTTCGGCACCGCATTTTGCGGGCGTGCATAATGAGAATGCGGAAACGCTTATCGCTGCGGAATGACGTTGATGCGACGGGCGTCGAGTGCGCCCGGCAGCTTTTTCGAATTTTGGATTGTCGCGGCTACGCGGTGTGCGGGGCGGCGGTGCGATTGCATGAGCAAAAGAAAAATACGCGACATTTCTAAATTATCTCCCGTTCACGTTCCATTCCGGCTATCATAGCCGTTATGCGTTACGACAATCTGATCCAGCCTGACAATGAACAGGCCGCCACCCTGATTCATATCACCGACAAAGGCCGTTTTGAAACCTGGCTTGCGCTTCAATCCGATGTGGCCCGAACCGCCATTAAGGCGCAGAAGTTTGAAGGCAGTGCGAACGATATCGCCATCTTGCCCGGAGATAAGCCCGGGGAATGGTCTGTCGTCGCTGGCGTTTCGGATGCCGCTGTACCTGGTGTGTGGCATCTTGCTAAAGCAGCAGACAGCCTTCCCGAAGGGACCTATCGGCTTGCCGATTATGATGCGGGCGATGCTATGCTCGGCTGGATACTTGGGCAATATCGTTATCATGAATATCTGACCGAGCCGAAGCTTATGGGACCGCGGGTCTTGTTGGTGCGCGAGCCCGCCCGCATTCCCTTGGCCAATTTACAGGCCGCCGCAACCGCTTTGGTGCGCGATCTCGTCAATCGGCCAGCGGGCGACCTTGGGCCAAATGCGTTGGAGGCTGAGGCAAAGCGTATCGCAAAATCGCATAAGGCAGAGGTCACTGTCACCGCTGGCGAGGCATTGGAAACGGGCTATCCGCTCATCCACGCCGTTGGCAAGGCCGCGATGCGAGCGCATGCGCCGCGCCTGATTGAATTGGAATGGGGCGACCCGCGCCACCCGCGTATCGCGATTGTGGGCAAGGGCATTACGTTCGACACTGGTGGTCTGGATATCAAACCAGCCTCCGGCATGCGGCTGATGAAGAAAGATATGGGCGGCGCGGCGCATGCTTTGGCACTGGCGGAGCTGATTATGGCGGCGCATTTACCCGTGCGGTTACACATGCTCGTGGCAGCGGCAGAAAACAGCATAGCGGGCAACGCGATGCGTCCGGGCGACATTATCAAAAGCCGTAAGGGCATCAGCGTAGAAATCGACAATACCGATGCCGAAGGACGATTGGTGTTGGCCGATGCGCTCACCAAAGCGATACAGGACAAGGCGGAGTTGATTATTGATTTTGCCACATTGACTGGTGCGGCACGCGTTGCGCTTGGCCCCGATTTGCCAGCGATGTTCAGCAACGACGAAAGCGTCGCAAGTGCCATATTAGCGGCATCACAGGCCGCGTCGGACCCGCTCTGGCGCATGCCGCTTTGGGCGCCTTATATGGAGATGCTCGACAGCGACATTGCCGACACATCCAATAGCGGCGGTGCCTTTGCCGGCGCGGTCACGGCGGCGTTATTCCTCCAGAAATTCGTGCCCGACGAAGTGCCTTGGGTGCATCTGGACACCTTCGCCTGGCGGCCCACCAGCAAGCCCGGCCGGCCAAAGGGCGGAGAGGCGCTTGGATTGCGTGCAGTTTTTCGCTATTTGACGGAAACTTATCCCGTCGGCTAAGGGCTGTACCATCATTCGACGTGTTCCCCGGCGCAGGCCGGGGTCCGGCCCAAGCAGGGAATTTTTTGTTTCGGTACTGGGCCCCGGCCTGCGCCGGGGAACGCGTCACTAGATCAGGGGCATAAACAGTTGGCAGACGGTCAGATACAGGCGGGGGCACGGCCTATCTACACATTAAGTGGGCATAGCCTTGTCGGTGACAAAAGGACAACGCCGATCCGTGGCGACCTTGCCGATATTAGCCTAGCTGGAAAGCTCTTTGCGCCGCATTATGCCGTGCCGATGCTGCGCACGGGTATCGCGCCCGTCACCGAAATCCATGCGGAGGCGCATGCGACATCGATGCCCGTTAGTGCGTTGATGCATGGCGAAGAATTTGCCGTGTTGGATGTCGCGGGCGAATGGGCATGGGGATATTGTCTGCACGACAATTATTTGGGCTATCTGCGCTTTGCCGAATTGGGGGATGATTTTGCCGCCACGCATATCGTCAGTGCGTCGGCAACCTTGCTGGTGGCTGCACCCATGACGAAGGCACCAGTGCTGGCGCGTTACCCAATGGGTGCGCGTTTGCTCTGCGGCGAGCTTAGCGATTGTGGCAAATATCTGGCCTGCGAAAATGGTTTTGTGCCGTTAACGCATTTGTCTGAAATTGGACGCGTTGCTGCGTCACCGGCAGATTTGGCAGAGCAGCTTATCGGCACACCCTATAGCTGGGGTGGACGCAGCGGGGATTCGGTTGATTGCTCCGGCCTTGTCCAATTGGTCTTTGGCCTAAAAGGCATCATGGCCCCCCGCGACGCCGATATGCAAATGGCCGATTTTGGTGCAGAATTGCCCGAAGACGCGACGCTGGAACGCGGCGATTTGGTTTTCTTCCCCGGCCATGTCGGCATCATGGCGGATGCCGAAAACATCATCCACGCCAATGGAGCCGCGATGGCAGTGAGCGTGGAGCCGCTGGCGGACGCGGCGGCACGTTTTGCCGAGCATGAGGTCGCGATTTTGGCGCGGAAAAGGGTAATTTTGTGACTGGAAATACGGTGCTAAGAAATACCGTAGCCCTGAGCAGCGGTCGCGCAGCGAACGCGCCCGTCGAAGGGTGCCTATCAACGGCAGCACAAACCTTTAGACGCCCTTCGACGGACGCAGTCGCTCTGCGACTGCTGCTCAGGGCTACGGTGATTTGAGATGACCAAATCCATCTTCAT